>ENA-ORBV01011100-ORBV01011100.1-microbial-mat-metagenome-genome-assembly--contig:-NODE-11100-length-14234-cov-5.443526_pt1 | contig 14234 bp, 14 predicted proteins | sample MGYA00237777_ERZ505514 | MGnify/ENA primary metagenome ERZ505514 (study PRJEB26160, sample SAMN06269048) | microbial mat metagenome | isolation source: Oligotrophic lake microbial mat | place...
CATGTCTGTCATGATCACTGACACACCAAGGGTTCTTTTGACTGGATGAGGCAGCGTCGCACATGTCACGGATGGTGTCTCCCAAAGGAGGACATTGTCGAACAAAATCTCCATCCTTGTCCACATGTGGTGGAGTCACAGTTGAACCCTTCTTTTCATTAGCCAACAAGCAGCAGGCTTCAATTCGTCACAGATGGCCCCAGTCAATTGCACTGTGCAGCAACTTGCCACACAATTCACCATTCCCATGGGTCACCACAATGGACGAGAAGGCTTCTGTGGCATGGAGATTCAAGTGACATTTAGAATCACGTTGGGCATGTTTTGTGTCTGCCGGACAACATGTCGCGGCATGGTCCGGGATGTTGACTAGAACGTCTGCTTCATTTGAATCAAATCGGCGCCGGCAACAGGGGCATAGCAACACCATCACTGTGCACCAAATGGGAGGACCTTCAAGACCACATGTTGGAAACAATGTCTTGTTCTTAGAAAAGTTGGACCTGTCACTGCTCAAAGTGCCAGTGCAGGATGAATCTGGGCAATGAACTTGAACACCATCAGTCACTTCCCAGTCCACGCACAACAGTTTCTGCCCCACAACAGAGTGACAAGTGCGGATTGTCGGCTCGGCCATCCTGGCACACTGGCACGACCATTTCAAGACCATGAAAGTTATCAAAAAAGCACTGCTTGTGCCGGACAATGTTCGCTGACACTTCGCTCGCAAATGCTGTCATGGCTAGCGGCGCTCCTTTTGATTTGTGCTTCTCCCGGAAGTCAATGCTGTTCACCATGTCTCTCACTGTGGCACTCAATGTCTGAGGAGTCATGCTCATTTCTTCTTGGCCTGACGACTTGCCTGTCAATGGAGTGGTGGCTTTTGGCTTGAGATTTGGCGGACAGGAAAAAAACAAATCACTGTCTGCTCTTGTCGCGTTGTTTCCGCTGCACCTCTCGGATGGTCCAACAGGCGCGGTCAATGCCTTGTGTCTTTTGTTGTCTTGCAGCGATGCAAGTGACTGCTCTGATGGTTCTACCAAACCTCTGGTCTTTGTGTTCAGAGGACACAACACGTTGTGTGCCCTTTTTGGTGTGGGGCAGGATGGTGTGAACTTCTGGATGCTCTTGGTTCTGCAAATTTTAAAGTCTCGCTCCGGTTGAAAGGCGACTCTGTTGTCAAGAGCAAGCTGGTCTCCTTTTCAACGATGGGTTGTTGTCGTGGCTTGAGCCAATTTGAACTTCCTCTTGTGTTGGTTGGACACTCTTTGTTGGCTCTGTCGGCCCATGTTGACAACATTTTGAGCTGGTTTCGCGCAGGGATTTGCCATCCTCACTCTTGCTGTTGCTGCTGGTGGCATTGTTAGGAACTTTTGTGGCTAAAAGTGACAAACAGCGGCTGCTTTTGGTCATTGTCGGATGGAATCTTCGCGCACATTGTCTTGATTTGGCAAAGAGAGGTCCAAAGGCTAGCAGGCAGCAGATTGGCCCCTTGAAGTTGATGTGTCCAAGTCACAAGTGTGAAGCATGTCTTGCTTCGACATTAGCCAATCACATCTCCGGCTTTGCGATCGCACACTCCCTGTGCTTGGACTCTGGCTAGTTGTTCTGTTTGTTAGTTGCCGCATTCTGTTTCCAAAATCAATTGCTGCAGTTCAGCAAATGATTCAGCCTGCAACTAGCTGTCACTTAGATCACAGCACTGATTCAGTTTGACCTGTTCCTCTGATTGCTGTCAGGGCATTGGGATCATCTTCCCAGTCCGAACAAGAGCATGTCACCTCTGGTGGATTTGAGGGCCATCCAGAGTAGGCGAAAAAGTGGCGACACAGGCGACTGCGCTGCAATGGTTGGGGAATCATGGGAAAACCCATTTCGCGAGCCTTGTCTCTGGAGCTAGCATCAAATGAGAATCATGCAGAATCTGAGTCCTCCACACTGTGAAATTCAGCAGCACCTGCAACCAGAGAGTTGTCACTGTGACCTTGGCCAACTGCAATGGAACAAGAGCTGCAAACAAAGAAACCGGGAGGTGCAGCACAGAGCAGACTTTCAGAGGATTCATCACACCTTGAATGAATCACAGAATTGGCAGCAATGTGACATGTTGCCTGCCATCGCTGCCTCCTGCTGCAGCAGTGCAATTGAAAGCAACTTGAGTTTGACAGTTCATGTGCGTTGTTCTTTTTGCTTGTTTGAAGCAACATGCAATCAAATTGCATTGCAGTGCAAAAGTCCATGCCCAAAAGCCTCCTGGTTGATTTCAAAATTCATTCACATTGGAGGAGGACAGTGACACATGGCACGGTTACACAAACCCAGAGCCAATTCTGTGTTCTCTGACCCAAACCTCTGCATTGAACGGAACCAAAAAAAGATCATTTTGGTGTCTGGTCGACAACAAAAATGTTTGACAACATTCCAGACTGAGACAGTTAGCAAGTTTTGTTCAGCTGTTGCAACAGACAAACTAAAAATGTTGCACAAATGAATCAATTTCTGAACTCAAATCAACTGAAATGCTGACGACTGATTGCACAAAAGGAACAACAAGCAGTTGCCAACCCAAATGAACAAATCATTTTTAATGCCTGTGTGGGATTGAAATTAATCCAATCAGCAAATGTGCTGGGAATTGACATGTGTTCATCTCACTTTTGTTTCTGAACCTGTCGTTGAAACAAAACAACCCAAGTTGCCATGACAGCCAGTTTTGCAAAATCATTTCAGTTTGCAAATGGACTTCAGTTCTTCAACCCCAAGGAGAACCAGGGAGGCAAAGTCAAGGTTGGGCATCACTGTTGCCATGGCTGGAGGCAAACCAAGACTCAAAGCAGATTCCAAAACCAAAAACTCCCAAAGCGACCGATTTTGTCACCTTTTTGAAATGAAATTCCTTCTGGCTACCAACATCATTTCAGTGCACAAATGGACTCCTCCAACCTCAAGGAGGCCCACATGGGCACAGCCTGGGTGGGGCATCACTGCTGGCATGACCCCGGAGGCAAAACAAGTTTGAAGCGGCAACAAAAACTGGCAGACCGATCATTTTGCTAGCTTTTTGAAGTGAGATTCCTTCGAGCTACCAACATCATTTCAGTGCACAAATGGACTCCCCAACATCAAACAAATTTTCCAATGTGACCTCTCCAGCAATGCCCAAAGCAGAGAGAAAGAAAAAAATTTTAAGCATTTTTTCAGAATTCAATGCCAACAGATTAGCTCAGGTTGTCACAACAGCATCTGCATGACAGGAAACACACAATCCAAGTTCAACAACACATGTAAAGCTCAGATGAAAAAAGTCCAACAGAAATTTAAAAGCCAGGACAAGTGCAACATTGTTAAAACTGTTCACATGTGTGTTGTGAGAAATCCAAAACATGGGCCAAACACTTTGCAACCAAATTTGCACCAGGACCAGAATTTTGCTGTTTTCATGCTACCCTCATCATCATCTGGTAAAAGCAATCCCATCAGTGTTGAAAAAATTATGTTAAAAATCCGTGCTGTGATGGACAATGAAGAAACCTTGTGGCCCTAAAAGTGTGTCAACTTGTGACTGGTTTTCAAAAATGAAGTGGTGCCCAAATGTTGTCCGGGTGGATGTCATCAGTTCAGCACTCGGCCACCCGATCGTGTCAAAATCGCGTATGTAGGTAACTCTTGTTCAACGGATCCATTTCGGTATGCCGACGTGTTTGCCTCTGTAATTAGATCCTGTCGCCTAAGTACCATGAGTTCCCAACGCCTGTCAAGCTTCACAATTTAGAGTTGTATTTAGTACTTTCATCTCACAAAATCTTTCCAGGCTGATATCTATCTAGCCTAGTAGTAATCGCTATCTAAAGTGTATCTAAGCAGCAAATTCGCACATCTCATTATTATTAGGCTTTGACAATTTGCCTTTGGGAGAGCAATTGCCGAGCGAGAACCATGAACGACAAAAGGTTGGGTATCTTCCTCTGTCTGATTGTGCTTCTTTGTTGGACTGTCAATCTGGTACTACACCAAGAGCAACAAGATAGTCTACCCAATGAACAGATCCCACACCAACGCCGCAATGTCCGCCAAGAGCATAGCTACAGGCCTAGACTACTAGAAGACGAAGCACAATACCTACATCAACAGCAGCGAAGAACCACGTTTAGATATGGCGGCAACAATCGCTCGATTTTATCGCTGTGGCTTGACACAACTGTAGCAAGCTTACAACAGACGTGGATTTGCTCGCCCATGATCTTTGATTGTCGCCCTCGGTCAGCCCCAGCCCCAGTCCCAGTCCCAGGGCAAGCACCACTAGTCATCGCGACAGCCACAGCTGCTCCCACACTTCGTCCCACACTTCGTCCCACTCCAGCTCATACCACTAGCATTCAACTCTCTGTTGCTGCCTTGAATGCCTTGAATGCAAATGCTCACACGGCGGCAGCAATCACCCATTTACCGACAATCAAGCCAACACGCACCCTCACGCCAAGCCCCACGAATGCCGCTTCCACCACGAATCCTGCTGCCTACGCCCTTCCACTCATGAGTTTTGGAGAGACACCGCCTCTTCAAGCTTTTCCGTTGCAGCGCTGTCAAGGCGATTGTGATGCCAATCAAGACTGTGCTACCGGATTGGTGTGTTTTCAACGTATACGATCCTATCAAGGTGTTCCCGGCTGTGGAGGAGGCCGAAAGGATGCCAGTCAGACAGATTATTGCATTGATCCAGGCGACTTTCCGGGGTATCAATTCAACAATAACAACCCACAGGAAATAGATACTAGTACCGGTAGTAGTACTACCACAACCCAGCAACCCACAACGGCTAAGCCCACAGCAGCACCGGCTCCAATTGCAATTACCCCGAGTCCCACAATAGCTCCCATTCCCAATACACCGAGTCCCACAATAGCTCCCATTCCCAATACACCTAATCCCACAATAGCTCCAATTCCAAATACACTGATTCCTACAATTGCTCCTATTCCCACCACACCCAATCCTACGTTGGCTCCCATTCCAAATGCAATAAATCCCACGTTGGCTCCAGTAGGGTGGAATGGTCCTGCTTCTACTTCGCCTCTAATCAGCAATGTTGCTTTAAAACTTTACTGGGAAGGTAAGCATTCGACAAAGAATCAGTACTTTTGATGTGATCCAATGCTCAATCTGACCAACTTTATTCATGTGATATACCATTAAGCTGGCTACTACTGGCAAGAAGAAAAAATAGAACGAAAGTGGTGTGTTACATATCAATATACGGACGGCCCCTGCTATTACAAAAGTAATAAAGGAACCTGCAACGGAGACCACTTGTACCTTTCCGAATGCAATACCGCAGATGCACGACAAAAGTTTGTGGTTGATCAAGTCGTCAGCAAATCGTCGTCGAACAATATTAACGTAGATCTTTTGATGATTCGTATGCCTAAGAATAATCAATGTTGGCAACTCGATAACAACAAGAACCTTGTCGAGCTACAACCCTGCAATGCCGATTCCAAACTACAGCATTGGATTGCCCACAAAGGAGCAGTGGACTCCAAACAATTTGAACTTCTTCCAGTCACCCAACAATCCGAGTGTGGTACGTAACTATAAGTAGTTTGATCGAGCAGCTCGACCAGTATGTTTTGCGTTATAAAAGTGCACGTTCTTCCATTCCTGGACTACTTACTTACTCACTTTTGACTTGCTTTGTTTCTCGGAACCATAAGTTACTCAACACCATCACCCTAAAGCTGGCGAAGTTCTCGAACTGTTTACTTGCAACGTGGCCGAAGAAACAACAACTTCCTTCTGGAATCTTTACTACTAAATCGTCGAAAGAAAACAACAATATACTGCTCAATGGGTATGCTCAATGGAAGTTCGTTGGCTGCCCCATTGCTAAACCAACTGCTTACACCGTCCTGGCTGCAAATGGCCGATTGCAAGATGAACGTTCGTTTTGTTGCCTGGTGTTTTAGCTTTCTGGTCTGCGCACCGCGGTGTCGTAATCACTACTGCTATATCGAAGAAGAATATGGATGTAACAGAGAACAATGTACACGATGGAACTGTATGCTGTAACAAGTCTACGGGCGAGTACAAGCGACAAATGAAACCTAGAAAAATGTTTTTACCACTTAAAAAAAGCAAACGGGGGCCCATATTTGTTTCTGACGAGCGCGATGGTTCAAGTTAGTTTTTGCTGAAAGCAGTCGCGAATGATTTTGGCATTTGTACAGTCTTCTCCAAAATCTCAACTTTACGATGTTTCTTGTCGCTGCTAGCTTCAGCTTGTTCGAAATGGTTTTTGGTCAGTTCAGCGGTGCCCTTGAGCCAACCTTCGAGCGTCTCTGAGTCACCCATGGCAGCCACCACCGGGCTGAAGACCGAGTGGAACTCGTCCGGGGAAAGACTGTACAATGATTCTGCCCCTTGTTGAATCAAAGACCGCTCGCCTACCAGCATGATGGATTCCAATGCCGCTGTTCGAAAGGCACGCCAGGCTCCACTGGGTATCATCCACATATTGACGACTTCTTTCCATCCTCCGATACGCACCACAATGAACGAGTCATCCACGTCCACGGCATGAGGACCTCCTGCAATATGCTGGGCAATAATGGCAGCCAGACGCTCTTGGACCAAGACACGAAGAGCAAAACATGGCTTGCCCTCTGTAGTTCTGAGAGAAACGAAGCGCACGGACTCTGTCACCGTCTCTTCTCCTTCCATACCCTCTTGATCGCGTGCCAACAAAGAAGATTCTGTGTTGGAGTGTACCGCAAGAATCACAGCATTCATGGTAGTCAGTGTGGACGTCAAATTTTCCATCAACATCACTGGCCCGCGACTATCACTGTCAACATGCTGAGTCGCGGAATCCTTTGTCGAGGAAGTATCAGATGGAGTCGCCATTTCTTTGGAATCTTCATCCGTAGAAGATAGACTAGCTTGATCCAGTGTGTCGTTCAGTTCCTATTTCATCCGAGAACGGGCGCCAGCGGGGTTAGTGAATCAACGAAAATTGTTGAATACCCTGTTGCTTTCAGTCAAATCTGAACCCTTGCATGTCTACTTACCAATCCTTCTTCAATATCCTCGCCCATAGATCGAACAGGAGGCGCCCAACTGGATCCGGCAAGAGCAGCTTCCTGGGTAAGTGCGGATGTCTTTTTCGCTTTCAACTTGGCAATTCCTCTGGCCGATAAACCAAGATACCAGGTCGCCACCGACCCCATGAATAGCGACATGAAAACAACATTCAGAGGCAGCCAGACGCACGTAATAAGAATGCTTGTGGTGGTGGTTGGATAGTAGTCGCCATAGCCCTGCAACGCAAAGGACGTGAGTTACTGTTTCGTTCTTTTACGACAACGGAGTAAAATGAGATGGAATTTCAATAAACGTACCACTGTTGTCATGCTCGCAATGCCAAAGTAGACACACTCAACGAAGGTCCAACCTTCGATTGCTCCAACAGTCAGAGCTCCAGAAAGTAGAATGATCGCCAATGGGACAAGGACCGAGAGGAATCGCCCAGTAGTCGTTTTCTTGGAAATTGTGAGTGCTCCCCGAATCCAGTTGAGTGCGGGATATTGCGTCTTGTTACGAATCGCCAAAGAGTTCTCTTCGGATCGTTGGTGCGCACGAATAGCCTCTGATACCAGGAACTGGTAGACTTGGGCAATCATAATAGACATCGCTGCAATTCCTACCATTATAAATACAATGCAAAAGATTTGGAATCCAGGTGAAGTAGGGATATCCAAGTGTCCATATCCTGCACTTGTGGCGCTGTAGATAGCAAATAGAATTGTATCTGGCAACCCCCAATCTGTTTGAGAACGGAAGAAGACAACGCCTACAGTCATGTAAACCGTAACGAAAAGTACCGACGCAGCAGCCGATTTTCGTGCCCATTCCATTCGAGCGGCCAAGTCACCGTGATTTTGATTCGATGCCGTAATGAAATCTTCTTCTAAACTTCGCAACACATCCATATCATGAAGAGTGAAGCCGGTGGCTTTCTTCTCCTCTGTGGTCGGCTTTCTCTCCTCCTTCATCATGCTTACGTTCAATTTTCTCGTCGTTGCTATTGTCGTTCTAAAGTAGAGAATGAAAATCAAATTATGCTCATCGAATGGTGAGAGTTTCGCCAAAGGTGAACAGAGGTGACCAATACACAGCCTCCAATCTTCAAAGATTCGAACGCCTTCTTCAGCTTTCAGTCTTGGAGAAAATTTCCCAGGGACGTCTACTAGCATCGGAATTCTTAGCAGTTCCCCTTGAAGTACTGAAGCGAACTCCCATAAGCAAAACGGTACTTAGAGTAAAGGAAACACACGTGACGATTGAATTTGCCGGTACAGAAGAAGATTCCAAGGCCTTCCACAAACTGTTCCGTTTTTCTTCACGATTCATGCTAGATTTTTTTTCTTGTTGGCAACAGTAACAGCCCCAACCCTAAAAGGAACGACAACATACACTCCCAAGTGCCTCACAGCCACAAATTAAACGGAATAGCACACACACAAAACACCTCGCAGATATTGTAGATCTTCGCGCGTGTTTGTGAAGGTGTTGACGATGTCGCTGCCTAGTACATGCCGCGATAGTTACTTCTGAAAAGCCGCCTCTATTCTATCTCCGCTCCTCTACTACTAGCAGCTAGAAGCTAGGCGTCGTTCGAAATTATGTTTGCATCTTCTTTGTCAGTACTATGCTCCAAATGGTGTCTAAAGCCAGTGGCGGCACATGCATTCCATTTCCCGCTTCCTTTACAAACAGTAGAAGCAACAAGACAACGGGATTTCTTGGGACGGCCATCTACTTCGTTCAGTCAATCTACCAGTAGGCAAACTCCGTCAATAAACTTTCGCGGCCATGCAAGGTTGTTCTCGCAACAAAAACAGCAAAACACACAAAGCCAGAGAAAGAGGACCCGGAATCCCAATTCCCCCGAACAAACCGTTCGACGGACCACCGAAAAAATACTAATGCTTGGCAAAGAAGCTCAGAACAGCGCCACCAATGCATCCAGCAGTGTTCCATCGTCTGTACTGGAGAAGGGATTTTGGTCCGAGGCCGATCAAGCCATCAAATGGTGGGCCAAACAAGGGACCAGCGAAAGTGTGGAAACTTCCTTTCAATTGCTGGATGCTCTCGCCGACTTGTCGTCTACCATTACAGTTCAAGAACCCAATCCTAGCTCATCCCTGTTGAATACCAAAGTATTGAACCAACTGGTGCAGAATTGGCTCGTCGCTTTGGCACGAGAAGAGGAAACACTGTCGGCCCCGGCAGTAATGGCGAAATTGGAGGCCTATCGTACCAATAGCCGCACAACTTCCCGCGCCAAACGAAACTTGAAACCTCAATTGGAAACCTACCAATGGCTCATGGAAGCTCCAGCACGGGCGACTCCCGTAGGATTTCAGGAATCCCTTGTGCGTCATTTGATGGAACAAGCAAAGGACGATCCAGAAATTCAACCGGATTTTAAAACACTCGCTCTGATTCTTCATGGATGGAGTCGACGTGGGCAAGTCGTACCTTTGGAAGAGCTCAGGAGTGTGCTGGCTTTGTTGCAAGAATTCAGTGGCCGCTCCGATGAAAACGAAATCACACACACACAAATAAACAAAGAAGACGAAACAACCCAATTCGCAGCGGTGGAACTTTTCAACAAGGCACTTTTTGCCATTTCGAGGGGGAATTCCAAGGACAAGGATTCAAAAGGAGCAGAAAAGATGCTGTCGATTCTAAACTTTATGGAATTCGTCGCCAAGGAGTATGACACCCTAAATCCGTCTATGGATTTACATCCAACATCCGACACCTACAATCTCATCTTGCATGCCTTTGCTCGAGCTGGGAAGGGGGCCCAAGCCGAAATGATACTCCGGTCCTGGGTAGATCGATATAGTCAGGCTTCATTACAAGACGATGGACCTGTCAGTAAATTTGCCAAACCGACCTCCAAAAGTTTTACATTGGTCATCAACGCATTTGGGAATTCGGAAGAAAACTACGCGGCCGAAAAGGCAGAAGGAATCTTGCGTTGGCAACAACAAGAAAACAAGGTCGGACCACTCAAAGATTGTCTCCCGGTCGAGACAATCAGCTATAACAATGTCATCCGAGCATGGTCGTGGCGACGGAGCGACAAAGGAATCGATCGCTGCGACCATCTTCGAAAAGAAATGATCGAGTACAACTTGGCTCCAGATATTCAGACATACGGCCAATCTTTAAAGGGCATTGCGCTCAGCAACTTGCCAGAAAAGGGACGACGGGCGGTCAAAGTGTGGAGGGAAATGGAGTTTCGCGGCATCCAAGCAAACGACTATGTCCAATCGTATTTCGAAAAATGTGTTGCCTTTTCATCGAAGCCATCTTCTCCATCGCGAAGCAAACAATATGGTAAACCGAAGCGTCAATCAAAAACCAATCACCCGTATCTGCTATCCGCATAAGTCTAGTTTTCGGCTGGGACTTATGCATAAACACCGTTGCAAGTTTTGATTTGGCTTCATGCCACTTCTGCCTGAGGACCACCGGTGTATCAGATCGTCTCCGCTTCGTACTTTGACGCCAGAGTGCTCATCACTCGTCGTCGATGCCTGGTACCAATAACCTCCAACAAAAACATCGCATAAGAAGATAAGAAGACTATTTTGCACATGTATGTCTTATAAAGGACCTCCATCGGCCAATGGATGGGAAGATCCTACAGCCATGCACGCTACGGATCCATGTAAAAGAAAACTGATATCTTTATATATATGTAGAGTCGAGGAACAGAGTGAACAAATTTACTGGCTATCTTCGAGTCAGCTTCTTCAAGGGAATCACGGGAAGTTGAATGACATTCTTGGAATCTCCTTCTTTCTGCTGTGACTTCGCCCATCGTGGGACTAGATCACTGGCCAACCAGACTCGTTCTTCCAACGTTGCGGTCCGGCCGTGAGGCTTATTGCGGTGGGGATATCGCTTGAATTTGGCAATGACTTGGGCATGTTCCAAAAATGCCGTCGACAACCGTTTGGAAAATTCAAGGCGCTTCACAATCTCGTAATCGCTGAGACCTTCATCTTGAATCGCAACTGTACTGAGCATTCGTAGCAGCAAAGAAACTCCTAGTTTTTGGTCTTCCCATGATTCACTGTGCTCCAATGGCAGCAGCACCAAAAACTGATTCAGAGTGGATTTGTATGCGTTTTCAAAATACCCACGATCAATAGCCACTTTGCTGGCTTTGATGGCTAGGTCGTCCCATTTGAAAGCTTGCCCTGTTCCACGAAAGGCAGACCTAGTGACCTGATCAAAAATGGCAATCTGGGCGAGAATGCCCCATGGGCTTTCCCATTTCTCTCGTTCTTCGTTGGTCAGATTGTCATACCAAGTCTCTGGGTCGACATTGAGAGCCAGCGGCGACAACTTGTCGACCATGCCGTCATCCTATGGATTTCAATGAAAAAATCGGTGAGTAAAGGTACTTTCGATATTGACAGAAACAAATCGATGTAACCTGTATACAAAAAGCCTACCTGATCCTCTCTACGACCAAAGCCCCATCGCTTCATATTGTCACGCCAATTCTGCAAATCGACCAAGTCCCACCCTTCCTTGCCGTCGCACCCAAAAAAGCTGTTGAGAATGGAGTCCACGTCCAAATCTGCAAATCGTTGGTATCGGATTTGCAACGCCGTCAATCTCACTAGTTCCTTGCCCGTGGTAGCACTGGGAAGACTGATAATGGCATCAATGGATTTCCGAAGGTCTCCGGGAGCTGTAAATCTATAGAATAAGTGTTTGTCTTCAAACCCATGTTCGTACAAGACGTGATGAATCAAACCCGTCTCGGCCAAGTTCTTCATCGATTGTATCGCCTCTTCTCGGGATGGCGCAATTTTCTCCTCCACAAGCTTGGACACGGCATCGTTTCCAACAAAACATTTTTCATACGTTTTCAGGCGATAGGACCGGTCCTTGACTTCCACAACACGCTCGGCTTGAATAGCAAATTCTGCTAAAGAATACCCTTCGGTTTGATCCGGTGACATGACAGATAAACGACGGCGCTGTAGGTGCACGGAATCCTTGCCATCCTGTTGTTGTCTATTTTCATTCGCGATCAGCTCCATGGTTGTTTCCAAAGCAATAATGAGTTGGGCTTTCAATGAACCTTCTGGGTGCTGGATGATCGCTTCCGTACGTAATTCGTTCAGGGATCCTTGGAGTTGTTCGGCGGTCGAAAATCGATAGAGGTGAGTTCCATCATGAAAGATAGTTTCAGCCTTGTGAGAGACGGGTATAATGAATCCGCCACTCATGAGCATGGTGGCCTTTTTTGCTGCGGTTTTTCTATTCTTGGCCAATCCCAATCCTGTCATGGCCTCCACTGCGTCGGATCCTTGGAAAGTTTCGTCATAGGTTTTCCCTGTGAAACTCTTGTGTGTTGCAGGACGAATCGTGGCCTTTAAAATATAAGCAACATCGGCTAGAGAAGAGCCTATCTCGTAGTCAGTGGAATTCCCGGCTTTTTCGTCTTGCCAATAACCACCATCATCATCGCCGCTTTTGCTGCTGCCTTCCTCGGGACTCGGGGCAGTACCCCGAAAACTCATACCTTCACTCATGGCATCACTCGGGCGGCTAGTAGGCACTGAATAACCTCTTTTTGATTGCTTCAAGATGTCATCAAAGCAACGACGAAGGACCCAAGCTGCTTCACAATAATCGCCAGACTCGGCCAACGACTTGGCGTCATTGGTTGCTTGCTGCAAAAGTTGACCGACAGCAGAACCCATCAGCTGTTCTTGCTCACAGGCGAATGTTGCAGTTTCCATGTACAACTCAAAGCAGCCTTGTTTGTCGCCCTGATTGTACAGAGGAGCTCCGTTTCGAATCGTCCTTTTGAGCAGGTCAGCTAGACTTTCCGTCTCGTCCACTTTGTTGGAGGCAAGAATAGAATCAAAACACTGAAGAAGGATCCAGACCACCTCCTGGCTGTCCTTGGTTTTTTCCGCTTGGTCCACGGCGGCTAGCAATTTACTGGAAAATTCCGAAATTTCGTTTGCTGCTTTCAAATAGATGTCGATGCAGCCTTGGATGTTTCCGTCATTGTAAAGAGGCGCGCCTTCTTGAATGGCCTTTCTGATCACCGCTTCGATTTCCTCTGGAGTTGGGTTTGACATTGTTGATAGATACAATTTATGAGGACTGGCGATTGTTTCTAGTAGCTAGCTAGTATACTTCTTTTGGACACTCCAGTTACTAATAGTACTGTAGGATGGTTTGGACGTTGCTCGAGCTGTATTCATGTTGCGTGTTACGTGAAAGCTAAGATCTTGGATCCATGCCAAACAACGCGATGCAAAACGTCTCGGGCGGATTTCATTTCATTTGAGTCAGTCCCGTGGGACATCCATCAGAAATAAACGAGTCAGTCCCTTCACCGCGAGTCCCGTGGCACCACCGATTAGGAAACCAATGAACAGGCATCAACCGCGTCAATAGACGAATGCACACCAAACTGAGCTACTGTGAGTACTCGAGGGAATTTCAAAATCAGCTGTCCAGAAGGAATCTAGCTAGCTCGTCAATGTTGGTCGAAGTCCGGTCCTTTCTTCCTGCGGATTTAGTTTCAAATTGGGCAGCTCAGAACAGCTAACTACTAGGCATCTTGGTACCCTAATTCGGAGGCGTGAAATGTAGGGCTCCTCGGCTCCGTATTCTGCAATGATGAGAAAGGACGAGAGTGGTGGAAAAATTCCAAACCAGGGGCCGCTATATACTGCTAGTGGTATTCTTTAGTGCGGATGAAACTCAACTCAACTCAACTCAGCTCGGCTCAAGCGAAGGACGACAAAGGAAAGGCAATTGGCAAGGACTATCTTTTGTATTCGAATGCAGTCGAGTGGGCCAGAATAGCAACTGCCTGTGCTTTTTCGATTTGGGCCCAGCAGAACAAAGGACTGTCTAAGGGTCTCGCCGAGTTTGCTATTCTACTTAGACTTCGAAAGTATCTATTTTTACTGAGTCGATGCACCTCTAGCTAGTACATGTAGCAGGACCAGAATACGCAACAACTTCATTTGAATTGTGATGCTGTGATTTTTGGTTATTGAGAACATAGATACACACTTTACGTTACCTTACCATAAACTGGTCAGGGCCAAGCCATGAAATGGTGTATTGTACTTGTACTTGTACTGTATTTCGATTGTGGCTGTACTATATATGTA
>ENA-ORBV01011102-ORBV01011102.1-microbial-mat-metagenome-genome-assembly--contig:-NODE-11102-length-14231-cov-17.958174_pt1 | contig 14231 bp, 27 predicted proteins | sample MGYA00237777_ERZ505514 | MGnify/ENA primary metagenome ERZ505514 (study PRJEB26160, sample SAMN06269048) | microbial mat metagenome | isolation source: Oligotrophic lake microbial mat | place...
TTTCAAGCAGAAGACGGCATACGAGATTCGCCTTAGTCTCGTGGGCTCGGAGATGTGTATAAGAGACAGACCCTCGCGCTCGATAGCAGTTTCCGGTGTGTCTCCGTATCGATGGTGCGGGCGAAGGGTGCGCTCTTTGTCGGGTGATCGCTCGGCGGTGGCAGCGTCGGCGCTCGCGTGGCGCCCCGTGCGGGTCGCATATTCGGCAGCGTGGGTTATATCGTCACTGTGCGACCCATCGCGCACGCATGGTACGTCCGCGTCGGCGCTTTCTCGCAAATGCTGGTAATCGTCCATGTCAGATATACTCCGCTGCGATGCCGTCGTCAGATACAACGTTTGCAGGTCGGCTGCCGTCGCATAGAAAACTAGCCCCGGTCATTCCTGGGTCGTAATCGCCGAGCCGCCCAACGTTGAGATCATCGATTTCCCGAGGCGACATCCCGATACGCTGTCCGACTAGATCGCAAGCCAGCCGCGCATTATCCGCGATAACAACCGTTCGCGGGCGCTCCCCGCGCGGCGACTCCACGACGTAGATACCGGGCTTAGACTTCACACCCTGTGTTCCCATGTCAGACCGCCATCGCTCGGCGCGCCGTTCGGTCTAGCCATTTCTGCAATAGATAGCATCGATGGCAGCCGGCACAATCTTGTGAGGGTGCGTCCGCCCAATGATCGCGGAGTAGGCGGTCGCGTTCCGTCGTCGCCAATTCGACCATAACGGTCAATTGTGTTTCCAGTGGGGGTGTAGTCGATCGCGGCATGTCAGACTCCCTAGCGATTTCGGTTGACATGCGGATCGTAACATTGATTTCGCCAGCGTGTCAACATTCTAAAATACTACGTCGCTAGGAACGATATCCGCATCGTAGTAAGCCGTTTCCTCCCCACGCTTCGCAGCATAGTACGCATCCCACGCAGCGTCCAGGTCATCGCGGTCATCGGGTAGCCAATACTCGCGTTCGTCGCCCGGAGGTCCGCTGTATCGCGCTCCGTACGCGCGGTGTGTCATATCACGATCGGTAGGACTAACTGCGGCGCGATCGTCAGGACTATCCAAACGATGCCGACCAAACCGACCGCCCACGCGATAGCGATCAGAATGTACGCGGTCGCCTTCACTTGTCTGACCCTCCATGCGCACGGATGCCGCCGCGATCACGTCACCCGGCACGAACGCTACCGCGTCCGCGTCGGGTAGGATCGGGCGCAAGACATCGCGCGGTCGCTCCCACTCCCCGGCCAATTCCTCGATCGTGGGAAATCCGAGCGCGCCCGAGAGGATGCTACACGCGATCGTGTAGGCTGCCGCGCTACCCTCCGCGTATTGGATGCGTGTATCGATATCGTGTCCGGCGGCGCGGGCTGCCGCTCTAAGATCGCGTTCCTGGCGATACATACGATCGCGCGCTTCGACCAGCATCCGCGCAGTCGTCCGCGCCCCGATCTCCCATTCTGTCATGGTGACTCGCTCCCATACGATAACGTGTCGAGCAGATCGTCGGCAAAGATACGCCGCGCTTCGGCGTATAGATCGACAGCGCGCGGGCGCTTCCGCCCGCGCGCTGTAACGATGCAGGATTGTTTATGCGTGGGCGTGTAGTCGATCGTGGCGGCGCACGTTCGATATGAGCATACGCCCAGCCATGCCACGCTACACGAAAGGCACCGCGACGCGATGCGGTAGCGGTGCCTTTCGTGCGGTCGTCTCGCCATCATCCACGCTCTGCCGCTAGACAGATTTCCAGGGCGAGGACGCGCGGTATCTTTGCCGCGATGTCGCTCCGCGTGCCTTGCGTGCCAGTCGTGCTACCGCGAGGCGCTGGGGTATGGTCCGGGTTCCCATTGTGACAGGGTAGGCGCGGTGCCCAAGTCGGGGGAAATCTCCCGAATAGATCGGTAGGTTTCGCGCGTTCCTCGCCATAGCGACAGTACCAAACGGTGTATCGGGTCGCATCCATGATGGCATCCGGTGCGAATGGTAGCGTGCGCAGCCGAGCGCGCGGATTTTCGATAGCGTACCATTTCGGCGCGAGCGCGTCGATAAGTTTGTATGTATGTAGAAAGAGATCACGTCCAAGTCGCGCGACATCGGTTCGCGGCTCGCCCGCATATGTCCAATTCCGCCCCATCGTCATAGTTGTGAATGCCGTGCAAGGGGGCGAGGCTAACACAATGTCGAAACCGTCTACGGATGCAGCGTCGAGAATGTCCCGCGCTGTTAGATTTAGGATATTTCGATAAAGGTCGATATCGGGAAACGACCGATCGTATTCGATCGTGAATACGGAATGCCCGCGCTGCGCGAACGGCTCCGACCATCCGCGCAGTCCGGCGAATAGGTCTAGTACACGCAGCGCGGGCGCGTCCATCATCAGTCCGCGAGGTCCGAACCGCGCTTCGGCTCGGCGGTCGGCGTCGCGAGGATGGCGACACGGAAACCGCCATCGACCGCGATGATGCGTGACGCGATCATCGCATCGGGGCGCACCGTTTTCACGGCACGCTTCAGTAGCGCGGCGCGCTTCGTCGCATCCTTCCCGTTCGCGTGCGTGGTGGGTTCCTGGGCAGCCATACCGCCATCCAGAACGGCGAGGATCGCCGCGCCGATGGCGACGATCGCCCCGCTTGTCGGCCTACCCCTGGGAGGTAGACTGTCGATCGCGACCGCATCGAATGTCGGAACGGCGGCGGTGGGTTCGGTGTCGGGCGGCTTCGTCATCGATGATCTCACTTTCGTATTCGTTTGGTTTTGCCTCACCCGCGCGGGGAAATGCGCGGGTGAGGCTGGGAGGTTGCGACTTGATACATGCGTACCGGCGTGTACGGGTCGCGATATCCGGCTAAGGTTGCCGGTTGTATGACTGCGCGTGTAGCGTCGCACGCGCGCGCCGATCGCTTTTTCGGCGGAGATCGCCACGGCTGCGGTCGGTACCGTCCCACAGTGGGCTAGAAAGGAAGATCGTCGGCTGCGTCGTCACGAGGCTTCGCGACAAACTTATACAGGGCGACGGGCGCGCCGGTCTTGTCATCGAGTCCGGCCCACACGGCGACTTCCAGCCGCTCGACACTTTCCGTCTTATCCATGCGCGTGACGGGAACGTCACGACCCGCGAATGCCGGGGCGTGCGGTCCTTCCACCCGGACAAGGTACTTCCCTGGGTTTCGCTTGTCGCGGGCGTACGTCGCGTGGTGCGCGCGCTTATCCTTCGCTGGGATCGCGGGCTGTACCGGTTCCTGTTCGGCCATTAGTGTGCATCCTTCCCGAATGCCATCCCGCGATAAAGGGTCGCGAGGTTCCCTAGCGTTCGTCATCGTCGCGATGACTAAACGACGATACGCGCATCGCGCGCACCGTGTCAATACCCTTTATCGTTAGGGTGGTGCGTTTGCCTGAAGGGTCAGGGTAAAGATCAATTCGGCGAACGTACCAGGACGATACCGCGACCCACGATACGATTTCGTGGCTAGTTTGTTGGTGATCACTTGTTGCGCCGTGTACGAATAGGCACCGACCGTCAGCGGTACACGTCGAAGCGCATCGATCGTCCCTCGGAAACCGTGTAGCGCGTACTTGTCGCCGTTGCCGATACAACCCTGGCATCGCAGGTGCAACGGGTCATCGCGCTCGTGGCGGTGCCCGCTATCGTCGGGCGCGGGTGGCACCCTGGGCGCGACCGTGCCGGATAATTTGCGATCGCGTCGCGCTCGCTGGCGATCAGGGCTCGTACGCGCTGGGTCGCAGCGCGCGGTGGGGTGAAAGGAATACAACCGTTCGCGCCATATCGAAAGGTTGCCGCGCTCGGTTGTCAGCATACCGAGATCGCCGCCGATGTCGCTCGGATCGGGCGGGCGGATGGCGAAAAATCCATCGGTACTCGTCATCACTGACCCGTATTTGTGTTCCAGCGTATGGATTTTTGCCCGCACGAACCCGGTTATCAGCGCGGCAATCGGCGGGTGATACAGTCCGCCCGCTTGATAATCGAACATTTGGGAAGGATCAGTTTCGCGATATTCGATATGGGTAACGTCGATTTCCTGGGATAGATCGTACCATCCTACGGTCCCTAGTGGGACTTTCTGAAAAAACTTCCCGTATAGACTATTTAGAAATAGTTTCGCGGCGGTGCGCGATGCTCCCGTAGCGGTACGTTTCTGTGCAAAGAAATGGTCGACGTACCGCGTCAACGGTCCGCCGCTCGGTCCCTCTAATATCCATCCCTCGCAGGACGTTAGATCGATTTCCTTCCGTGCTAGGGCTGCGTCCAATTCGTACGATGTAACCCACGCATCTACGATTTCGCCGGTTTCGTGCCATGCGTTACGATGCTGTAGCAGGGCTCGATATTGGCAGGATCGATACGCGCCCGACACTTTCCATAGCGCGTGAGCGCTCGGCTCATATGCTGCGACGTACCGCCATTCTGCCCGCTCGATATCGGGTAGTGCGCGCATCGCTTCAGGGTACGCGCTCACAAGATCATAGGCATACACTCCGGTTAGGTGTCGCGGTCCCTCTAGATAATAGCCATTCTTACCGCCGTGGTAGGCGTATAATCCAGCCTGTTCCAGGTCCGGCGGTGGCAGGGCGATTTCTGTTGACAGGAAATGCCGTCGAAAGACTGAGGCGGCGAAATGCGGGGCGGTCACGGTTTGCCGCACGTCGAAATCTTCGTGCATTGATACGATCGCTTCGCCGACCCGTCGCGTAATGTAGGCGTCCTGGCGCGCGTACTCTAGGAAATGATCGTTGGCGAGATCGGCCCGCGTAAACCGCTTAGTATCCATCGCGATCTTGCGTGGTAGGTCCAGCATCGCAGCGGCGCCGTTTAGCGAAGTCGTATAGAATGCCCGCGCATCGATAATCTTTATTCGTCGGTGTGACTTGTTCCGCAGGATCGTAGCGAAGTACCGGGAATTATTCGCTACCGTTATCGTGTAATCTTCGCGCTCGCCATTCTTCCGGGTATGCTCGATATTTAGCACGAATTCGTCATCGGCGCCGATTGGCTGCCCCGTATCAGGGTTCTCGGGTAAATCTCCGAATAACTGCGACCATTCGTACTGCAAATTGAAACCGACGATTATATAATCGGATTGTTTGCTGCGGCATGTATCGTCAACGTAGGCCATCAGGGCGTTTATGCCAGCGTGTTTCGTGTCAGGGATAACGCGCAATTCTACATCGCTCGGACCGCCCACCCGCGAAAACTGAAATAGCATCGGGGCGCCGGTATCCGTGTCCTGTTCCGAGTCGAAACCGATAACGACGATTTCACGCTTACCGCGCCCAGCCTTCAGCGGCGCGATCCGAAAGAATGCCGGTTTCAGCATCCGCTCCGCATCGTAGGTACTCACGAGGTTGTGTGGACGATCGCGGCGGCGGGTTTACGCATTCCGCCGATGCGCCGTAGGCGGACCGTTGCGGCGGGCGCTTCGCGCTTCGGGTCGAGGGTCGAGGCGTATTGACGCGCCAATCTGCGCCGTTCCTGTTCGGCGATCTCGGAGAGGTTCGGCAGCCGGAATACGTCGAGTGCGGTCGGCGCCCGTCGCCCACCCTGCCGAGTGCGCACGTCGGCGATGATGATATTCGCCGATCCGATGATCGGCTTACCATCACGGTCGTATCCGATCGTGAATTCGGCGTTGAATGCGTTGGGCGTGGCGCTAATCTTCGGAACGCGCGTCAGTCGGGCGAATGACTTTCGCCCGGAGGTTTGGCCCGATTTGATCTTCCGCACCGTTCGCTCATTGATCCCAAGGGCGGACGCGATCTCGCGCTGTCGCAATCCCTTGCGTTCACCCTGGCGGATCGCGAGTGTGAGGGCTCGCGCGTCGGTTGTCGCCGGTTTCGATCTCGCCATCTATGCGCGTCCACTTGACAGGCGAGTGAGAGAGTGTGTATCGTTCGTCGCAGCGGGCATCTATTCCATGCTCCCGAAACGCGCGGCTTGTTGAGAAGGGCCGCGCGTTTCACTATGTCTGATCGGGTGAAAACCGGTCGAACCGCTCGCTTGGGAAACGTAGGACGGCCCGACCGGACCGCGAATGCTACTCCTTGCGCGGCTCCCCTGCAAGGGCTACTGTGTCGAGGCTATGTACCCCTACGTTCGATCCGCTATCGATCTCGGTCCGGCGCGCGGGCCACGGCTGGCGTTCGTCGTGCATATGGCCGAGGGCGGTGGGACCGTCGGGTATCTTTCACGCCCCAATCCGAACGACGTTAGTGTGCATTACGTCATCGAGTACAGCGGGCGCATCGTGCGGATGCTCGGCGAGGATCGGATGCACACCAGCATCCGCACGTCCACCGTTCGCACGACCGACGATCTCAACGGTCCCTACGGTGCAGCGGCGGCGCTGTCGGTCCTGGGGCCGTGGGCACGAACGATCACGACGCTCGGCCCTAATCATGCGTCCATCGCTGTCGAGATCGAAGGGTTCGCGGGCCACGGTCCGAACGCCGGACAGGCGGCGGCGCTCACCCGTCTATACAACGATCTGCGCACGCGCTATCCTACGATCCGGTCCCTGGGTCATCGCGACTTTGCCGTGTATAAGGCGTGTCCTGGGGCGTATATCGATTGGGCGTCCATCGGCGGTCACGGTTCGGAGGAAGATATCTTGCGAGGGCTAGAAACCGTACCGGCTCCACAGCTTGTTTCGGGCGTCGCTCGGATGGCGGTCGGCGCCGAGGTCATCCGACTACACGACCGCGAGCGTATCAAGATCACTCGCGACGTGGTGCGGGATGCGGTCGGCCCGTTTCGCGTTCCCGATTTGGGTATCCTTATGGGCTATCTTGTGAGCATTACCGGCGCGACTTGTTGGGTTCGCGAGACACAAGCCAATTTTGCGCCGGACGCGCTCACACCCCACACCGTCACGCTAACCATCGATGGCGAGGCATACACTGTCATCGCCGCCGGACGCTAGGGAAGGATCGGATATTGGACGATAAACCGCGCGGACAAATCATCATCGAATTTCACCCCGGCGGGCAGCGTATCGCCAGCGAGGGCGATGTACGGCCCGAGGAATTGGCGATCGCAGCGTTTTATCTGACGCGCACCGCTAATCAATTGTTGGACGCCGCCGCGTTTCAGGCGGCGGAGCGAAACGACGCATCGGGTATCGCCGTCGTGCGTGCGATGCCTGACGCCCTGGCACGAAAGGCGGATTGACCGATGGCTGGTGACGAAAAAGAGACAAGCGCCGTATCGGTCGCAGCGCCGATCGTCGATGATCCATTCCCGTCGATCGCTGCGAAACTGCAAGCGATCCACGAGGAATTGGCGGGCATCGGGCTCGGCGAATACCGTTTCGGTCCTACCGGCGCGCTGGACGCGGGATCGTCCTGGCAGCGTCTACGCTGTCGCCATCTCGTGTTCAGTACCAGCCTCGCCGCGACCGTGACCCTGACCCTCGGGACCGTGCGGTGGTCATGGACGATCTCGGTGGGCGATACGCGCGTTATCCCGTTCACGTCGCTTATCGAGCGCGGTACCGATGTCACGCTTACCACGTCGGCGGGTGTCGTCACGGGTAATCTCGTGGCGCGCCCGGAATAGAAAGGGTACTGTCATGCCTGAGATCATCGAAACCGTCAGTAGCACGGCGGCGGCGGTCGCCGATGCGGTCGAGGAAATCCTAGAGGACGCCGCGCAGGAAACCGCCACCCTGGCCGCGCGAATGGATGCGGAAGTGGCGCAAGGCGCCGTGCGCGATCTCTCCGTCGAATTCGACGCGCTGCGCGAGGAAGTCCGGTCGAGCATCGCCGGTATGGCTGCGTCTACCGAAGCCGCCGTGGCGGCGGTGTCCGATACTGTGATCGATCTCGCCGATACGATCTCCGATACCGCCGACGATATCGCCGATACCGTCATCGATCCAGTCGCCGATACGCTCGGCGATATCACGGAACCGGTTGGCGATCTCGCGGGCGGCGCGTTGGATGCCGTTACCGATGTCGCCGAGGGCGCCGCCGATGCTGTCGAGTCCGCCCCGGACCGCACGCACGCGCTATTTCGTAAGGTGTGGGGTAAGTAATGCCGTCGAATAATACCCATACACTATTTCGCGGTCGCCACCGCGAGGTTTGGCACGTCAAACGCACGCGCGAAACCGACGATCCGCGCGGCCAATTCTCTACCGGCGACGTTCGCTATTCTAAGGAATATTACGATCACGGTAAGGCCGAGAAAGAGGCTGCATCGTGGAATAGCGGGGGCGATTGGTCCGCAGTCGTGGAAACCGGGAAGGCGCCAAAGAATTCTCACGGGCGCCCGTCGTAATGTACCCACTACGCTAGGGAAGGGAATAGAGGAATGATCGCCGAACCGACGTTTGACGCTATCGATGCCGAAGCGCTACAGGTCGCCATCCCGAAGGGGAAGGGGCGTAAACTGTCCGATCACCCGCGCGCTGTACAGGCGCGCGATCAGCGCGCCCGAGCGAAGGGCGACGCTCCGGGCAAGCCGACCAGTAAGCGAACGCAGCGGGCGCCAACGCGGGCACGCGGGGCGCGCTCGCTGCGCCCGGAGATCGGCGCCCTGTTGGTCATGGTCAATACAGCGATCATCATGTCGCCGCTTGGGACGCGCCCTATCGAGGCCATCGCCGATAGCAGCGTGCCCACGCAGCGGCTCGGCGACGAATTGGACGCCGCCGAGATCGACGCCCTGGCGGGCGCGATCGACGCGCAATGCCGTCGATCTCCGAGGTTCCGCCATATCATCGAAGGAATGTTGACCGCTGGGAGTGGCGGCGCGCTCGTTACGATCGTCGGCATGATCGCGGCGCGGCGCGCGGCTCGCCACGGTATCCTGCCGCCGATGCTCGATCCGATGCTCGGTATGGCGATGTCCGGCGAGGGTATCGGGATGCTCGCCAATATGGAACCGCCCACGCCAGCGCCCGCGCCCGATCCTGTCACGGGGGAGCGTGAGCCTATCCCGCTCGATTTCGATACGATCGATGGCGGGCTACCGCTCGGGATGGAACCGTAGATAATGCCACGCAACGAATTGCACGCGCTATTTCGCCAATCGCGCGACATGGACCGCGCAGCGGATCGTGAGCATAAACGCACGGCGGTATACGGAGTGTTTCAGCATTCCTCCGGTATCGAGGGTGGATACGTTTCGCGCGAAGGTTGGAAAACCGATACGGGGCATTCTTTCCCGTCGCCATACAGCGCGCAGATTCCCATCAAGGTCTTTCGCCGCAAGGCGGATGCGGAGCGCCACGCCGATATACTGACGTTCGGGTAGCAGGACGATGGGCGATCGCGAGTATGGGCGCGTTGATAAACCGCTAACGGGTAAGTTTGCTCGGAAGTTTATCGTGATCCGCTATAAAGGTTTACGCGACGCGCGCGATAGCGTCCATGATACATACGACGATGCCGCCGCTAGACTGCAAGTGATCGCTAATCTGAAGGGTAAGGGGTGACAGCATCCGCGCCGTTTCCGTGGCGCCCAGGGGAGCATGTCGCGGTCATCGGCGATACCGGCACGGGTAAGACGTATCTACTCGCCAAGGGTCTGCTACGGATGCGCCGATACGTCGTTGTGTTCAAGACGAAACCGGATAAAGACGATGGTGATAAATGGCGAGGGTTCCATCGCATCCGTACCGCTAAGGGGATGCAGGACGCGCGCTACGATCGTTTCCTTTTAGAACCGAAATATGAGCATCAGGCTATCGAAGGATGGCGGATGCTCAATGCTGTATGGCGACAGGGCGGGTGGACATGCGTGATCGATGAGGGATGGTACGCCGAACAATTAGGGCTGCGCCCATACATCGACCGTCTATTGACGCAGGGACGTTCACAAGATATATCCGTTGTCTATGGGCAGCAACGCCCCGTAGAAACGTCCCGTTTTGTGATCTCCCAATGCTCCCATCTATTCACGTTCCGAGTAGAGGGGCGGGACGCTAAAACCGTGGCGGAGTCCACCACCCCGCGTATCCTGGCGACGATCGAAAGTCTGACGGGCTATCAATTCGCGTATTATCATCGCCCCACGCGCACGGTCGAGACTGGCACCGCCGCTCGACTCGGCGGGATTATCCGGCAGCCGGGTAAGATCAGTCCCGAAACCGCTTGACAATGGCGGTCGGGTGCGCGACGGTCGATGGTATCGGAGTGTGATGACACTCCGACTAGTAGGGAAACGAGGGAAACTATGCGTGATCACGTCCACACCGGCCCGATCGCAGTCCTGTTCGCAGGGCTGTCCGCGATCCTCGTCATCCACCTTTTGCGTATCCTGGCCGGTTTGCTGCCGGATGGGACAGCGCGCGAGGCTGTCGCATCGTTCGCGCTGGCGGACTGATCCCACCCCACACCCCTAGAGGTACGAAGTAGCCATGCGCGAAATCCCCAGCGAGCGATACGCGGGCGCGGTCCCGTCGCCGGTCGCAGTCTATGGCCCGTCCAACGTCGGCGGTGGGTTCCCGGCTGGCATCGTTGCCGCGATGCTGTCTCTCACACCGACGTTCGCGATGTCCTATCCGGTCGGCGGCCCCGAAGTCCCGTCATCGAACCAGAACGAACCGGGGAATATGATCCCGTTTCGTCGTGCAACGACGTATCGGACGCAGATCATCGATACGACTACGATCCAGAGTCCCGGTCTGACCGCTGCACAGCAGAATATCGAGGTCACGGTCCAGGGCTCGGGCTACGTCTACGGTATCGATCTCGATGTCGAAGTCGTCACGGCTGCCAACGCCGCTGCCGCTGCGTATGTCGAGGATGCTCCGTGGTCCGCGCTGGCGTCGGTCGTGTTTCGCGACGTTCAGGGCGAATTGATCAACCTTGACGGGTTTTCGCTGCGGCTCGCCAATCTGTATTGTGGATATCGGCTGGCCCGCGAGGATACGCCGTCAACCGCCACCACGGCTGTCGCTACTGCCGGTGTGTCGGGCTCACTTGATACGGGCGTGTTCCTTCAGCGCGGTACCGCCGTCGCTACGGGTGGGTCGTTCCGTTTCCATCTGTGGGTCCCGGTCGCCACGAATACGCGCGATGCTATCGGGCTGCTCGGTAATCAGGACCGCGCGATGCGGTACCAATTGCGTACGGATATCGCGCCGATCGGCAGCATCTATTCGGTCAACCCGACGACGCAGGGCGCGGTCACGATCCGCCGCAATTACCATTCGTTCGCCGTTCCTGGCGCGACGAATGCGAATAACGCGCGACAGCAGCAGGTTCCCGACAAGTTCGGTGTCCTGCACTACACGACGCGAAACCGCAACGTGGCGGTACCGGCTGGCGGCTCGACCGTCAACCACCCGTTGGCGCGGCTCGGTAATACCATCCGGGTGATCATCCTGGTACTGCGATCCAATGGATCGCGGGCGACGGCGGAAACGAATGCCCCGCTTCAGATTTCGTTCAAGTTGGGCGATGTCCCGATCTTCACGGAGACTGCGCAGCATCGTCGGCAGGTCATGTACCAGCGTTTCGGTTTCGACGCCCCGGCGGGCGTGTACGTCTATGATGCGATCTCCGATTTTATCCTCCGCGCCGGTTCCGAATTGGGAGAAGATTACTGGTGGACGAACGGTCTTGTGAACGCGCAGTTTGAGATCGTCTACCCTGCCGGTTTTGGTGCCACCAACAATTCGTTGGACATCATCACTGACGATCTTCAGGTTCCCTCCGGGCTCGATCTGTACGCATAGGCGCGGGAAGGTAAAGGTACTGACCAATGGGACCGACGAAGTACGGCATCGGCTCGACCGCCCGGAACCGGCTGGCATCCTTCCAGGCGGCGCCCCTGTCGCCCGAAAGTGGGTCCGGCGGTCCGGGCATCCTCCGGGGCATGGGCGAGACAGCGCGGGCGCGTGGGCTCGATTTCAGCGCGGCAACGTCCGAGGTTCGCGAAGTCACGACCGGGCGGGTGACGCTCGGGATGGTCAACGCAACGGTTCTCGTGATGATCCTGTTCTATTACTGGACGCGCAGCGCCCAGGGCGGAGGTTGACGCATGATCGCCAAACACTCGACAGCCATCATCGCCGGTATCGTCGTCGGCATCGTGTGGGCGTGGAAGAAGGGTCATTGACATGACCGAAACCATTTCCGCTCTGATCGTGTTTCTGATCGCCGCATGGCTGGCGCACTATCTGGCCGCAAAGAAGTTTGGCCCGCTCGCGGGCTAGGGAAGGGTTTTCTACGATGACTGAGAATGATTACCGGGCCGAGCAGACAAGGGACGGGTACCACGCTAGCGCCGTGGCCGTGATCATCCGCAAGCGCCCCGGCGACGATACGTCCGATCCGGTCCGCGATTTCACGTCGGAAATCGAAGCGCTGGCGCAGTCGGACGCGATCGGCGGAACGCATGTCGAGCATTCGGGCGTGGCATTCTCCGTGGTGGATGACGAGTAGTGAATAGTACGCTCGGCAAATACGCCGCACCGACCGCTGCCGTTACGGGTATCGGTATCATTACCGCGTACTTGTTCGGGCTATTACTCGGCATCCCTGGCGCCGATAATGTCGCGCCCATCGCGTATATCGCGGTCGGAGCGATCTTTGGGTCGGCAGTCGTTGCGAACGGTCACAAGGAACCGATGCGACAGGCTGCCGCCGCGAATGCTCGACTAGACGCGCTGGGCGCGCCCCATGCCTCGTGGGACGCGAACGGTAACGCTATTCCCATTCGGGACGACTGACCCGATGCCCGCATCGGTCGCCGCGCTCGTGACGCTCGCCGGATTGGCGCTCATCTATTGGGCGGCGGTCGGGCTCGGGCTGTTCCAACCGCGTGATACCGCGTGAACGCTACACGGCATATCGTTATCGCGATGAGTCTCACCCTGCTATTGTTTCTGATCGCGGGCGACTCGTGGGCGGATCGTATCGGCGCTGTACGGCCCGTCCGCATCGCGCCGAAGGTGTCCTGATGGAACGCATCGCAGCGGGCGCCATCGTGTTTCTCTCGCTAACGATCCTGGCGGATATTCCGGCAACGTCGCGGCTCGCTGTCGCATTCGCGTATGTCATCCTGCTATCGGCAGCGTTGACGGTGGGACCGACCGCGTTCGGTCGTATATCGGAATTGGTCGGCGCTCCGCGCACGGGAAGTGCGGGGAGCGGCGCCAAGAAGGCGTAACGAAAGGGAACCGGACTGTGAATATGTCAGAGATCATCGGGCTCGGGGCGTCTATCATCGTCCTGGCCGGTGTCAGTGTCGCGATCGTCAACGGCGGGAATACCGCGAAGGTCATCGGCGCAGCGGGTAAGGCATTCAACGACGCGCTGCGTACTGCGACTCGCGGCGGGCGGTAGAAACGCCGTGCGTATCGCCGGTCGAGACATCACGTTTCCGCGAGTGTGGCCCGCTCGGGCTGTCGGCTCGCGTACTCTGCCGATCACGCTGCAACCGGCGGTCGTGACGACGGTTCCGCATCCGCTCCCGCTTGCGGGTGGGTTCGTTGCCGTCCGCCCAGGCTCCGCGGTCATCATCGATGGCGACTCGGCATCGCCGGGGCGGTCATTTCTCGGGCGGACGGGCGACGGGCTCGATACAGGTCCGGCGCCGGATAGGATCGATCGGGGAACAACGGCCCGCAATGCGGGCACGATCGGTATGGGTATGGGCGGGTGGCCCTTCGATGGGAACGCAGCGCGCATCCCGCAGGTGCCCATCCCGCGTACGCCGATCACGGTCACACCCTTTGCGCGCACCATCGATACGGGGGTAACGGTTCCAAGTCTACCGATCGGTGGGCTAGTCTCGTGATCGATCGTATCCGCGCCGAGATCGCGCAGCATGGGGCGTGGTATTCCCTGGCGACCCTGGCGGTCATCCTGGCCGCTGTCGATCTCGTGGCCGAGTCTCGCCGCCTACGCGATCTCGCCCGATCGGTAGAGGTCGATCTATCCGATAGGGCGGAGGAAGTCGCCGCGATCATGGCTCCCGCGATCATGGCCGAATACAGCGCGTCCTATGATGCGCGGGCGTGGGGCGAGTGATGGTGGACATCGCAGCCGCCGCTACTCGGAAGATCGGACCCCTACCCGCGTGGGCGTGGGGCGGAGTCATCGGCGGTGGGCTACTGATCGCCCGTGTGGTGACGGGCGGCGGCGGTGGCGCATCGTCATCGTTCGTACAGCCGATCGCCGGGGGTACGCCGCTCGACTATGGCAGCGGCGGTGGCGGTGGCTGTCTCTTATACACATCTGACGCTGCCGACGAATA
>ENA-ORBV01011106-ORBV01011106.1-microbial-mat-metagenome-genome-assembly--contig:-NODE-11106-length-14230-cov-7.535929_pt1 | contig 14230 bp, 5 predicted proteins | sample MGYA00237777_ERZ505514 | MGnify/ENA primary metagenome ERZ505514 (study PRJEB26160, sample SAMN06269048) | microbial mat metagenome | isolation source: Oligotrophic lake microbial mat | place...
CTCCTCGGACGATTCCCTCGAACCCACCCGCCTGAGGCGCAAACCGACGTCGCTCCGAACCCGTTCACGGCAGCGTCTGCCAGACTCGTTCCCGCAGAAAGAAGCGCGGAGCGGTAAGTTCGGCCTCGACTTCGCGGTAGAGTCCGTCGGGGGTGCCCGTGGTGGGGAGATGCTCCCAGCCGTCCAGATCGCTTGAGCCCTCCGCGGAGTAGCTCAGCTCGGGTCGGAGCAGATGCAACCGGAAGCTGAAGCTGCCCGGATCAAACACGACCACGGGATCCACAGGGGGATTGGGGACGAGCGGCAGGGTGCCGTGGGCGTACTCGAGGAAGTTGGAGAGCCCGTCACGATCGGGATCGGCGGACCCGAGTGCATCGCCCCCCGCCAGAGTCTGATTGGCCGCCCATTGCGAGTAATAGTAACCCGAGGAATCTGTGACCGGCTCGATCTTGCGCACCCACCCATCCACTTTGGAGACGAGGTAAACTTCGCCATCCGCATCCAGGCCGAAGCGTGGATCGGTCCGCTGGGTGGCGCTGAATCCGATCCCGAGCCGGGTGCAGACCTGGGCTTGGAGGGTTGTTGCCGAGTAAGGCGGCGAGCCGCCCGTCGCCTTCCAAAGCGTGAGCTCATGAAAATCGGGACGGCGAAGCGTGCCATTGGTGAGCAGCGGCGAAGCGGGATCGTCGAGGTCTCCAACGGGCACGTAGTAGAGGCGGCCTTTGTGGATATCGGTGAAGAGATAGAGCCCTTCGAGTGCCGGGATGCGCGAACCGCGGTACACATGGCCGCCGATGATGCTCTTGCGATCTTCGAACCGGTCGTCGTGATCATACTCGATCAGGGGATAGAGCAGCGAGGCGGGTTCGGTGTCCGGCCGGGGAAACACCAGCGATCCGTCGTTTGCGTAATAGTCGGTCCCCATCCCGCCCCCGGCGTCGGAGGGATCGGCGAGCGTTCCTTCGCGGAGGCTCCACCCGTAGTTTCCGCCCGCCACGCCCAGATTGATCTCCTCCAGATTTTCCTGACCGATGTCGGCGATCAGCAGTGCATGGGTGCCCGCGGGATCAAAGCTGATCCGGGTCGGGTTTCGAACCCCCAGGCACCAGATCTCGCCGCGGGCGCCCGGGGTCGGGACGAATGGGTTGTCGGCGGGGATTCGGTATTTTCCGTTGGCGGAAAGATTCCCCGAAGCGCTGGATGGATCGATGCAAATCCGGAGAATCTTACCGTAGGCGCTGTTGAGCAGTTGCGCCTGTTTCATCGGCTCGGTGAGCATCTGCGGCCAGTTGTTGCCGCCGTCCGGAACCGCGATGTAAAGCATGTTCCAATCGGGGTGCGCGGGCGAGGTGGCCGCCGGGTTGAAAAGGATGGCACCGAGATCATGGTCGTCGTACGGCCATTCGAATCGCAGGAGATCGGTCGAGTTGCCGGAAAAGGTCGCCGCTGCCGGGTTCGAAGCGGTCCACTGCCGGATCACACAATGCGACTTCGGGCTGGCGGTGCCGTTCGTGTTGGTCCGGGGTGGCTTGTAAGTGCCGTTGGCATGGACCGGATAAAGATCCGCCGCGGGGGATCCCGACACGGTTTCGGTATGCACGGTGTAGAAGCGGCCTTTGAAGGAACTGGTCGCGTTCCCGAACTCGGGATGGAAGGCAAAAAAGAGAAGCCCTTGCTGGGTGGTGTCGACCTTGAACCGTGCGATGGCATGCGTCCCGTTCCGGACGTCGAGATAGGTGGTCAGCGAGGGATTGGGGATGTTTTTCGGGAGGGTGTAGACCTTCCCCACGGTGTCGTTCACGAACAGCCGACCGGAACCGTCCGGCGCTTCACAGAGCACATGCAACCGGGCGCGCCCGAGATGATTGTTGGGGATCTGGACCACCTCGGTAAGGACGGCGGTCAGGTCGGACTTGGTCACGGGCCCGCGGATGGCGGCCCGGCTGGAGTCGGTGCCGATGATCGCTGATCGAAGGTTGATGCGATACACTCGGTTGCCCGAAGTGGCGTAGATGCGGTTGAGGGTGCTGCCGCCGAAGCAGAGGTTGGTGGTTTGTCCGGGCAGGACGAACGTCCCGATGTGGGTGCCATTCGAGAGGTAGACGCGGACGCCCTCATTCACGTCCCCGGATGCGACGAAGAGCCGCCCGTCCCGGTCGCATTTCATCCCGTCAGGGAACCACTGGGGCAATCCTGAGGCGAACACCGTCGAGTTGCCGACCGTTCCATCGGCGTTCACCGGAAACCTGCGAATCGAGTTGGTCCCCGAATCGCCGACGTAGAGCCAGCGTTCGTCGTACGAGAAGCAGAGTCCGTTCGGCAATTTGAAGTCGGAGGCGATGAGCGTAAGCTTTGCGCGGTAGGGATCGTAGCGATAGACGCGGTGCACGGCGGGCGCATCGCCGGGCCCTGGAGTGGCGGTGGTGAAGTCGGGATCGGTGAACCAGATGGCGCCATCGGAGGTCACGGCGACATCGTTGGGGGATTTCAGGGCGGTCCCGTTGTATTGGCTGACCAGGCTCGTGATGGTGCCATTCCGAAGGCGCAACGCGATGCGGTGGTTTGCGCCCCGCTCGCAAATCACAAGTTGCCCGAGCCGATCCAGCGCCAGCCCGCGCGGGCTGAGCAGGCCGGACTGAAACGTGGTGGGGGAACCCGATGTCCAGCGATGCACGACGCCGTTCCCGGAGCCGGTGAACAGCAGCGACTGGTTGGCGCCCCCGGTCATCTTGCTCGACTCGACCCAAAGGGGACCCTCCGTCGAAGCCCCAACATCCGCAACCTGCGTGATGGTCGTGTTGGCGGCAACGGCGAGGTCCACCACCTTGTTGAACTCCACGGCATCGATCGTCACGATCGACTGCGCCCCACAGAATCCGGGCAGGAGCGCGGAAATGGCGAGGAGGCGCCGCACGGCGGGGATCGATAGGCGTGCGGGGTACAGGAAGAAACATTGTGCCCAGGGGTGTGGGGCCAATGCAAGGCGTTGGCAACAAACCTCGCGCAAAGTCATCGAACGTTCAATTCGACCGCCTGCGAAAGTATGGCCTGCGCGGGTGGCATTCACAGGTCAAACGCCTGCCGCATGGCCTTCAGGAAAGCTTCGCGATCCGGAGGCAGCCCGTGTGCGATCTTCCGGTTGGCGAACAGCAGTTTGGGCATGCGTGGCGTGGGGTCGGAAAAGCGGGCCACGTCCGCCGCATTCAACCGGATCAGTTCGTTGAGCCAGGGATCTGCCAGCGCCTCGGTGAGGACGGCACGGGGAATGCCGCGTTCCACCAGTCCGCGGGCGCGGGCGATGTCGGGACCCGGCTCCGCCCAGAGCGCCTCCTCAACCGCCGGAAACAGTTCCGGGGCAACCTTCCAGACCGCCAAGGCCAGCCTCGCCGCCTCGCAGGCGTTGCGATGATCGGCCGCGTCGGGCGGCAGATGCGGGTTGCAGGCACGTTCCATGGGGGTGGGCAGCAGGAGGACAGCCACGCGATCCGGGTATCGCTCCACGAGCGCGTGAAGGTGTCCCCGCAGGGTGCGGCAGGCATCGCAGGTGTAGTCGAAATATTCCACCATGACATGAGTTGCGGAGGCCGACCCGAGCCGTGGCAGCCGGTCGCAATCGAACACTTTGGTGCCCTCGAGAAACGTCACCTTGCGCCCGGCCCCTCCCGCCTGCGCACTGCCGGGAACCGTTCCTGCATTGGAAGGGAGCTCTACAACTTTCTGGGCGGGCAGCTCGGAGCCGAAGACTTGGATCAGGGCCAGTAAGGCGGTTGCCGCCAGCCCGACAGCGACCGGGCCGGACAGAGACCCATTCCTGCTGGGTCCGGCGCGGAGCTGCCACACCAGCAGGCTGGAGAGAAGCAGCGCGACGAGGTGGGACGCCATGCACCACGGGCAGATCGCGCGCAGCACCCAGACCTGAAGTGCGATGAACCAGAGTGCGGCGGAGGCAAGGGCTGCGGCCCCGGATGCGAGCAGGCGACGGTTGTCGAGGAGCAGGCCCGCGATCACCATTCCGTAGCACGCGGCCCCGGGCAACGCCACCGGGATTTGCAACACTCTGCCCCAGCGCGACCCGAGGACCTCCTGACAGCCCGATGCGCCACCGCAACCGACCACAAAATCGATCCGCCCGGAGAAGGCCCACCCGGCAAGAAGCAGACAAAGGGCGAGCCCGGCGAAACTGAGGACCAGGGCCAGGGCACCTGAACGGCGTCCCAAAAACTGGAGGGGCGGAAACACAGTGGGATGGCGGAATTCCCGCGACTTCCGTTACGCGCTACGGAGTGACCTGAAGCCTGAGAAATCCGCGCGCGGGGGTGACGAGGGTCTGGGGTGTGGTCTCCCGCACCTCAATCAAGTCCGGCTCATCCGCAAAGACCGCCAGACCCGTTGTCACCCACTCCGCGAGATTGTCGGCGCGCTGGATGGTGTAAGTCGCATTCGCGCACGGGTTGCGTGGCACGCTGAGCAGTGCGTAGTCCGATCCGGCGACCGATTGGAAACGGAACGTCGGCAGGGCATGATCCCCCGCCTCCCTCGCGCTCGTGCCGAGCGCAAATTCGAGCAGGTTCACCACGCCGTCGCCGTCGTAATCGGCATCCAACCCGGTGAGCGGATCGGTGAGTTCACCCTCGAACTCCAGACCACGCCAGTCCGCCGCGGTCATCTGCGGCGGCAGCGCATCCGCAATGGCGTGGGCCTGGATGTGGGTGGCGGGGTTGACCGCCGTGGCGTTGTGCGTGCCGACGATTGCGGTAACGGTCAAATCATCAGTGCTCCAGAAGAGCGGGACCGCCAGTGGATTGACGGTGGGCCAGGTCCACGAGGCCGATCCGATCAGCACCCATTCGCCCGGATCGCTGCTGCAATTGTATCCCCAAATCCAACCTCGATTTCCCGTTGCGAAAGGTGCGGCGTTTGAGGTCAACGCGACCTCACGCGAGAAAAAACCGAATGCTTCGTTGGTCAGAGTCCTTCCGAGCGGGACCCAGTTCGAGCTCCATTGGTCCCCATTTGCGGCGGTGGGAGTGAAATTGCCTCTGAAGGCCCCGAGTTCCCAGATGAAATCTGCGGGGAGCGCCTGCCCGGTTGAATCCTTCAAAACGCTGAAGACCGGGCAAGAGTAGTTGATATTCCGCGCCTCGGCGGGGCGGCCAAGAATTCCGAGTGCGAGTACGAAGGCCAGCGGCGCCCAAAGCGTCCGGTCGGACCGATCCACGCAGCTTGCGCGCAAGAACGGCACGGCGCTTCAGGCCCTGCGGTGTCGACGGCGGAAGAGGCCGAGGCCAACCGCGAACAGGGCGAGTGTAGTCGTCGTGGGTTCGGGCACCAAGGCCGTCTGGATGCGGCATTCACCGGGGGGCGGGGCGATGGTGTAATTGCCGGGCCCGGTCAAATTCCCGACGGAGCCGTAGACCGGTCCTTCGTTGAGGCCGGCGATATCGACGTCGCAGATGTCCCAGATGACGGGCGGATCGGCGTCGCAACAATCGGGGGAGGCATCGGGGAAGAGCCAGTTGTCGGCGGTGACCAGGGCCCATTCCGCACCGTTGGATCCTGTGATGTCAAACGTCTGATTATTGAAAACCCAGAGATAGGCTTGCTGGCCGACGGCGAACGTCGCATTGACCGTGGCCTCGGGGCTGGTCGAGGTGCGGTTTTCAGTAATCGAGGCTTCCGACGCCCAGAACGGAGTCCCGAACGTGCCGGGATCATCGTTGTAATCGGCCTCGTCGAACACGTCGAAGTAGGCCGCCCACTGGTCCATGTTGCCGACCACGGGATTAAAACCGTCCCGAAAAGCTCCCAGGGCGAAGGTGAACGATCCGTTGATGCTGGCACCCGTGCTGGTGATGTCCGTCGCGAAGAGATTTCCGCCCCACTGGACGGTGTTGATTGCCGAAGCCGACCGCGGAAGGCCGGCCTGGAGCGCCATCGCCAGCAGCAGAATGAGGAAGCGTCGCGTAGTCATGCTCGGAAAAATGCGGGGCGGCAGGCCCGGGTGATTCGGTGGAGCGGGAGCGCTACCATGGCGACGGGATGGTGTAGGTCGGCAGCGGAGCCGCGTTGCGGTAGAATGCCGCACGGCTGCTTTCGAACAGATCAGTATTGTTCTGGTTGGTGAGCGCGGAACTCCACGGCACCCAGTAGCGGTGCGGCCCGGAGCTCAACAGCCAGTAGGAGGAATACCCGGTCAGCGCCGGGTTGGCATCCGCCTTCCACAATTGGATCTGATCCATCGCCGACGGGTTGGTGCCTCCCGTGAACCCGGCCACGGTCATCGCGCGAGTGGAGTTGCCCGCTGGCGTCTGGTCGGTCGGATACATGCTGCCGACGAAATTCAGGCCAGCCCCGAGCGGGCGAACGAAGTCGTTCTCGCGAACGCCGCCGTTCGTGCGGAGTGTCCCATTGCCGGAGAGCGTGCGGAAGACCAGCATGCCTTCGCCCGGCGCGACTGGCGTCGTGTTGAGGTTCGCCAGGCTGTTATTGGCGGTGGTCGTCCAGTAAGGAGACCCGCTGTTATTGAACAGCCAGAGGGTCGTCCACGCGGTGCCGTTCCACATCATGACGCGATCGGCGTTGGCCGAGCTGTTGCTGCCAACCCCACCCGACGGCGGCAAGGCGTCCGCCAGCGTCTGATGCGCCCGCAAGGCGATCTGGTTGCCGGTCATGCTGGCGGGGAGCCCGGTGAGCGTGCTGAACGGCGAGCCGCCGTAGATGTTGGCGTCGACCCCCACCGTGAGCGTGTTGTTGCCGCCGGTGAACAGGTCGAACCGGTGCCCTTCATACGCGCCGTCGAGCACCTCGATGTAGTAGGTCCGGGCCGGGTCGAGGATGGTCGACAGATCGCGGCCGTTGGCGGCGGTCGCGAGATTCATCGTGTTCCCGTTCACCGAATCGATCCGGCCGGTAAAGATCTCGTGGCGCACGAACGGCACCGAGAACGTCTGGCAGACGCCCGCCATGGCCGTGTCCTGCCAGCCGCATGCCTCAGTCCACTCGGTCAGGTCGATCCCGACGTCGTCGAAGTCGCCGTCGTCGTTGACGTCGAGGCGCACCCGCAGGATGGCGAACCCGCCAGTGGCGAGCCCGGGCAGGCTGGCGAGGTTCGGCCACACCACGGTCTCCTTGGAGTTGGTGGCGTTGTAGCTGATCGTCGGAGCAATCATGTTGGCGGTGACTTCCACCCAGCCGCCGGGGGCGTTGGCGAGATCGTCGATGACATACATGGTGTATTCGACATCGGTCAGCGCATACGGACGCACCAGAAACGCCTCCACCGTGCCGTTGGAGCTGACCGTGCCATTCTGCCGCACGCAGAACGGCTGGGCCGGGGTGTAACCCGAGTTCGGTGGGATGCAGAACGCGTATTCCAGCAGGTTCGGGTAGACATCCCCGTCGGGGTTCTGCGTCGGGCCGGTCTGGTTGCCCAGCAGTGCATTCCAGCGATCCTGCCAGTCGGGGAAGAATGCGGCGCACTGGTCGCGCTCGAGGAAGTCGTTCCCGGCATCCGTTTCCCCAAAGCCGAGGCTCACCGCGAGCCGATCATCGGTGGTGTTGCTGTTCGGGGCATCTCCGGGCGATCCGCCGACATCGGCGATGCTGTCGCCGTCATTGACGTTGATGTAACCAAGGGGCTGGGTCTCCACGACCACGTAGTTACCCGCCACAAGTCCGCCGAAGCTGTAGTTGCCGTTGACGTCGGTGAGGGTCGGCGAACCGACCTGCACGCCGTCCGCCGGATTTCCGTCCCCATTCGGGTCGGTGAACAGGGTGACCGTCACATTGGCAATCGGGAGGTCACCGACATTGTCCGCGGGCTGGGTGATGTCGGCCCGGACAGTGCCGCTGACGGCGCCGGGGGCGAAGAACCCGAAATCGATGGTGTTATCGGTTTCGTTCGGGCTGAGGGTGATCGCGGGGCTGACGGTGGCCGTGCCGCTGCCGCCGGCCTGGATGCCATTGTCGTCGTTGTCCTGCTGATTGTCCGCCGGGTCGGTCACCGCGCTCGATGCCGGGGCGCCGGTCGGGGGCACAGGAACCACCACGCGATAGCTGCCCGGAGGCAGGTTGGTGAAGTTGTAGAACCCGGTCCCATTCGTGGTGGTGTTGCTGCCGAACGGCAGGAACGTCCCGTTGCCGAGCAGGTCACGTTCGAGGGCAACCGTCACGTTGGCGGTCCCCGTCTCGTTGCCGTTGAGCAAACCGTCGTTGTTCAGGTCGATCCAGACCTGGTTGCCGATCGCGGCGGACAGTTCTTCGACGAAGTCGTTGCCGGTATCGTTCTCGTTTGAGAGCACGCTGACCGGGATCTGGTTGTCGATCGTGCTCGCGTTGGCGACGTCGTCGCCCGGAGTCGTCGTGTCTCCGTCGGTGACCGTCAGGTATGGGGCGGGCTGGGTCTGAACCACCACGTAGTTGCCGGGAACGATCCCGATAAACAGATAAGTGCCGTTGGCTCCCGTGGTGAGGTTTGAACCGACCGGGCTGCCGTCCGCCGGATTCCCATCTCCATTCGGATCGGTGAACAGGGTCAGGGTGACGTTCGCCAGCGGCATATCGCCATCATCATCGTTGTCGGTGTCGACATACACGGTGCCGGAGATCGTCGCGGGCCGTTCCTCGACAAAGTCGTTCCCAGAATCGGTCTCGCCGCCCGCCAGGGTGGCAGCCATCCGACTGTCAGTGTTCGTGTTGGCCGCATCGACGGGCGAGCCGCCGGCATCGGCGGTGCTGTCCAGGTCGGTCACGTCGAGGTAACCGGCTGGCTGGAGCTCCACCACCACATAGCTGCCCGGCGGCAGGTTGGTGAAGCTGTAGGTGCCGTTGGCTCCCGTCACAAAGTTGCCACCCACCTGGACTCCGTCCGCAGGATTGCCGTCGCCGTTCGGATCCGTGAAGAGCGTCAGGGTCACGTTGGCGATCGGGGTGTCCCCGGTGTTGTCGTTGTTCGTGTCCTCGAAAACCGTGCCGCTGATGGCCGCGGGCTGTTCTTCGACGAAGTCATTGCCGGTGTCGGTCTCGCCGGAAACCAGTCCGACCGGGACCCGGTTGTCGAGGGTGCTGGCGTTGGTCACGTCGTCGCCCGGCGTGGTGGTGTCGCCGTCGGTGACGGTGAGGTAACCCGCGGGCTGGGTCTGCACCACGACGTAGTTGCCGGGCACCAGACCGGTGAAGCTGTAAGTCCCGTTGGCCCCGGTCACGAAGTTCCCGCCCACCTGAGCGCCATCCGCCGGATCACCATCGCCGTTCGGGTCGGTGAAGAGGGTAAGCGTGACGTTCGCCAGCGGCACGTCGCCCGTGTCGTTGTTGTCGTTGTCCACGAACACGGTGCCGGAGATCGCCGCGTTGTTGAAGAATCCGAAGTCGATGGTGTTGTCGGTCTGACCCGGGGTCAGCACGATGTTCCCGCTCGTGGTCGCGGTTCCCGCCCCGCCGGCCTGGGCTCCGTCGTCGTTGTTGTTGATCCCCGTCGTCTGATTGGTCGTCGTGCTCGAAAGCGTCGCGTTCGCGGGCGGCGTCGGCACCCGCACCTGATAGGTGAGCCCAGGGGTCAACCCGGTGAACCCGTAGGTGCCGTTGCTGGCCGTGGTCGCGTTGGCGCCCACCTGGATGAACGTCCCGTTCCCCAGCAGATCGCCGAACAGTTGGACAATGACCCCGTTCACCCCTGTCTCGTTCCCGCTCAGCAATCCGTCGTTGTTCGTGTCGATCCACACCTGGTTGCCAATGGCCGCCGTTGCGACGAACCCGAAGTCGATCGTGTTGTCCGTCTCGCCCGCGCTCAGCGTGATCGCCGGGCTTGTGGTCGAACCGCCCGACGCCGTTTGGTTGCCGTTGTCATCGTTGTCCTGCTGGTTATCCGCCAGATCGGTCACCGTGCTCGAAAGCGGGAACCCGGCGGGCGGCGTCGGCACCACCACGCGGTAGATCCCGGGCGTCAACCCCGTGAATGCGTAGAACCCGGTCCCGTTCGTGGTCGTGTTGCTCCCCGACGGCACGAACGTCCCGTTCCCAAGCGCGTCGATCTGCAACTGGACGGTCACGTTGGCCGTCCCGGTTTCGTTCCCGCTCAGCAACCCGTCGTTGTTCGAATCGATCCAGATTTGGTTGCCGATCGCGGCGGGCTGTTCTTCCACGAAATCGTTGCCCGTATCGGTTTCCCCGCTGGTCACACCCACCGGGATCCGGTTGTCCAGCGTGCTCGCATTCGCCACGTCGTCGCCCGGGGTCGTTGTGTCGCCGTCGGTGACGGTGAGATAGCCCGCCGGTTGCGTTTGCACCACCACGTAGTTGCCCAGCGGCAGGCTGGTGAACTGGTAGAACCCGGTCGCGTTCGTCGTCGCGTTCGTCCCGAACTGCACCCCGTCCGTCGGATCCCCGTCCCCGTTCGGATCGGTGAACAGCGAGATCGTCACGTTGGCCAGTGCCACGTCCCCGACGTTGTCGTTGTTCGTGTCCACCAGCACCGTCCCGCTCGCCGCTCCCAGTCCGTAGAACCCGAAGTCGATGGTGGTGTCGGTTTCGCCGGAGCTCAGCGTGATCGCCGGGCTCACCGTGGACGTCCCGCTCCCGCCGGCCTGGGTGCCGTTGTCATCGTTGTCCTGCTGGTTGTCGGCCGTGTCCGTGCTGTTGCTCGACACCGGCGCACCCGCCGGAGGCGTCGGCACCACCACGCGGTAGATCCCGGGCGACAGGTTCGAGAAATTGTAGATGCCGGTCGCGTTGGTGGTCGTGTTGCTGCCGGACGGCACAAACGTCCCGTTCCCGAGCACGTCGATCTGCAACTGGACGGTCACGTTGGCCGTGCCGGTTTCGTTCCCGTTCAACAACCCGTCGTTGTTCGAGTCGATCCAGACCTGGTTGCCAATGGCCGCGGTCGAGTAGAACCCGAAGTCGATGGTGTTATCCGTTTCGTTCGGGCTCAGCGTGATTGCCGGGCTGACCGTGGACGTTCCGCTCCCGCCGGCCTGCGTGCCGTTGTCGTCATTGTCCTGCTGGTTGTCAGCCGTGTCGGTGTTGTTGCTCGACACCGGAGACCCCGCGGGAGGCGTCGGCACCAGCACCCGATAAATCCCGGGCGGCAACCCGGTGAACGCGTAATTCCCCGTCCCGTTTGTCGTCGTGTTGCTTCCGAACGGCACAAACGTCCCGTTCCCGAGAACATCCCGCTGCAACTGCACCGTCACGCCCGAGGCCCCCGACTCCCCGCCATCGAACACCCCGTCGTTGTCAGTATCGATCCAGACCTGGTTGCCGATCGCAGCCGGTGCCACGAACCCGAAATCGATCGTGTTATCGGTCTGGTTGGCCGCCAGCACGATGTTCCCGCTGGTCGTCGATGTCCCGGCCCCGCCGACCTGCGCGCCGTCGTCGTTGTTGTTGATCCCCGTCGTCTGGTTGGTCGTCGTGCTCGACAGCGTCGCGTTCGCGGGCGGCGTCGGCACCCGCACCTGATACGTGAGTCCGGGTGTCAGCCCTGTGAACGCGTAAGTCCCGTTCGAAGCGGTTGTGGTATTCGCACCCACCTGCACGAAGGTCCCGTTCCCCAGCAGATCGCTGAACAGTTGGACAATGACCCCGTTCACCCCAACCTCGGCCCCATTGAGCAGCCCGTTGTTATCCGTGTCGATCCAGACCTGATTGCCAAGGGCCGCCGTTGCTGTGAACCCGAAATCGATGGTGCCGTCGGTCTCGCCCGAGGTCAGGGTAATTGCCGGGCTGGTGGTCGAGCCGCCCGAAACGGTCTGGTTGCCGTTGTCATCGTTGTCCTGCTGGTTATCCGCCAGATCGGTCGTCGTGCTCGAGAGCGGGAACCCGGCCGGAGGCGTCGGCACCACCACCCGATAGATCCCGGGCGGCAGCCCGGTGAACGCGTAGTTCCCAGTGCCGTTCGTGGTCGTGTTGCTGCCGAAGGCGACGAACGTTCCGTTGCCGAGCAGGTCGACCTGAAGCTGCACCGTCACGTTAGCCGAACCCGACTCCCCGACGTCGAACACGCCATCATTGTCGGCGTCGATCCAGACCTGGTTGCCGATTGAGGCGGGAGCGGTGAAGCCGAAATCGATCGTGTGGTCGATTTCGCCCGAGGCGAGATTGATCAGCGGGCTGGTGACGGCGGTGTTGTTCCCGCCGGTCTGGATTCCGTTGTCGTCGTTGTCGACTTGATTGTCGGAGGCGGTGGTGTTGTTGCTGGAGAGGGTGGCGCTGGCCGGGGGCGTGGGGATGCGGACCGTGTAATTGCCGGCTGGAAGGTTGTCGAAGAGGTAGAAGCCGGTCGCGTTGGTTGTGGTGGTGGAATAGTTGCCCTCACCCGCGTCGTTCGTGTCGCCGTCGGCATTCAGATCGTAATTGAGGAACAACGTCACGCCACTGATGCCGGTCTCGCCGCCGTTGAGCACGCCATTGTTGTTGGTGTCGGTCCAGACGCGGTTGCCGAGGGAACCCAGTTGTTGGGCGGAGATGCCATCGATGATGGTTTCCGTGCTGGAATTTCCAGAAAAACCGGCGAGACCGGGTGGGTCGACATCGAGGTGGCCGTAGTCCCGAATAATGACCGTGGTGGTGGCGTTCCTGGCGACAAAATCGATATGGTAATAGCGGGCCTGATTGGTGTCGAGAGCCCCGGGAACCTGAAGGTAAACGAGGTCGCCCCCGTTCGTTCCATTAAATGCGATGTGGGGGTTGTAGCCGCCGCCGTTGGTGGCGTTGTAGAAAACGTTTGCGCTGGCATTGCCGCCCACAAACTGCACCGACATCAGCCCGAACGGATTGTTGTAGCTGCCCGCCGCCCGTTCGTTGTTCTCACCCGTCGCGAAGTAAATCAGCCGGTAGGTGCGGTTGACCGTGAGGTTGGTGAGGGTCTGGGCAATGTTGGGGGCCACGGTGAAATTGGCGCTCGTCCCGTTTGAGCTCGTGTCGAGCCCCATGAAGAGGGTGTGGTTGTTGGTGAACGTCGTGTTCGCCGCAAGAGTGCCGTTGAGCGTGACGATGCCGGCGTTGGCGGCACCGACCGTGTTGACCGGCACCGTGCCGAAGGTGGTAATCCCAAACACGGCGGGCTGGGTCGCTCCGGTGCCGAAGTAAAGACTGGCACGGCCGAGTTGGACAACGCGGTCCACGGATCCAACCTGGCCCCAATAATGGGTGGCGTTCCGCGAAGTCTGCCACCACGTCCAGCGTCCGTGGAAATCCCAATCGGTCACGGTGGCGTTGGGCAGGGCTGCGGCGTTGCCCACCCCGGGATTTCGAACCACAAAATTGCCGGTCAGACCGTCGGCGCCACCCGGTTGGTTGTTGGGGTTGGTGGCGTTGCCGCTTCCGGTGTTGCTGGTTGTTCTCCATCCGTTCGGCATGCCGATGGCTCCCAGGCCGGTGGCGGCCTGAGCCCAGCCGGCCGGGTTCGACCATGCGCCCATGATGGCGTTGCCAGACTGCCCGATGGAGATATCCGGATCGGCGCCGTTGACGGGGCCTTTGAACGTGGTGTTGGCACTGGCGAGGTAGCTCAGGAACCGACCGGACATGGTCGCATTGTTCCCGGTCGTGGTGTAGCCAAGCACTGCCTGCAGGAACGACTGATCGAAGAGGTCGTGCTCCTCAAAGCTACCATTAACGATGAGTTCCGTGGTCGGAGGCACCGGGGTCGGGACCGCGGCAGTCGGCACAGTGTAGGTGACATTCGAGATGGCCGCGGCCTCCCGACTCAGCAGGAGCAGCGCGAGAACCCAAAGGAGAGGGAGAAGTCCTGCCTTGAGTCCGGATCGCCTGATTCGGGGCAAGTGCAACGCGCTTTCGGAACGCCCGCAAACGGCGCAAGGCGATGCCTTGAACCGAGGCTGATGACAGTCTCGTTCGATCCGTGTGCGCATGAGAGGGGCTTCGCCCGCACGCCCAGCGAGGGGACCGCCGGCGTTCGATCCGTGTGCGGATGAGAGGGGCGCTTATGCCGGATCACGACACTGCATTGCAACTTGTTTCGCTGCGCAAGCGCGTTGGGCCGTTCAATCGAGGGCGTTGGCGAAGACCCTCCAGCCCTGCCCGCGCAGGTTGATCGGAGTCTCCGAACGCGCCCGGCGTTCACTCCACCTCAACGAACTTCCCACCCGTCATCGAGGCGAGTTCCTTCATGAAATCGCCCGCTTTTCCCGCCTTGTAGGAGCTGTCTCTTATACACATCTCCGAGCCCACGAGACTAAGGCGAATCTCGTATGCCGTCTTCTGCTTGAAA
>ENA-ORBV01011108-ORBV01011108.1-microbial-mat-metagenome-genome-assembly--contig:-NODE-11108-length-14229-cov-4.645280_pt1 | contig 14229 bp, 9 predicted proteins | sample MGYA00237777_ERZ505514 | MGnify/ENA primary metagenome ERZ505514 (study PRJEB26160, sample SAMN06269048) | microbial mat metagenome | isolation source: Oligotrophic lake microbial mat | place...
ATGATACGGCGACCACCGAGATCTACACCTCTCTATTCGTCGGCAGCGTCAGATGTGTATAAGAGACAGCCATTGGAATAGCCGAGGACCAAGGTTTGTGGATACGGTGAACGCTCCCGGATCTGGGTGCCGAGATCGCTCAATGGCTCACCGGGCAAGGCAACCAGCGCGAGCGGACCGCAGACAATGATCTGAATCTCCGTGGGAACAGTCGCGGTGCCGGTTCGTTCGCGAGCCGCCGGCGTCAGTGGCAAATCAATCGTCGCCTGAGCGGTGTGCAAAGCCGAAGGCACCAACTTCACGGCATGCTGGTCGGCCACCTTCGCCTTCTTTGCCATTCCGACGGCCATCTCCTCCACTGCAGCAGCGCCGCGACGCCACGGCGTGATGTCGCCGGCGGTGCCTTGGAGAAACATCATTTCTCCGCCACCCAGTGCCACCGCAAACGCGTCTACCGCCGCACCGGGCCAGTCCGCCGAAATCGCCGGAGTCGACGGATAGATGGAAACAGGATGACAGGCGACGTGAAACAAGGAGGCGACCCGCTGTCGGTCGGATCCAATAAATGAAACCAGCGCCAACGTTCGATCCATCGGACCGAAAATCGCGCCGCCCTGCAGGACCTCGGGATTCCAGTCGGGGTGACCATGTCCGACGGTCCGCGGCGGCGCCTCCGCCAATCCCCAGGCGGGAGCCCGCGGGCGCCGGTTATAAAGATATTCGGGAACGGCGATCCGACCAATCGTCACGTCAACCGTGCGGATATCGAGCGCCGCACGTTCCGCTGCCTTGGTCGTCGCGGTGATCAATTTAGCCATCCACTGCTTGAACGCCGGTTGATCGTTTTGGGGCGGCATGAATCGAATTGCCCACCACGTATCGCGCTCCCGTCCGCGATATCCGCCACTATAGACCGGAGCCCATGGCGCGGAGTGCGTGTGGCTGGCGTGCACCATGATATTTCCGCCGGGGATCTTCAACGCGGCGCCCACCGACTTTCGAACTTCATCGCGAGCGGACTCGGACACGTCCACCAAATCCCAGCGAATCAACACGGCCTTGTTTCGGCCATCATCCAAGACGAGCGCATGCACGTACAACGGATCCCGCACTTCGCCGTACGGCTTGCCGGTGACCCAATTTAGCACATCGGTGCCCGGCGAAATATCTTCACGTGCGGCGCCCGCTTTAAGCGTGACCTCGGCTCCGCTGACACGAATGGCAAGGCAGGCAACGACAGTAAGCAGCAGGGAAAGCTTCATGATAGATCGTGGAGAGTTATATATCCAGACGCGCGTACATTGCAATCGTGCAACGCCTCGGAGCGGACCGGGTCGAAATCGATTTTAAGGCAGGTCACGAGCGAGCGCGGACCCTACTGAACAAAAAGGGCGGGTCGCGATGACCCGCCCTGGATAAAGGACTAACTGGCATTGCGAGGGACGCTCACATCCGTGGCAGCGTTAGAAGCGGCCCTGAATGCCCGCTACCACCTTGGCGACGACGATCCGGGTTTCAGCCGGACGATCGCTCGTGACGAAGTACGTCTCGGTAATCGGTGACTTGTTAAGGTTCTCGATATCACAGAAGATCGCGTACTTGGGCGAGAACGTGTACTTCGTCTTAAGGTTCACTTGAACCTTCGGCGCCGAGTAGCGGACCAACGCGGCATTGGTCGAGTTGCCGATGAGGTAGGTATCGCGCCAGACAGCGTTCAAGCGAATATTGAATCCATAACCCAAATAAGTGATCGCGGCATTACCGGCCTTCGGAATGAAGCCCGCGACCTGCGTGGTGGCAGTCGTTCCACCGTAATCGCCCTTGGTGCTCAGCTGAGTATAGTTCAAGCCGAGACCGAATCCGCGCCAGATGCCCGGGAGGAAGGTGAACTGCTGTTGATACGCCAGTTCAAACCCGCGGTAGCGAGCCTTGCCTCCATTCAGCCGGGTCGTGATGCGGTAGCCTTCATAAAGACCGTCGAAGCCATTGTTGGCCCCCGAACCCACAATCTGGCTGCTATCGGTATATTGGAAGTCTTGAACCTCCTTTAAGAAGGCGCTGACCGAGACCATTCCAACCGGCTCGAAATAGTACTCGGCGGTCGCGTCGAAATTATCGGAGTACTGAGGACGCAGGGCCGCGTTACGGGTGTTCACCGTCTGAGCGGTTTCGTTTACAACCTCGAGCGGGATCAGGGAATCGAAGGACGGCCGGCCAATCCCATTGGAATAGCTCAGGCGTGAGACGAGGCTGCGCGTCGGTGAGTACCGGAAATGAACGCCGGGGAACACATCGCGGTACTTGCCTTTCCGGCTCTGGCGGCCCGTTACGGTTCCGTTGGCTGCCTGGACCGGACCGTCTGCATCCGTTTCAGTCTCTTCCACGCGCACTCCACCAAGAATCGAGAGTGCGTTGATCCGAGTCTGGCCCATGATATAGGCCGCAGTCACATTTTCCGTAATCCTGCGATCGCCCGCTTCACGCGAATTGACACCGAACGTGACGTCTTCACGCCAGAGATTCGGCAACAACTGGTGGTGACGCGCCACGGCGAATGGATTTGCCCAAGGCGGCGAACGATAGCCCTCATTGGAATCCGACCACTTGCCCGTCGGGTCGGCGAATTGGGAGAGATTCTCGTCGCCGCTGTTTAATTCGCCGTCAGGACCTGCAAAATCGTACCGACTGCTCTCGTTTTTCAACTGTCGATCTTGTTGGCGAAATACTCCACCGAATTTAACGGAAGTCGGCACGGGGAGATTGAAATCTTTCTTCAAGTTGAATTTCGCCGTCATGATCTCATCTTCACCTTCGCGATCAGGCTGATTGAGCCGAAGCGAACCATAATTATTGAGATTATAAATGTCCGCACCCGTCGTCTGCGATATCTTCGGCCACTGCGAACTTTCCCGACGATCGAAGATGACCCCGATATTAGCCAGACGATAAGTAATCTGCCCTTTCGGCCGCGAATTAAAATGCCGGTCCCCGCCTGAGTAATCGTAGTAGGTCTGGGAATTGGAGAAGCTCGCTCCATAATCAATTTCCAATCCGGGAAAGCGGTGGCGCACCGTCGGTACGAACTGATACGTGCGTCCAGATTTATCATCAGTTGTAATCGTGACCGCGCTCGATGAACTTGCGTTCGCCAGCACTTCCGTGAGGTAGCCGCTGTAGCCGGGGCGGAAATTCGCCACGTTGGCCGCAGTACCAAGCACCATCGCGCGGGTATCGTTGGTCTCATGGAACCAATTATACGCGGTGTTAAAGCTGATGGTGGTGCGGTCACTCAGTTTATAGTCGATTTTCGCACCGGTTGACAGACGCGTGCGGGGCGCTCCGGCCGGACGGGGAACATTGACGTTCTGAATATAATACGGTTCCACCAAAGCTGCCTGGTAATTCATCAAAGCCGCGGTATCGCCACCTGGTTGAGAGTGATACGTACCCGTGAGCACGATACCAATGCGCTTCTCGGCTCCCAGGCGATCCTGATAGCTAAAGTTCAAGGAGGGACCAACATTCTGGATCGGCTCACGCATCCAGGTGTCACTGCGGGTGTAATACTTCGGGCGCCAGACGCCGCCGATGGTATAGTTGAAGCTGCGGGGCTGGTTGCGATCGAAGGCACTCTTCGATACGATGTTCACGTTGCCGCCAATGGAGTCGGCATCCATATCCGGCGTCGGCGCCTTGGTGACTTCGATGGTCTCGATGTTATTCAACGAAGCCTGCTCGAACTCAAAAGTCCGGCCGGCGCCCGCGGATTGGGAACTCGCCATCCGGTCACCATCCATGGTCACGGAATTCAGCGATCCGTCGATCCCGCGGATTTGCACCGAACGGACGTCGGCGCCCACATAAACAGCGGTCACGCCCGGGAGCTGCTGCAAGAAATCTCCAATGTTTCCATCGGCGATATTTCCGAACTGATCGGAAGCGACAACGTTCTTCACGTTAGGAGCCTCGCGTTGCCGGGTAATCGCATACGCGCTGCCTTCGCGCGGGCCGGAGACGGTGAAGGCCTCCAGTTTGTAGATACCCGAGTTCATCTCGATGTTCTGCACGACCCGCGTACCCGGGCGAACGTCGACCGTGATGCGCTGCGGCTCGAGACCGGTGTAACGCGCCACGAGGGTCGTCACTCCCGTCGGAAGACTAAGTTCAAACCGGCCTTCCCGGTCCGTTGAAACCGATCGCCCGGTGCCCTCGACGGACACCTGAGCGCCTTCCAAGAAAGTACTCGTCGCGGCGTTACTCACCTGGCCGGCCACCGACCCGACGGTCTGGGCGGTTGCGAGAGAAGCGGAACCAACGAGGAAAAAAAGCGCCAGCCTCTGCAAGGTAGCGCGAAAACTAAGCCATCGAGGGAATGTAGTCATGGTGAGCGGGGTTTAAGCAGGCGGAATGCCGATGTAACTGCAAAGTTACCGATTTTACGTCGGGTCAAGCTGAAAAGCACCGGTAACCCGACCCGACTGGAGAAGAACGATCTAGCGCCCTGATAGACGCGATCGGCCAACGCGACTCGAGAAACGGGATTGCGTTCCCTAGTAACTATCACGTTACTCTCGACGCGCCCATGAAACGACGCACGTTTTTAACTGCCGCCGCCAGCGTAACCGCGGTAAGCGGGCCCTCCCCTTTGTCCGCGCAGCCGGCTCCGGCGATCGGCACGCTGATCAACGGCTCGCTGATCGATACTAATGTCAGTCTGTCCCAGTGGCCGATCCGCCATTCGTGGGCGCCGACACCGGCCGCGTTGGTGGAGCGTTTAAAGCGACACGGCGTCACTTCGGCTTGGACCGGAAGTTTTGAGGGCGTGCTGCATACCGACATGTCCGGCGCCAATGCGCGCCTGGCCGAGAGCTGTCGCAAGGACGGAGTCGGCATTTTGATTCCAATGGGTACGGTCAATCCCACCTTCCCCGATTGGGAGGATGATGTGCGCCGCTGTCATGAGGTTCACGGAATGCGCGGGCTTCGACTCTTCCCGAACTATCACGGTTACGCGCTGGATGATCCCCAGTTTGCCCAGCTGCTCGCTGCTGCCACCCGGCGACGGCTGGTCGTGCAAATCATGCTCTCGATTGAAGACGATCGCTCTCAAAACCCAATGTTGACCGCGCTCCCCGTCCAAGCCGGTCCGCTGGTTGAACTGATGCCAAAGATAACCGGCGCTCGGGTGATGTTGCTGAATGGGGGCTCCCGCGTTCTGGGCGGAAATGTTTCACTGTTGCAAGGGCTCGTGGCCGCCGGCGTCACGTTCGATATTGCCACGCTCGAAGGCGTCGCAGGAATCGAGAATTTGCTGCGCCGCGCACCCGGTGTCCGCACCACCTTCGGATCGCATTCACCGTATTTCTACTTCGAGTCCGCCTTGTTGAAGCTTCAGGAGTCGGCACTTTCCCAAGCTGATCTCGAAGCCGTTCGATCCGGCAACGCGCGCAACCTGCTGCGCTCATGAACCGCCGCACGTTTCTGACTTCGTCCACGCTCGCAGCCGTCACTGCTCCGGTGCGATCGCACGCGGCGAGTCCGTTGTCCCTCGTCAATCCGCCCACCGATCCGGCAGCGTCGGCTTGGCCGAGCAGCGATCTGCGGAAACTGGGCGCGTGGGATATTCACAGTCATGTCGGAACGCCGGGTCCCAATCCGGCGAAACGTATGGAAGCGCTCGTGAAGATTGCGGATCGTGTCGGGGTCGAGCGCCTGTGCATCTGCATGAGTCCGCCGTGGCAGCACGAGCCCACGCCGGAACAGTTTCGCCAGAGCAACGACGATGTGCTCGCGATTCTAAAAGAGTGGAGTTCGCGGGCCTTTGGCTTCGTGTATCTGAATCCTACGCATACCCGCGAAAGTCTCGACGAGCTCGAGCGCTGCGTGGCGGACGGGCCGATGATCGGGATCAAGTTGTGGGTCGGAACGCGGGCCAACGCGCCCGTACTCGATCCCATCGTCAAACGAGCGGCCGAGCTGAAGGCATTGATCCTGCAACACACGTGGATCAAGCAACGCGGCAAGGGAAACCTGCCCCACGAGTCCACCCCGATGGAGCTCGCCGAACTATCCGGCCGCCATCCCGGGGTGCCGATTGTCTGCGGCCACACCGGGGGCGGCGATTGGGCGCTTGGCATCCGGGCGATCCGCACCCGCCCTGATCTGTACGCTGACCTGGGCGGTGGCGATCCCGTCTACGGTGAAGTTGAAATGGCCGTGCGCGAATTGGGCGCACACCGCGTCCTATACGGCAGCGATGTCAGCGGACGGAGCTTCGCCTCGCAACTGGGCCGCGTGGTGGGCGCAGATATCTCCGAAGCCGACAAACGACTCATCTTGCGCGACAATCTGCGCGGCCTGCTCCTGCCCGCCCTACGCCGCAAGGGTATCACGGCCGAGTGACGCCTCCTGGCGTTAAACCGACAATCCGCCTGACGCTCCCGAGAGTGTCACTTATTAAGTGACACTTTCATCCCGGCGTGTTCATCGGACGCGAGCTGGAGGCACGCGAGATCGCCGGCCGCGTTGCGAACATAGATGCGTCCGTTCGCGAGCACGGGGACCGTCCAGCACTTGCCCTCGAGCACCTGCTGTTGCAGGCGCGGCCGAAAGCCGTCGGGCGAGGCGTCGAACAGCGTCAACTGCCCGGAGTCAAAGAGGATCACTGTGTTCCCGGCCGCCATCAGCGCGCCACTACGGAATCCCTCCGCCGTCCAAACGATCTCGCCCGTATCGAACTTCGTGCAGATCAAGTCGGTGGGGCGATGGGTTGTGCCGGTAATCGAGTAAACGTGATCGTCGATCAGCACGCCGGCATTGAAATACCATTTCATGTCGCGCTGTTCCCAAGCCACGTTCGGTGCACCGTCCGGGCCGAGTTCGATGAGTTTCGAACCCGATGACGAGGAGATCAAAACCCGGTTTCCGCGCACGATTGGGTCCGCGGCATTGACGTCGCGACTGGCCCGCGCCGGAAGCTCCCAGATTTGTCGTCCCGTAACCGCCTCAAAACCGAAGAGTGCGCGCGCCGAGAAAAGCAGGTGCGTCGCCGCCGTCGGATCATCCGGGAAAGGCACCACCGTCGCGTAACCCGAGGTTTCGGTTCCGCCGAGCCATCGCGTTTCCCCGGTTTCCGTCGAGAGCGCGAGACCACCCCGCCCAACATTCAACACCACCTGATCACCCAACACAAATGGCGAACTCGCGAAGCTCCACTCCGGCAAAGCGACCCCATGATCGGCCACGAGGTCGCGACGCCAGATGACATTGCCGGTCGCCAGATCGAGACGAAAAACGTGCCCCTTCTTGCTCAGGGTGTAGACGGAATTTTCGTGGATCGTCGGCGTCGCCAACGGACCTCCCTCGTAATAGAGGGGATCGAGGGGACATGCATAGCTGTGTTGCCAGAGTACCGCGCCTGTATCCGCATCGAGGCAATAAACGGTATCGATATCGGCGCGGTTGCCCATCGTGAGGACTCGCCCGTCCTTGACCGAGACCGTGGAAAAACCAATGCCCACATTCGTCTGCCAAAGGACGGGAAGCGCGGACGGAAGCTCAGCGGGAATGCGCTCGGTCGAGATTCCATCGTAGGTCGGCCCCCGCCAATGCGGCCAATCGCCAGCGTACAGCCGGGTAGCGCTGAACAACAGACCGGCGACGAGAGAAATGAGAAGAGTGCGGGTGCGGGCGGAGAGCATCGCAGAAAGGAGTTTAACACAGTTACAGTTACAGATTCGATTTCCTCAAATCAGGGCGGAGGTAAAGTGGGCGGCGGGCCCGATCCGACTGAATTGAATACGCCCGCAGACCAGAACGGCAAGCGGGACCGGCGTTTCCACCCTCGATCCCCTCCAGCGATAGCCTGCAGGGCGCCGGCCCGTTGCTCGCAGCGCTCTCATCCCGCTTTCATCCGTGCTTGCCGGCAACGCCGGATCGTCAACGCTACCGTGACCCCATGCGCTCTATTCTTACACTCGCCGTTTTTGCACTGCTCGCCCCGCTGGCTTCGGCCGCGGACCGTTTGCCAAACATTGTCCTCATTTTCACCGACGACCAAGGCTACGCCGATGTCGGCGTGTATGGAGCAAAAGGATACGAGACGCCCCACCTCGACGCCATGGCCCGCGCCGGCACGCGCTTCACTAATTTTCACGTGGCCCAGGCCGTCTGTTCCGCCTCCCGCACCGCCCTTTTGACCGGCTGTTATCCCAACCGCATCGGTATCAGTGGCGCCCTCGGACCCAACTCCAATCACGGGCTCAACGACGCGGAAACGACGATTGCCGAAATGTTGAAGCAGCGCGGCTACGCCACCGGCATGGCAGGGAAGTGGCATCTCGGGCACCGCGAACCGTTTCTTCCGAACCGCCACGGCTTCGACGAATCCTTCGGCCTCCCCTACTCAAATGACATGTGGCCTTATCATCCGGAGGCAAAAGCCGGCACCTACCCCAAACTCCCTCTCTACGAAGATGGTCGCATCATTGACCCCGAGATCACGCCAGACAAACAACGCGACCTCACCACGCGTTATACAGAGCGCGCTGTATCTTTTATCGAGCGCAACCGCGAGAAGCCTTTCTTCTTCTATCTCGCCCACTCCATGCCGCACGTGCCGTTGTTCGTGAGCGACAAGTTCAAGGGAAAATCAAAAAAGGGCCTCTACGGGGACGTCATCATGGAGATCGATTGGTCCGTCGGCGAAGTGCTGGGCGCGTTGAAAAAACATAATCTGGAGCGCGACACGCTCGTCATCTTCACCAGCGACAACGGTCCCTGGCTCAGCTACGGCGAACACGCCGGAAGTGCCGTTCCGTTCCGGGAAGGCAAGGGAACCGCCTGGGAAGGCGGCACGCGCGTGCCCTGCATCATGCAGTGGCCGGGGACGATTCCGGCAAACGCGGTTCGGGATAAACGCTTCATGACGATCGACGTGTTGCCCACCCTCGCCGGCCGGGTCGGCGCACCCCTGCCCAACCGGCCGATCGATGGACGCGACATCTGGCCGCTCATCGTCGGTCAGCCGGGTGCGACGAATCCACATGAAGGATACGGCATGTGGTACGCCCAAAACGAACTTCAGGCGGTCGTAACCGGCGACGGACGTTGGAAGCTCGTGCTCCCGCATCGTTACCGCACCCTCGCGGGACGACCCGGCGGGAAGGATGGTATCCCGGTAAAGTACGAGCAGGTGACGCTGGAGCGCGCGGCCCTTTATGATTTGCGCTCGGACCCCGCCGAGACGACCGACGTGTCGGCCGCCAACCCGAACGAAGTGAAACGCCTCCTCGCTTTCGCGGAGAAGTGTCGGGCTGACCTGGGCGACTCCTTGACCGGGCGCAAGGGCAGCGGCGCCCGCGAACCGGGCCGGATCGCCGCGAAGGCGCCATGAGGCCACGCGGAGACGGAGCCGCGCCACGCGCCCCGCGTTCGACCTACTCGGCTTTACCGAGAGCCCGCGCGAGAAACCCATAGGCCCGCTCGCGCATCTCGGTCGGGAAGTCGTGCGCACAGTCGGGATGCTCGACCGCGAGCCGTTCGGACACGCCATGCAATTGATATACGGGCCGCGCGGCCGCGATCACGCGGTCGACACTCTTCCACTTGAAATTGCTGTCGCCGATCGGCGCGATGGCGAGAAAGGCCCGCGGCGCGAGCGCGCCGACGAGTTCATGAAAGTCGAAGGGAATTTCCTCAAGCCGGCCCGCAAACTTCGCGAGGGCCGGCATATAGCGGTCCTGCGTCCAACCCATCCCCGCGTTCCAGACCTGCGGCTTCTCGCTATAGTAATCCAGGTACGAATCAAAACCACAGCTGGAAACGATCGCTGTGATCCGCTCGTCGAACACTGCTGTATAAATCGAGTTGTGTCCGCCCAGGGAATGCCCGATCGCCCCAAAGCCGCCGCTCGCCACGCCCTCCGTTGCGGCCAGAACATCGAGCGCCCGCATGTTGTCCCAGATCGCCTTCATCGTGCCGCTGGCATAACCGAGCCCAACCAAATCCGGCTTGTACTCGGCGAGGTGCGGATATGGCGGAGCGATCACCACGAATCCGCGTTGCGCCAGTTCTTCTCCGTAATTGCGACCCTTGAGTCCTCCGGGCGAACCGAGGCCGACCACGCTGCGATTGCCGTCAATGTTGTTTGTCGGCATCAACGCGAGAATTCCGGGCGCACGACTGCGGTTGCCCAAGACCGCCTTGGGAATCAGGAGAAACGCCGGCACCCGCGAGCCCGGCTCGGCCATGTAACTGATCTGCCGCCGCACATACGTCCCGCAGTCTGTTTCCGATTCAATCCGGACCTCCAGCGGTACGCGTTTCGCGGCGCCGGGCAAGGGCCCCATGATCGATTGCATGCCGGCAAGAATTTCGACGCGACGTTTAGCCCAGTCAGCGGTCGTTCGCACCGGAGCCACCTGCCCCGCCTCAGACCGATACGTTAAAAGGTTTTCTCGATCAAGGCGCTCCGCGAACGCCGGAACGGAAAGCGATAGCACCCACGCACCCACCACGATTCGCACGCGAAAGATCAGAGAGATCATGGTGGAACCGTATCGTTACCGCACCGCCCTCAAGGCAAGCTTAAACCCGATCGCGGCCCGCTCCGCCCGCGCTACTCCTACTCCGCTCCGCCCACGAATGGAGCGGCACGGAGGTACAAAGCTACGGCCACTGTCGCTTTATATCCGACTGCGACACGACCGCCTTACTTGATCAACATCAGCTCTTCCGGACTCCACGCATCCGTATGACCGGCTGTCGCCGCCCGAATCGCCGCCACCTGCTCCGGGTCGACAGGCGATGCCGCGTGTCCCCACTCGCGTCGCAGATAGGTGAGAATCGACGAAACCTGCTGATCGTCCAAAGCGCCAAACGCCGGCATGTCTCCCGTGTGCATCCGCCCCAGCACCCGAATCGGACCACGCACGCCCTGGAGCACAATGCGAACCATGCGCCCTTCGGGTCCGAGTACCCATTCGGAATCGAGCAGCGGCGGCGCCAGTCCATCCAGGCCGCGGCCATCCGCTTGGTGACAGGCCGCACACACTGCGGCAAACAAGGTCCGGCCCGTTTCAAAACGCGCCTGTTGCGCCGAGGTCAGCGGTTTCAATTCAGCCAGCGCCGCCGCGCCCGCCTTGCCGGGCCAGACGATAAACTCGTCCAACCGCGCCAGCCGCGCTTTGGTCGTCGGATTTTTCTCCAACGCGCTCCAGCCCGCGGGCTCCTGCGAAAAATGAAACGGCCGCCGCGACGAACCCGCCGTCGGCACCATGCCGTCTACCAGGGCCACCGCTCGCTTCACGCCACCGGAACTGACGTCCGTGCCCGCCCGCGCCAGCACTCGCTCGATCGCGGGTTGTTGGCGTGCACCATGAACCGCGCGCGCGAGCCCGGTGAATAGCTTGTTGGCTTCGACGTCATCCGGCGACCAGGTGGACTGGGCGATGAGCCGCTCCAGCAAAACCAGCTCGCGGCCGGCGAGTCCACTCAGGAGCGCGTCCCGCAAAAAGGTATTCTGCGGATGCGTGCGAACGATCTCTGCCAACGCGAGGTCCGTATCCGGTTTCTTGATATTTCCCAGCGTGAGCACCGCCTGCAGCTGCACCTCGGGCGAGCCGCTTTTCGCGAGCGCCAGGATCCGGCTGGAAAGCTCCGCTCCACCCCCGGCCTCGAGGAAGGGTTCACTCAACCGGATCGCCGCCGTCCGCACTTCGTCCGCCGGGTGTCCCAGCGCAATGGATACGGTCTCGCGATCCAGCGCCGCCATCCCGTCAAGCGTCCACAACGCGTGCATCCGGCCCGGCGCATTTGCGCCGGAGCGAGCCACGGCGCGGATCGCCGGGATCACCGCCGAATCGCGCCGCTCGACCAGGATCCGCTGCGCCGTCTCGCGCCACCAGCCGTTGGGATGTGACAAGCGCTCGACCCATTGGGCCGTCGTCAAGGGCGCGAGCTGCGTCGCGCGGGGCACAGGCTTGTCGGACGGCACCAACCGGTAGATGCGCCCAAGGTTCTGCGGATCGACGAGTCCGCGATCCTCGCTCTGTTTTCGCAAGTAACTCGTGAGCGAGATCCGGTGCTGCAAGACACCCCGGTAAAGGTCGACGACATACAATGCGCCATCCGGCCCCGTGGCGAAACTGACAGGACGAAAACGTTCATCGGTCGAGGCGATGAACTCCTGCTGGTCATACGCATTGCGTCCGCGAACGGTCCCTTTGTCATTGGAAAGAATACTGCGCCGCACGAAATGAGCCGCCGGCTCGGCGACAAATAGGTTGCCATAAAACTCGGGGATCAGATCGCCGCGATAAATCCAAAAACCGCAGGCGGCGGTGAACTCTTTCAGGCGGCCCTCGCGCAACATCTCGGGACGATAACCGCGATTGATGCCTGGGGTGACGCGGGCGGGCCACACGAGTTGGTTGTCGGCGCCGTTGACGTTCGTGCCGGCGAGCTGAGGGATGTGCGGGTTGCGCCGCAGGTAGTCCGAAAAGATGACGTCGACGCGCAAATGGTCGCTGTTCGAACCATGATACAGCCGGCCGAAGTCGTCCTGGCTCAAACCCCATTGGCCGCGAAACGAAGTGCTGCCCGTTTCCCAAGTGCCGTTAACATACCGAAATTTCCGGGTGTAGGCTGCGCTATAAATCCAGTTGTCGAACGCCGAAAGAAGATGATTCGGGGCGCGCTCGGGATTGGCGAGATGTGGGCGCTTGGGATCGACGCGCACGCCGTAATCCGTCGCGACCACCTCCTTGGTATCCAGTTTTCCATCACCGGTGGTGTCGCGATAGAACGCCAGTTCCGGGGGCGCGCCAATGAGCACGCCATCTCCCACGAGGGCGATGGCGCGGGGCAGGACGAGGCCGTCGAGCACCACCGTCGACTTGTCGTAGCGGCCATCGCCGTCGCGATCGGCCAGTACCACCACGCGCCCGACCGGCGCATCTTCGCCGTTGCCATCGAGGTCGGGCATATAGCCGCGCATCTCGACCACCCACATCCGGCCGTCCGGTCCAAACGTGATCGCCACCGGTTCCTGCACGAGCGGTTCCGCGGCGACGAGTTCCAGCTTGTAACCGGGCGGGAGGGTGAAGCTCTTTAACGCCTCGTCGGGCTTCAGTGCCGGGGCCGGCGGAATCAGTTCGGCCGGCACGAGGGACTTTTGCACATCGTTGGGCCGATCTTGCCCATCGCCGATCTGCGCCATCGCGGGAACCGTAAAAGCCAGAGTGAGAGGGAGGACGCGCCGCCAGGAACGGGGGAGTGGAATCATGGAAAAGGTTCTCAATGCACGGCATTGAACGAAAGGAAGAGAAGGGAGACAAAGTCTCACCCGGAACTTACCCGTGGTTCTCTTACGTGTCCTCTAAAAACAGGTTGAAAGTGTGGAATTGGAAAGATGAGAAGCAAATGGGTCGCGGAGGCAAACGCCGCAACTCATACGTTCAGAAACGGGACCGAATTTGGCGACCAAAACGGCCTTGACTCGATCCCCCGTCAAGTAACTTTTCGGTTACGTACTTGCAGTGCGGCTTCAAGGCCGAGCCCCTTCCCTCCCATGAAAAAAGCGCCTCTCTCCCGCCGGACGTTTCTCGGCGGCGCCGCCACCGCGGGCGCCGCTCTCACCCTCGGCGTTTCCCGCCCGTCCGCCGCCCAAAAGGCCACCGCCACGCGCACCGCAGCCAGCGCCAGTGCGAGCGCGGGCGCCCCCGAGTGGCCGATTTGGGACGGGCGCGACGAGGAAGCATTACTCAAGGTGCTGCGCTCGGGGAAATGGGGCCGCACCGCCGCGGGAAACGGACGCGTGATGGAATTCGAAGCGGCGTTTGCACAGCGCATGCGCGCCCGCTATTGCGTCGCCACCTCCTCCGGCACGACCGCGCTGCTCACCGCCCTGGGCGCCTTGGGCATCGGACCGGGTGACGAGGTGATTCTGCCGCCCTACACGTTTGTCGCCACGTTCAATGTCATCACGGCGAACTACGCCCTGCCGATCTTCGTCGATTCGGATCCGGCCACGTTCCAGATCGATCCGACCCGCATCGCCGCCGCCATCACCCCTGCGACCAAACTGCTCCTGCCGGTCCACATCGCCGGCTCGCCCTGCGACCTCGATGGCGTGCTGAAAGTCGCGAAAGCCCACAACATTCAGGTGCTCGAGGACGCCTGTCAGGCGCCGCTCGCGGAGTGGCGGGGGCAGCCCGTTGGCACCTTGGG
>ENA-ORBV01011109-ORBV01011109.1-microbial-mat-metagenome-genome-assembly--contig:-NODE-11109-length-14229-cov-4.316068_pt1 | contig 14229 bp, 10 predicted proteins | sample MGYA00237777_ERZ505514 | MGnify/ENA primary metagenome ERZ505514 (study PRJEB26160, sample SAMN06269048) | microbial mat metagenome | isolation source: Oligotrophic lake microbial mat | place...
TCGGAGATGTGTATAAGAGACAGTGCTTATAGTATTTCTATGTTTCAGAATCATAAGGGGCTTTTAGAATAAGACTTCCCTTTGCTAGTCTTCTCCCAAGAGAAAGTTCCCCCGGATCTAATCGGCAGGAACCATTTACACCGTTTTGTGAGATGCTTTATCTAAGGTGGCGAGAAAGCTTTTGATTTGGCTGGATATTTTGCACCAAAGTGGCGTGTGCTTGTTAATTACGAAGCCGACGGAAGGCAGAATCCCACAAACATACTACTCCCAGTAGCTTGTAGCACATACTGTACCTTCCTCAATCAAAAGGTACCACTGGCTAATAGCATGTGGTATTGCCGGCAGTAGTAGCATGCTCGCTGCTACTAACTAGCTAGCAGCGGTACAATGACATGAGAAGCAGTTCTGCAGTTCGGTAGTTTTTGGAAAAACGTGAACTGGCTAACTACTGACAAAATTTTGTACCGTTAGTATCTCGGCATTAATGAATGTTACAGAAATGGAGATCACACTTACACTCGAGTTACCAGGTAACGTAGACACTTTGACGCATCAATCAGTCGCCTGTGCAGCTTGCACCAATTCGTTTCTACGGTATCTGTGACCCATACATCTTCATTTTGGCTTCCTTTGTAACAAGGACTGGTAAGGAGGCTATATGGCAGATGCTGGTTTCATCTGAGGCGGTTGGGGCGGGGCAGTAGTGCTTTATGACCAAAAGGCTATGATGATTAAGAAGCTATGGGAATGAAAAGTCTGGCAATAGCTGTTTGTCTCTTCCGGGGAGACAGTCGCCCCGACGTCGGCGGCATTTCGGTAGAATGAAGATGGATGGGTCTAGCTCTATCTTTTCTTGACGTCGCCCTTGCATGATGGATGAATGGATCTCTATCGTTTTCGATTCCACCAGCTAGCTAGCTAGACGGATTGGTAAAGTCCCCTACTACTAGCTACCTGTAACTAACTAGGCAGCAGATCAAGATACCAAGATACCACTGTAGCTGCTGCACTCTCCAGATAGTAGATTGGGTGGCTTGAGGTCTGTCTCTTTCTTTATCCCTCTAGCTAGAGCTAGCTAGTAAGTACCGCAAGGCCGCCAAAAACCCAGGAAATTTGGTGTAGCAAATCGTTTAATACAACCAAGTAAAATTGCTACATAGTAGTAGATTAAAAATTGAAAACCAGAGCTAGTATTTACAAAATGTCATGTCATATCATATCATGTGCTAGGCTGTTTGAGCTGTGACCCTTTGGTGGAGCAGACTGCTGCTGCTGTCGGATAAAGTACCAGTGGGGGCAAGTTGGAAGCAAATGACTTCTTCTTCTTCCCCCTGTGGCCCCTCTTCTTGTGGTCGTTCTTCCTCGTCTCTCCTTTTGTTGAAACTGCTTCTTCGCTGAGGCAATTTGGGTGGACCGGCCATGCTTTCAGTGCTCTTGCGCCGAGGAGGTAGCTTTGGAGGTAGGGCCAGGTTGTCCCAAGTGGCATTGCGACTGCTGCTGCTGCTGCTGCTGCTGCTGCTGCTTCTACTGCTTCTAGTTGAGGGTGTGGTTTGAGACCTCTTCACGGTTGGTGCGACTCGTTGTGGTGGTCGTGGCGCTTGTACTCTGGCTCGGACTGCCGCCGCAGTGGTTTCCATGGTACCGGCACTCTGCCATCGTTCATAGGACTGTGTACGCCTCAAATCTTCATACTGTTTTTCGGAACAGTCCTTGAATTCCATGCAAGATTTGCTTCTGCCGGCAGCATTGTCAGGCACAATGGTAAAGGAACTCCATGGCAAGGATAGTGACAAATGAAGTGGTTCTCCCATTTTGATTAATGATTGTGGTCTATCGTTTTTCGTTTTGGTTCCAGTAGATTATGGGTGGGTGGAGGATGATGAATATCAAATAATGACTTCGCAATGCAAGGCTTGTACCAGCATTCCCAAAGTCAGTGCGGGGCTGTTCGATGTTGTTCCAACGTACTTTAGTAGTCCATGAAATGCTGATTCGCCAGACTGTGCAGTTTTCACAGGGAAGTAGGAATTGTTCATGACTTCTGGCCAATAGGGGCACTTCCGCTTGTTTTCGCCATCTAAATTTTTATCAATAACCAGCGTTCGTCAGCGGAGTTCTTTTTTCTTTTTACTTCGAAGTAAAGTCAGCATTAATGCCTCGTTTCCCTGGCAACAAGTCTTATGACCCAGGATTCGGAAAACGGCGAAACGAAGATTATACTGACATTGTAAATCCTACTGATGCTGAACAAAAAAAAGAAGTCCGACTTCTAGCTAGCTACTCCAGTAGCGGGAGGGCTTTAAATGTCACTACAAAGACATAGTTATTGCCTTACGGTGGGTGGCAAAAAAGGGGAACCCTGCTGAAGTGGGATTCTCATTCTAAAAACTGCCCTAAATTCCTTCGTTTTCGAGAGGATGTACCATAATTCACTCCAAAGCAGATTGCTTAACCATGGACATGGTCATTGGATCAAAACGAAGAAATGATTTTCTGTAAGTATGCCTACAGCGTGTTCGATATAAAAGCTCTAGTCTAGTTTTTTATCAAGACCCTCTAGCTATACTGCTGAAAGTTGTAGCTGGTGGTATCTCCAAATTGCTGTCGAAAGCCTCTACTAGGCAGCAGTCTGGCAACATTTCTATGCTTTCAGAGCCGCCGGGAATAAGCGCTTAGTGCCATCGTGGCATTTCAAATCCAAATGTCTCAGTGAAGGATTCTTATAAAAGAGCTAAGCGGTATGCCAGTTTTAAAAGGTTGGCAAGTTCCGAAGGAATGGTAGAGCAATGGGATATATCAACTGGGAATGGGCCCCTGCAACTATGAATGCGTGGTGCGCCTCCAAGAGTGCCTGGGCCACCATCATAGATTGGGTCAACTGACCTGGAACATTGCGAACATCATTACCACCTTCTACTTTGACTCTTTCTCCAAGTGGGCACGACCAATTACTATGCCTCGCTACTAGCTTTAGATGCTGTTCTCGTTGCGGCATGCAGTGAACTTGCAAAAGCTAGTGCGTGGTAAGCTCCTTGCCCTGTGTGGGCGTAATTGCATTATTGTCCCAGTTCGAAGGAAAGATCAGTCATTCTGGTCCGGGTCCATTATTCATGATGCCGGCTTTCCACGTGACCACTGTATTGTTGTTCCTGCTGGAGGCCCCGTATTTCAGCGTCTCGTTGTGGGGCTACACATGTCCGTCTCGCTCCATGCATGGTGGTAGTGGTGGTGCGACGGACTCTTACGCTGACGCAATATTCTTCAGACGTACGAGAATGAAGAGTTTGTTTTGTCTTTTCTGGCTCACAGGTTGAACGTAGAGGGATTACATGCGCATTATAGCCAGCGTTAGTGTTTGACTTGTGAACTTGGCTCATCTGAGATACTGCCTGGCCGGCGGGGGGCTCTTTCTCTCTCTATGATACAGGAGTGGCTTTTCCGCTCAAAGCCGATCCAAAATCTCCCTCCGTTGTTCTCGAATGTGTGTTCGCTTTTGGTTGCGTTGGCGTCGTTGCAAGCTTCAAACCCATCCCTTGGTTTCGTCCTCGGGGGCTGCTTCTGTGACAAGACGTTTCGCCGTTCATCCATCCTCATCCCCATCGGCAAACTGAATGCCAGCTACAAATGACGAAGCACCGGTAAGCACCAGTGCGCAGCAATGGCTATAGGATGGACTAGCAATGACATAGCAGCTTCTGCAACCACTGAGTCGCTGGAGTGGGGTGCTTGGCATGTCGTTTGAGCTTGAATTCCTTGTTGGACCTATGCTAGCTACTACTGACTAGTATTAGTAGCTCTGCTGGTCAAGAACCATGCATGCAGTAGCTCGCGGCCGTCGGCGTACTAGCTAGTAGTAGGTAGACCAACACGCACATGGATTCGGAACATTGGACGCCCTAACCCTAACTAAACGCTGATTTTCTTCTCATAGTAAATCGTCACACTGACACAATGACGTTTCAAAGATAGATCCATTCGGGGAATTTGGGTCATTGTTGGCATCATTATTATCAAGGCGACAAAAGTGACCGACCATGGCCAAGGCATCCTCCTACGAGTTGTAACTGCCGCCAGAATTGGAAGAGCTATTGGAAGTGAATTACATGACGAGTATAGTAGCTACAACAATACCTCCACAATAATTATTAAGACTCTCGTCAACGCAACAAGCAACAAACAATCTTCTGTATTTGTCTAACCCATCCATGGAGGCGCTTCGTAACAACGCGTATTTTTATTGGGATCCCTATGTCAGGCCCGCCTTGGTGTTGATTTGCTGTATGTTGCTCTTCAATTTGCCCGTAGTCTTGTACAAACTAAGTTTGTTGATTTCGGCCATCCAGTACCTGTTGTTTTGCCATGACAAGAAATGGAAAAAGCCCATGGATCCCGAGATCATCTTTGGACCTCTCTTAAAGGCCAACCAACCCGTAGGGCGCAAGACGATCTACTTTGTTCGACACGGCGAGAGCACGTGGAATGACACCTTCAACAAGGGACATCATCGATCCACTTTGGTCTTTGTCTTGGGCTTTATTCCGGGACTCATCAAGGCCGTGGGCTATGAAATCTATCTCTTGCTCAGTGGAAAACTGGACAGGTGCGTAGTGTCTCTCTGTCGTGTATTTGTATCTGTATGACTTGCTTCCTTTTTTTTGTGCTCACAATTCTGCACTCTATACCCTTCTATACTGTCACCTATGAACAGTTGGTTCTACGATTCTCCTCTCTCCTACTCGGGCCTGTCCCAAGTGGAAGACTTGGCGCACTTTTTGGAACAACCGTCGTCGGCCGACCACCAAAGCGACGAAGTGCACATTCTCCGGGCCGATCCGGGGGCCCCCAAATCCAAAATTCTCTCGTCCAATTTGCGGCGGTCCATTTCCACCGTGGCCGGTGGATTGCGGGATCGATTGAACCGACGACCCCAGGATAAAATATTCATTCTCTCGTCCCTTCAAGAAATTAGTAGAGTACGTGCCCAAATACAAGAGTACAGAATTGTATTGAACAGTATTGTTCCAAGTACCGGAAATGAATCTCACCCAATCCACATTTCCATTCCATTCATTATCTTATTATATATTATTATTGGTATTACTATCAGAATCCCGATGCTCTCAGCATTACACCTGCCCAAACTCCCGTCCAAGCCAGTTGGATGGAAAAGACCGCTCCTCAGGTGGCCAATTTTGAAGCCATTTTTGCCACCCACATTGATGTCAGTCGCCACATGGGCAACAAACCAATCAACTCGACGGGACTGGAGAGAATGTTGGAATTTTGCAAGTACGTCTTCCAATCGGAAGAACAACACGTCATTGTCGGAGGACATTCCCTGTGGTTCAAGTCCTTTTTTGTCAATTTTCTTCCGTTTCAAGTGGAACACGTGTCCAAAAAGAAAAAAATCATCAATGGCGGCGTCGTGGCCTTTGATTTGATGCAGGCGTCCACTCCGCAATATGGAGACAAGTACATGATTGATCCCAAAAGCATTCGCGTCGTCTATGGTGGATTTTAAACACAAAGAAAGCGTGAAACTGTCCGTGGACAGAGTCTCCGTCCTTCGATAATCCAGCCTACAGCTGTTCACTCACACACACCCGACAATCCATCCATCCGTCCACACAAATGTTACATACTTTACTGTAGAACCGTTTTGTTGCATTCATCTCTTGTTCTGGTTTACCTGCAAGTATATGGATTGGATTGCTTCTTCTTTCTTCTTCCATTTTACAGGTAGATATTTTATAAGACAACGATGGTAGATGATTTAGGACTCTTTCGCTTGTTCCTTCGTACCATTTGTTATTCGACCGTGCATTCCTATTCTCTTGGATGTGGAGTAACCTTTTTGTGGAGTGGGACAGGCCAGGCCAGGCAGCTAGTCTAGCTGCCATACTTCCCCTTTCTCTTAAATAGGTTCCATGGTGGTAGGTCGTCAAAGCTGTACTCTAGAAGGAAGGCGGTGCGTTTCAAGCGATTTTTACGAGTACGAACCAGTAGGATATAGTAATCAAGTACAGTGTACTGTATGGTTGCTTCGTCAAGCCTCGAGGAGCCTTGTCTTTCCTAATGCTAACTACATTACATACAAGCCGGCTATGTAGCTACAGCTTTTGTTGCTGCTGGAATGTCATGCTTTCTCCGAACGACAAAATCAGCAAGCACGAAAAGCAACGCAAATTATTATTAATATTTTACAAGTTTTTTTCTTCCAAAAAAGTTATTAGATAGGTTTATAATGTGTCTCAGCGTGGCAAAAATTCGTTTGGATCCCAACATTTTCTATCGCTATTGTCTCTTGGTTCGACAACAAACCTCGGATTCAATGAATTACGAATACTGGTTCCAACAAAGTTCATCGCCACTGACAAAATCCATAAAGGGAGTTTCGCATTCTTCGTCTTGGTCCAAATCCTTAAGCTTGCGCGGGGCTTGCTTGGCCTTGTAGTGAGCATTTCCTCCCTTGTGATAATCGTCGGCCACCTCCACATCCACGTGTCTGGCGCTGCCCACGCCTTTTGTGGCATCCACAAGGTTGTTGCGAGCGTGGGTGGGAGCTTGGCCCCAACACAGCTCGTCTCCCGTCGCAAAATCAATCATGACTTCTTCGCATTCTTCCTCATCGGAAGAGGTGAGGGCCGCGGGTGTGACCACCGGTTTCGTGTAGCGAGCATTGCCTCCTTTATGGTACGAATCCAAATCTTGAGCGGACGATTCCATGAATTTCTCCAAATCGACCACTTGTTTCTTTTCTTCCGTACTCAACAACTTGGAGGAATGACGAGAAGGAACAACACAAGGAGCCAGGAATGCTTGCGTCAAGGCACAACTGGCCACAAGGAAGGTAGTAACTCGCATCATCATTGTGGTTTCAAAACTTAAATAGAATGTCAGTCAAAAACAAAATCGAAAAAACAAAATTCTTTCGTCCAGCTTCCAAAATTAGGATTGTGAGAGGAAGAGGAAAAGAGATGATAGAAGTGTTCGGTCCTTGCAAGGATCCAGCGATACCAGTACCTAGCTAGTTAGGTAGTACGAACAGTAATAGTAATAATAGTACGGCATTGCCCTTCCTTCAAGTTCTTGATGGTGTTCCTTCCTCCAATTGCTTGGAAATACAAAAAGCTATGTAGCTACTTAAACTAGTTATTATGTGGGTGACACCATAATGGTAAGAAGTATCTTATTTTGGGAATCTTCTCACTGACACCAAGGAGGGTTCTCGCTTCCCGGGCCTGCGCGCTGCATTGGAACCATCGGGTTATGAGTTATGTTTCGTAATACTGCATTTGGCAAAGTGTGTGTCCAATGAATATAATAATAATAAAGACGCACATCTTTTTCTACTAGTAGCAAGGCATGGATCGACCGACAACAAAATAATAACAGCAGCAACCGCAGCGGCAGCAACAGCAAGAAAAGGAGCAAAAGGAGCAACAACAGCACACACTTCCTACCGTTCATGAATGTTCTAGTCTACCAGTAGACGAGACCATTGCAGATAGAGAGAGGTGAAGCACATGTGACTCTTTCGTTGTTAAGATGGAATAGCAAACCAACTATGACCCGTCTGTCCCATCTGCCTCCAGTGACACCACACGTTCCCAATCACGGTGGCCATCGCGCGTTATGGCGAGGTCCACTCTTTGGCCGTCTCTCCAAGGCAGGTCAAGAATGTTTGATTCGTCATGGTGGATTTACGTTTCTGGAAGAAGAAGCACCACAAGATGAATCAAGTGGAAGAAATGCCAGGTTGCACTTTGTTTGGCCGAATAAATCGGGACCCCAATTTGATTTGACGGATTCCGAGGCGGCACACGTTCGACCCTATCCCAAAGCCACGACGGATATTTTGGATGATAAATTGTGTTTGGCACAATTGCTGGAAGGACACGACGACATTGCTCCACTGTCCATTCAAGATCCAACTGTACTACAAGACATCCACGACGAGAACCAACAAGATACCTTGTATTTTGTCAAACACAGATTTGGTGCTCAAGGAAAAAGTGTCTACGTCTATAACCCACAACAACTCTTGCAGTGGTGGGAGAACGCTTGTCCTTCGAATCGCCAAGACTTTGTCCTTCAACAAGAGGTCCAGCCAGCTTTGGACGAAGAGGGTCGAAAGTTTGTTTTACGGGCTCATGTGTTGATCCTCCAACGAAATGATAATGACGATTGTGAACGAATACCGCCCGTACAAGCCTTTCTCCACCAAGACATTATGTCCTTGTCCCATGCCGTTCCCTATCCCACAAAGGACGAGCAACAACAACAACAACAACAACCAAATAACAAGGCTGCCTATATCAGTCAAGCCGGTAAAAAGCATCCCCTACCAGGGCTCCTTTCGGAATTGCCGCTGTCTCATCCTGCGGCATGCGCCCAGGCACAAATTCAAACCTGCCTGGAGAAATTGATGGCATTAGCTATAACTTCTACGACGGTCGACTTGTATCCCTCGAATCCATTTCAACAACCCATGGCTGCCGCAACCACTTGCTTTCAATTGCTCGGTGTCGATCTGTTGGTGGCGAGTAAAGATAACGAGGCAACTGATGATGATGAAAATGCTGTCCCGACGATCAAAATTTGTGAAGTCAATTCACATCCCGCCCTTGGTTGGGGAACCATGTCCCAAGTGCCGTCAAAAGTATTTCGAGGTCTCATGGAGGATACACTCTCTATTCTTTTTGGCATCCGTCGTGACGACGACGACAATCAATTTATTCCCTTGAACATCCATTGACAGAGCGACGAATGGTATGCACATGGTCATGCTACCTTCGCCAACCTGTCCTGCATCCGCCACGTCCTGTCCTGCTCTTCTCCATAGCAGTAAAAAATAGGCATCCTTATGTACCGCACCATGCCGTTCACAAAAGACGGAAACCATACAGCACAATGCAGCAGGGACGGGTGCAGGATGGCATGCATGGGTTCGATATGGGGCATGATCCGCGATGCTAATTTGGGAAACCCAAAACACTTGTGGAGCACATTCCAAAATGGTGCGCAAGACAGGCACACATGCAAACAAGCAAGCACATATAGTTCCAATGAGGATGTATCGACACCATCTTCTCTTGACGTCCGGTTGTTCCGGAATAAATGAATGGGCGGCCTCTTTTTCTTTTTTATGTTATGCAGTAGAAAGCTGACCGTGGAACGATATACAGGTCCTCAAAGGTTCCCAACCGAGTCAACAATGTGCATTCAAAATGCGCAGCACATGACTTTGCAGTCGCCATTTTGCCACTTCTAGTAGAGCAATTGTAAAGTAGCTGCCAGAATTATAGCAAAATGTGCGACATCGAAATCATGCGTCTTTCAAAACCATGTAGTTGCAGCATCGCGAATTTAAAATCTTGCTGACCACATCCACGGACCTCGTTCGGCTCGGCTCATGCTGTGACCTCTTTCGGCTCAGCTCATGCTGTTCGCAGTGTCGCTTGATTCCTTTCCACGGGGAGGCTGGCCGTCCTGCATCATGATGTTTTGCGCACAAACTCCACTCCGCAAAGTGCTGTGCTAGCACCCGAACCGTGAAAAAGGGCGAACCGTCCGTCCATGAGCTTTCGTTGACAGTCATGGAACTGCTAGCCTTTGCATGCCCAAGAACAGCTCGCGGCGTTCCATTGCATGTGGAAGGAAGGTCAATCCACAAGCAAGAAGGGCATCTGACATTAAGACTGCCGCATGTGAGAGGCTTGTCCTTTCTCCGTTGGAGTGAGTACTTTACAATGAGTCGCCGCGAAAGAAACACCATGGCATGGAAAAGCAATGACAACCGAAATGGCCACAGCACCCAAAATTGATGGGTTTGTCCCTCTGAAGTCTCATCGGTTGGCAAACGAAACGAAACGCAGTAGGTGAGGCACCACTGCTAGCTAGCTAGCCACCCACTGGATCAAAAGCATGATGAGGATGAGGCAGTCCATCACCAGTGTCATTGGTTTTGTCCTCTCTGGTTCTGTTGTTCCCTTCTGGCCAGGGCTGATCATGGAACAGAGAGACAGCAGGAGTTCTGATTCATGCTGGCACTTACCGGAGCAGAAGCACATGCAGCAAACCAGTTGAAGGAGCAGCACATTTGTTGTTTTGGGTTTTGCAACTCCTTTTTCCCTCTCTCGACACTTGTCTGCAATGGGGGTGAATGAGGCATGCAGGAGTCACCGTCCCGTGCTCTGATCCGGAACAGGTCATGTGATCGATCATGTGAATGATTCAACAGTGGTTCCACAAGATTGCGGACAGCGTCATCATTTAAATTGGCGATGAAGAGTGCTGACGTGCTGACGTGCCGCTCCACAAGGACATGAGGACTGCTCTCACATGGATGTGCACTGCTCTGGCAGAAAGAGAAGGCACAGGTTGGAGATTTTGTCAAACCCCTCTCAAATTGAATTCCATCCACAGCTGCAGTCCTCAAGCTCACAATTCATTTTAGCATGAACAAAAGCACAAACAAAAGACCCTGCTTTTGCACAGCGCATTGGGCTGGTGGAGCAACGGTCAGTTTTCAGTTGCCTGATGTGTTGTGCTGTCTCACGTTGTGACACTGTGGCGCACTTTGGAAAATGCAACGCATTTTTTGAAGTTTTGCTCTGACTCAAATGTTGCTGATCAATTGTGCATTCCTTGTGGTCATTTTGGATGAACTGACAGTGTTCATGTGACTGAAAACAGTCATTTTGGTTGCTTGATCCAGTCATTTTCAAACGCAGGTTGACAGTTGCTTCACAGATGTTTTGGTTGTGTGTTTGCTCAATCATAATTTTTTCTTGTGTTTGGCATTGTCATCAGGTTGTGTTTTTCTCATTTGTGCTTCTTTGCAAACTTGCCCATTTCAATGCGTCAAACATTTGACATTCTGTCAAATTCCAAAATTCTGTCTCCCTGTGGATGGAGTTGAGTTGAGGGAGCAAGAGGGCAAAATTCAAATGAAAACCACGCGCGGTGCTGTTGCCAACAGAGCGCTTGCACTTTCACGGTTGCGTTTCCACATTTGGTTTGGGAAATCATGTGGGCTCGCTCTCTTCCTCTGTGGTTCAACCGCTTCAGTGGAATGAAGAATGCGATTTTGCAGCGATTCACACGATGTGAGTTGCATTCACATGCTGTTGTGCTGTGCGAATCAGCCATGTGACTGTTGCAAAACGAGGGCACCGGTCAGCACCGGTCAGCACCGGTTAGCACCGCTTGGCACTCAGCACCGGTTGCGATTTGCGATTGATGGCGCCGGTCAGCACCGGTTTTGTTGGGGTTGGGGATGACCCCAGGGAGACACCCTCTTGCCCTCAATGCAATGACCAAATGCACACAAATGCACAGCAATTGTTGCCACAGCAAAACAACTTTTTCAAACAGCAAAAATGACTGTTCAGATGAGTTTGCTTGAACACTTTTTTGCATCAAACAACTTGCAATTCAATTTGGGTGAGCTGCACACAACTTCTCTGAACTGCAGATTTGACTTCTTGAGATTCTCACAAATGTGACAGAGACAAAAGCATGTCCAAATTTGGTGATGTCTTTGCCCTGTTCAGCCAACCCAATTCATGTCAGCTGGGTCAGAACAATGCAAACACATGACTGTTCAAATGACAATTTTGAAATGACACTTAGGTCTTCCTTGAAACAATCACACAGCTTGAACAACTGTTCTCACACAAGTTTGCCAAATCACAAGTCTTCATCATTTTCAATTGAACCGCAACAACAGCAACATTTCAATGCATTGGGCAAAACTGAGCTTCAAAAGAACAAGTTGTCAAAACTGTGATTTGACATCTGACACTTTTTGTCTGCTTCAATTGATTTGGGCATTGATTGGATCAACAATGAGCTGGCTAGCAACAACACCCTTGCCAAAAAAAGAAGATAAAAATGGTGAAGCACACACTGGGTTTCATTCAACACACGCAATTCTCAAGCCATGACTTCACAAATCCATTGCATGTGTTTTTTGATTTTTGATTGTTGGACATGCATCTTCATTTTTTTTTGATTCTTTCAAGAGCAATGCAAAAATTCAAAAAGTGTCAAATTGCAAGATCCATGCCTCATTTTCACCTGAAATTGTTCATCTGGCTCTTCTTTTTTTCAGCGTCATGGTTGTCATTTTGGGGCAACAGAGTTGTGATGTGCTGCTGCATTGCAGTCTGTTGGAAGGGTTCCAATCAAAAATGAAATTTTTTCTCTTGCATTGATGTCTCATGAGATGCTTTCAGATGTTGTTCTTTTTCAGTTTTGTGATGCTGTGGCACACTGCACTGCGCCAAAAGCTGCAGGCCTTTTGAGTTGTTTGCAAATGCAAATTGTGAGCTTTGGAATGAAGCCAAAATGAATGCGACATTTGAGAGAGGTTCGACTCGAGATCCTCGGCGCGGTCCTCTCTCTTTTGAGTTCAACGATGCTTCTGTGTGAAGAATCGGCATGCCAGTCACTGACTTCACTGTGACTTTGACAATGACGACAGCTCGTGTCATTGCCAGTCGCGTGTTCTGATTGTGACGGTCTGAAAGACATGGCCATCATGACATGCAGACCAGCGTCTGCTGACGATGGTTCCTTGCTCTTTTGAGCAAGCTTCTTTGCTGTTGCAAAGGGTGGAGGCAGTGGTGGAACTGGTCCCACACGCTGAGAAACGCATCTTGGTGAGACGCGTGTCTTCACTCACAACCCTGTGAGTCCCGTGTGAGGATGCTCCATGTCCAGCCAACTTGCAGGCAAATTGGGGGGTTGCAACCCATCGTCAGGTCAAGAAAATCATCCACCACATCTTGAGCAAACATGGATGGTGCAAATTCTGAACCTTTTGACACTTTGTTTCTTGGCATCATCAACAGCAATTCCTTTCTTTCATTTCACAGAACTGCCAGTCGCATCCATTTTCTTGAGCTTTTTTGCAGTCACACCATTTCTCGACAGTGACATCTGCCCAAAAATGTGCAGAGGACCCAATCGCGACTTTGTCAATGATTTTTTGCAACTGTTGGGAGATCTGACTGGTGACACAGCTGTCACATGTGATGATGTTTGTCTCCAAAGAAGACGTTTGGGGGTTCAAATTTCCTCTTTCAAACACAAACACACATCAGGGTTTTTGGCAAGCCTGGTTGCTCAGCTGATCATGTTCAACATGAATTGACAGAGCGTTTGAGCAATTTGTGGCCATGTGACCATTTGTGATTTTTTCAGTCAGGACGACACTTGAAACTCAACATAAATGTCTCTCTGCACCACTTCTCCAACAATGTTCAGATGCAATTTTGCAAAACTCCAATGCATCGTCTCAATGTTGAAAATCACCTCTTCATTAGAAAATGGTCTCATTTGCATCACATTGTTTGAACCATGCAGCAAACATCACTGGAACCAGGGATTGTCACACAGCACTTCCACAACCCAAGTTGAGCAGTTTGCAGATGCAATGCAATCTGAAAACTTTTCAGTTCAAGTGGCTCCAGATTGGACTCATGTCCAACTCGTTCAGTTGCTTGCAGAAATGCAAAACACCATTAAAAAACAATTTGCTCTCTTTCCTCATTTCTGCAGACACACATCTGCTTTCAGTGATTTGTCAATGCCATTGAATGCTCTTGTTTGCATTCGCGTTGACTCTCAGTGGTCCACATTGCAACGCAGTGACGGTCACAAAATGCAAACTGAATGTTCAAAACAATGGCCATCTTGTTGGTTGCCATTCATGCAACCCCTCAATGTGGGGTTTGCTGTGTCAAGCTGTTGCCCAAATGATGGGACTTTTCTTCCACAAAACATGATGTGGCTGATTCTGCTGCAGTTTTTCATTAACCTAACCCTGCTTCCAATCAGCAGTTTGGTCTGCCAGTGGCACCTGGTGGGACAGATGCGATGGGAATGACTTGTGTCCCGCCTGTTCACAGCACAAAGTGGCAAAACAGTTCGGCACAAAGTCTGTTTTTGTCTTGCACGAACGATGCTTTCTTTTGATTCGTGCGCAAAGTGCGTGCAGCACGCATGTGTGCAGCTGTCCGCTTGCTAATCACAGATGTTGCAGCACAAAACCTGCTTCGAGCAGCTGCCAGAACACTCTGTTAGTGCGCAGAGTGCTAGTTTGTGGTGGGTTGTTGGATTTGCACGTAGGTTTGTGCCACGCGTCTATGGGCGTGATTGTCCCACAACCCACCTTAAACCTGTCTCTTATACACATCTGACGCTGCCGACGAATAG
>ENA-ORBV01011111-ORBV01011111.1-microbial-mat-metagenome-genome-assembly--contig:-NODE-11111-length-14228-cov-5.253480_pt1 | contig 14228 bp, 7 predicted proteins | sample MGYA00237777_ERZ505514 | MGnify/ENA primary metagenome ERZ505514 (study PRJEB26160, sample SAMN06269048) | microbial mat metagenome | isolation source: Oligotrophic lake microbial mat | place...
GCGTCAGATGTGTATAAGAGACAGGGCTTTCACAATGACTTGTTACAATAGTTGTAGGGGGCAAGAGCTGTGGCAAGTGCGGTGTCCGCTTCGCTGAAGGGACTGGCTGGGGCCACGACTGACGTGTTGGTTTCGAAAGATCGATCTAACCATGGAACATGTGGTCAGAAACGCTCAAATTAAACACAAAACTTACCGGTAGACAACAGCACCGCAAAAGAAAAGGATTAAAATCGATCATTACTGAAACTTAAAGCTGACCGAGCCATTGCACCCTGAAGAAGAGCTCAAATAGGCTCATAGTTTCCATCAAAAGAAAGTTAAAGCAGAAGAGCGTACTCGCTGCAACATCAAAGTTGACTTCCATCTGGTTGTTAGCGGCGCAGTAGGATTCATTCATTCATTCAAAATATTACCAAACGTGCGTCATCCGACCGTTTATAATTACAAATAGATTGACATTGCAATCTGCAAAAACCTACAGTATCACTTTCATACGTACTAGAAGCAATAAGAAATTATGTCTGCTACAGAAGAAGAGTCACTACCACCGGCAGAGTCAAGCCCAAGAGTGTCAGTCCCGTTGACAGAGTTGGAAGAATCTGTTGGGGATCACCAGCACTGTTTGGTCTGTTACTCGGACTTGCACCACACTGGAATTCTTCCCTGCAACCACAACGAAATTTGCGGTGTTTGTCACTTGCGCCTTCGCCATTTACACGGAAATAAAAAATGTCCCATTTGCAAGGAAGAACACGAAAAGATTATTTCCGATGTTCCAGGCAAGAAATTTGATGAGTATCCCATGTGGGGGGAAGACTTGGGGAGCAACTATATTTTCAAAAAGAAGGTAGGCATGTTTTTTCCAACCGATTATTATGCATCCGTCGTAGAACCGCTCTTTGGGTATCCCTGTCGACAGCCCGGTTGTGACTATGATGGAAAGGTTCCCGATGTGAATATCTACGAGCAGATGCAGCAAGAAACCGAAGGCGACGACAACGAGAACACCAATAATAACACCAATAACAACAACCAGAAAAAGAACAAAAGCAAGAAGCCACCGACACAGCTGAGAGCGCTACAAGATCATTTGCGAATCAAACATAGACTCACGTGCTGTCAGTTATGCATTGACCACAAGAGAGACTTTGTGGCTTTGCTGCCTAGGTTGGCCCCACATCAGTTAAAGAAACATTTGACCAAAGGGGATGGCCCAGGTTCTGGTTTTGAAGGTCATCCCGTCTGTGAATTTTGCCGCCCCAAACGTTTCTATGATTTGACCCATTTGCATATTCATTTGCAAAAGGAGCATTACAAATGTCATGTTTGTGAAAAACGGGGCCTTCAGAATCAGTTTTTTCGAAACTATCAAAGTCTAGAAAAACATTTTGATCGGTCGCACTTTTTGTGCCACGATGTACAATGTTTGCAAGCAAGATTTGTGGTATTTGATAATGAAATTGACCTGCAAGCTCATGAACGACAAGTTCATGGCGGTACAACCGCTGGATCCTCCAAAATCCAGCTTGAGTTTCGGACGCGACGTACTGGGTACGATGGCTCTGGTGTCGAAGCTCAACGACAAGAAGTCCCATCCGAAGAGGACTTTAATTACGGTTTGCAGGGTGAAGCGTTTGTACCGGATGCTCTGCCACAAAGCGACGGACCGACGCTTCATCCTCTGCATTTGCAACGGACCGCTGAGTTTAGAGCACAATCTGCGCAAATTCGTCAGCAGCAGGAACAGGAATCGCAAGGTAACGCCTTTCCAACTCTACAAGCAGCAACTGCGGGAACTGGTGGTACCGAGGCTGGAGAAGGACAGCAGGCTTTGAATATTGGATGGACTGCTGGTACAACTGCGCAACGAGTCGCAGTGAGGAAGAAAAACGCTGGAGAAGTCACTGAGAGCGACTTTCCTGCATTGCCTTCATCAGGGCCCAAGAATGCAGCCAGCGCGAAACTCAGGGCAGCTCCCGTCAATCGACAATTTGCCGCTATTCGTGCAACGGCCATGCAACCAGTAGCCGCGGCGCCTGCATCAGCTAGCTGGGGCGGGGCGCGACCGATGGCAGCGGCCCCATCGTCACACCAATACAACGCCGCGTCATTTCCAGCGATGGTTGCTGCGGCGCCAGTAAATCGAATGGAAAATCTCGCACCGGACAATTTTCCAGCCTTGGGTGGTGGCACCAAGAAAGCACCAAAGTACGCTACGGCTACAAATCTTGCCAAAAGATACCAAAACCCACAGCAGCCGCCATCGTGGAATAGCGCTGTTGACTTCCCTGCCCCCTCTACTGGTAGCGGACCATCCGCTGCTGCAAAGAGGCCTGCTACAATGGTTCCAGTGGCTGCGCCGCGCCAGGCTCCCCCGTCGCTGAATAGTCAATTTGATTTCCCAGCACCACCAAGTGCTAGCAATTCGAACAATTCTGTCAAGCAACGCGTTCTTGGAACACAAGCGAAACAACCAACGAGAGCAGCAATGTCGAACATGCTGAAAGCGCCACAGACTTCTGTCCAAACACCCGCAAATCCACAAGATACGCTCAGGGACATGCAAGCCTCGCTTGGACCCGCCAAATACAAAAAGCTCAAGAACTACACACGTGATTTTGCGCAGGATGACTTGGCACCCGATGCGTACATTGATCACGCTGCGGCCCTCTTTGACAGAGGATATGGAGACCCTGATTTCTGGAAAACCATGCCAGCGCTTGTGTCTTCGTGCCCAAACCAGTCGTCTGCGAACGAAGCACTTCGGTACATGGAATCATTGCGTACAACAGTCAAAGCACCGCCTGCGCCAGTCCCAATACTTTCGGCTCCTCCAGGCAATGCTAGTAACTCTTGGGGATCTGCGCCCTTGGATCTGACGCCAGAATCCTTTCCTACACCAGCAGTTGCGGCCACACGCAACAACAACAATTGGGGCGCTGGTACTACTGCAACACCCGCGGCAGTATCTGGCCGGAACGTCCCCGCGACACGATACGTAGTTCCAGGTGCAAAGAAGAAGAATGCATGGGGCGGCTCAAGTGTAGCATCAACTGTGAAACAAGCCAAGGTCACGACCGGAAGTGTTGTTTCCGTTGCTTCTGCTGCAGCAAGCGAAGGCCCGCAAGGCGGAACGGCAACAAAGTTTATGGCGCAGCAGCAGAAGCAACAACAACACCAACAAAAGCCGCAACAGAACACTCAAGGCAAGAAGAAAAAGAAGAAAGAGAAAGATGAGCTCCGCAACCTGGCCTTTGGGAAATAAATCCATAGATACCTGGACTTCTACCTAGGCGTAAAGGAAGGAGGGAAGCTCGTCTTGAATTATGAAAGTGTACATTTGATCTTCGTTCGCGGTATTGGTCTGTGTTGTTGTGGCTCCGAGTGAAACAGACTAGCTAATACTTTAATTCTAAGATGCGTTGGATCTAGATAGTTATTGTAGGTAATGCAGAAGTCTAATGTTTGCTACTAAGTAGTATTTATTGATAACTTTTCTTCTATTGGTTAGCTTGATGCAAACTCAGCACGAATGTGGCTAGCTAGTAGAGACATAACGGCTGGGCTGGGCAGTTTGATCGTCACAGGTGAGATTGCCTCATAGGCAAGGGACATCAAATTGTATTTCTCCTGTGTCTGCCGGGAAGTGAAGAAACATGGCAACCCAACAAATTTGAAACTCTGGGTTCAGGCCAAGCACCTGATGATCGTCTGGTGCTGGATGATGGCATTTTGGCACACAGGTGAACAGCAGCACACACGGTTTTCTTCTTAGCATTCAAAGTGTTGCAAATTAGTTTTGTGACACTTCTAATTGAATGTCTCAATGAAGACCTAATGACATTTCCTCCTGTGTCCTTGCACCACATGAGACAACTGAAAGAGTCAGGGCTAAGTTACCATTATGCATCAAAAGTGACAAAACTGTGATGATTGTTAAGATTGTGGGTTGTTTAAAGTTTTTTATTTCAGGTTTCTAGCAGTGGAGTTGAAAGCTCAAATTGAGTTGCATTAGACATTTCCATGAAGAGCCCGTAGAATTTGCAACATGAAACTAGCGCTTTGCTTGAACTATTTGCAACATGTCTCGCTGCATCTAATGTGCTGGTCATCCGCTTGCACTCACAGGTGTGACAAGTGATTAATTCACTCAAGTGTTCAAGTTCATTTTTAATTACGTGCACTTGAATCCTAGATACCAACCTTTCTGGGCCAAATGAGAGTTTTGTCATCTTCATTTGTCATCAGGCTTTTGTTTGCTTTCACTGCTTTCAAAGCATCAAAATTATCAACATGCTTTTCTTCAGTGAGCACACTAAAAGTGTTGCATCAGACTTGACACAACAAATGATGCTCAACAGTCATTGCTTGTGTGCGCCAAAAATGTTGTGTGCTCAATTCTCCAGGTCCACCAATTTCAAATGTGCTTGCATGTGCCCACAGGTGCTGCCCTTTTTTGTTTTTCTTTCCTTTCAACAAATGCAATCTGACTGTTTTGGTTAATGCTGCAAGATGTGACAGAAATGGATCCAACTTCTCTTTGCAAACATAGGTCATTGACATGCATCGACATGCAGTCTTATGCTCTGAAGGAGAATCACAATGTTGACCATGGAAAGGTCTGTCTTGTCACAACACTTATCATTTTATGTCAATTTGATCACAGAGACATGTGTGCTGCTAGAGCTTGGTGTTTTAGCCAACCTTTCTTTCTTTTTTTGAGTTGGGGGTTGCGCCATTCAAGTTCAGATTGATTTCTGTAGATTTACATTGTTGTTGATCATTGGATGGAGGAAGGCAGCAAACTGTCTCTGCTGGTCAGCCAGAATTGGTCTGCTGCTGCAGCAGTTCGCTAAGCACGGTAGCTTCTGTCATGATCTGGAGCAGACAACAGCGTGCCAGCAAGTTGGTTGCGGACTTAGACCCATCTTAGACCCACATTTTGGCGAGTAAATAGCCATTAACATCTGCAGGTCTGAAGGTCAAAATGAAGACACAATCAGACCCAATGGGTCTTAAGATGGTCTGAAAAGGGTCTGAGAATGTCTGAAAGGTCCAAACACAATCAGTGTTGTCATCAAGTGATCTGAATGCAGCTCTTGAGACCTCAAGTGGGCTCTTAAGACCCACCTAATAGGTCCAAATGAGGCATGAAAGGGTCTGAATGAGGTCCAAAACATTTGGCAGCTTTGACGGCATTTTGTTTGAACAGGGTCCAAATCTGCAACTTGCAGCAGAGACCAGCAGCAAGTTGGGGATTTGGACCCCTCTTAGACCCACATTTTGGCGAGCAAACAACTGTTAAGATCTTCAGGTCTTCAGGTCTAAATAAAGATCCAATTAGGCCCAATGGGTCTTAAGACCCAGGTACAAATGGGCCTCTGAATGGGTCTGAAAGGGCACAAAGAGACAACACAGTCTGAGTCAAATCCGTGTTGTCATCTGTTGCATTAGAATGTGGGTCTCAAGACCCATGGACCTCAAGTAGGACCTTAAGTGCGGGGTCTTAGGACCCACCTAATAGGTCTTAATGAGGCATAAAAGGGTCCAAATAAGATCCAATTTCTTTATTGGCTTTATCGGTGTTTTGTTTGATTAGGGTCTAAATCCGCAACTTGCAGTGAGTAGTAGCCCATCATCTACAGTACCGGCTTTACTGTAGCTAGCTGTTAGTATAAGGCGGGTGGAAGGAAGGAATCTTTCGACCACATATCCGCCCGCACTTTCTTCCGGGTGCCCACCACCACGAAAACCTCTCAAGAAATTCTGACATCAGCTGTTGATTGGCTTTTCCATTCATGATGCCCAAACAAATGCTTATCTTCAGAAAGATTTTCAGCTGCCGCAAATCATACGAGAAGATGAATGAATCAATCAAATCTAACTAGCTAGCTACTAGCTAGTAGTACCACCTCTCGTGGACGAGCGAGAATCTTGTTAACTATGATACACGAGACACAAAGCCATCTTGATTGGTGTGTGCCGCGAATGCGAGTGCCGAGCAGTCACAATCATCGATAACAAAGCTGTGGAGCACACACATCAATCAACTGGCGAATGAGTGGTTTCTGTTCGCCGTTCATTGAATCTCTCGAAAACTCTGGAGGAAGAAAGATCAACGAGGTCTGTTAGTTGACAGCAAAGGCTCACTTAATTTCAAAGACGACCCTACACAACCACTTGAAATGACAAAGCTTGACACGATGAACATCTCGTTGATGGACTGCATGATTAGGCCCTTTGCGCACGAAAGGCAAGAGCGAAAGCGACAGCAGGATGGTTGCGGTACTAGTAAGCACGAGCTGCAGGGACAACGCCAGCATTGTCTAGTAGATTATTCCCCTGAACTAGCAGGTGGAAACTGTGCAGTAGTACCATCACCAATGCAAATGATGCAGCCTTTATCAAGGTCTGGCTCCGTCGTTCCATCCAAGAGCATCCCCATATCCAACATCCAGGGCGAAGAGGAGGTTCACCTTCGCGAAGAGGAAGCCATGGCCGATTATCGTGATTACTGCTTCTATCTTAGGCTGGTCCACGGGATGAACAATAAGAGCCACGCTTTCTACCATCGTCTGCGTGGTACAGACCAGAGCCTTGCCAATATCATGCGCACTCGCAACCTGCCATTGGCCTCCTCGGAGACCTGTGGCGCGGCGCAGTCACCTGAAGCTCTATGTAGCTGCTACAACGACAGTGCTTCGTGGCAGCGCAGATCCCATGCGTGCAGCATGACGCTGGGGAAACAAGCCATGGAGGAGGATGAAGAAGAAATTTTCGTGTTGGAGATGTAAAAGCTCCTCTTTTTTCTGTCCACATCTTGCTATCAAGTCTTTTTGGGAGACGTACTCAATTTTGTAACTGGCCGCCAAACGTGAAAGAGTTGGTGTGGTCTATCTATCTTTCTACTCTTTCTATCTATCAATATCTAGCTAGCTAATAAGTATAAAGCAACTAATCCATATTTTGCTTAAAGAGACATGTATGCATAGCTTTCAGCTACATCCTTCAGGCAACCTACTAACTAGGACTGCTAGAAGGTACTATTCTGTTGAGCTATCTAGCTGAAGCTCAGCCACCAGTATTTTCCAAGCTAGAAACTGAAGAAAAGAACGTCCACCAGGCAGTTAGTGTGCTCTACCAAAAGATAGCTAGCAAGCAACCTGACCCTACCAGTGCTTCTTGCTCCGTTGTTACACCTAGTCTCTTGCGCATCAGTCATTGGTTGGCTGCTTCTTATTCAGTTACCCAGAACAGGCTGATGTCAAGCTACCTGCTAGACTTCTAGACCCGGCCGACCAATAGGGAGGCGGGACTTCTGCCTGTGTAAGTACCGGTAGGAACCACAATGATTGGTTCGAAATGCCATTCTTTTTTCTGGCGGCTTCACTGATAGGTGCTTCCTTAAAGATGAGAGAAGCCGAGTGGAAGCACCCGAGAAGACCTTGAAGCCAATGCGCAGCAGTACTAGAGACCCGGTAGGCCTAACTTTCCTTCCCGTGATAGGAACGTGATGGCCTTCCCTTTAATTACAGAGCTCCAGGTAGAAGCAAAAGTCACCGTCATTCTTTTTTCGACCTATCAAGCAATCAACTTGAAGTACCATTACTGTCCTACTCCCCGCCACAGTACTTTCGCAAGGAATAGGTTCACTTTCGGCGACTTGACGCGTACTTACTTACTCTGTCGGTGGAATGGATTTTAGCTTGGTTGGGAAGAATGTGGATCTTTTCAAAAGGCTTGTTGTGAGCCATGCAATTATGGATACTAAGACGTAGAGTGGTGTCATGTTGTCAAGATGGTTCAATTGTATTGGCCGCCGACTGACTAAAAGAAGATAGATATTAGTCCTAGCCCTTTAGCTTCCGTGACCATGAGCTAACACAAACGAGCCATGCTTATAGCTGCAAAAAAGCCCTAGCCCTTTCGTTCCTTTTGCTATGAGCCTAACACGCGAGCCGGTCTTTCAACTCGAGAGAAAAAGTCACAAGCCAAAACAGCGTAGCACACCGTAGAGGGAGTACTGGTACGAAATTGTACCAACACCATGCCGAGTCAGTGCCGTAAGTAATACACGAATTATGACAGTACCAGCGGCAATTTATGGCAATGGCACTACTACTCGCATTGTAGTACAGTACAGTCCCCTTCCTGAAGAGCTCATGCATAGGAGTGGTCTTGTTACTGCCAGCACAAACTGTATTAGACTGTCGTTGTTCTCGACAAGGTGAGAGAAGGAGGGTTGGATTTGTCACTTGACTCAAATCAATGAATTGAATGAATCAAACGGTATACAGTATTAAGACCCGACATTTTGAGTGTTTTGCAAACGGACATTGAACATGATGAACCACAATGTATGACTTGTATGTGTATCGTGTCGCCGACAAAGGTTTTGAAGGGTCTCTTCTTTTGTTGACTTTGCAATGCGTAATTGGTGCAGGAAGATCGGAGCGCACCTCTCAATCAATATAATTCAAAATCTCACTTCCTTGTCATTTCAGTCATTTATTCGCTGCATTTCAGTCATTTATTCGCTGCGTTCCTTCCTCGAGTCGACCACAGTCTACCAACAACAGGTGCTGCAGAGCATATTGAAATTAAATCAGGTGAACTGAAACAGCTACAAGTCAATCAACAATCAACAACTGCAATTGCATTGCATTGAATTAAAAAGTGAAAACACCCAGCTTCTAGACACCCAACTTCTTCGCCAACTGCAGTACCGTAAAAGAAAGCATGGACTCCTACGATCCAGATTTCAATCCGGATACGTACGACCCCAAGAAGGATCTTCCACCACCTACCGATGCACCCGTGCCAACAGGTGATGTCATTGTCGACGCTGCCAATGTAAACGCGCATGCCAACGCTGCTGCCGCCGGTGAGAGTAGTAATGCTAATGGTACTGGCACTGGCAATGTTGTGAATTACGAGGCCAACTACGACGATTATCCACCCCTCGACGACACCGATGGTGTTCCTCGTCATGTGGGAGAGGGATACAGTGATGACGGAAGTTATGGTGATGACGGCTTTGGAGATGACGATGACGTGTACTTGGATAATCACCGCAACAAAAATATCAGTCCGGAAATCGAATCGAGTGATCCCAAAGACAACATTCCGGACTACTTGATGCGGAACTGTCTCATTACGTGCAGCTGCATCTTATTGTTGTCGGGGTTGATTGTTCTGGGGATCCGCATTGGTGAGATTAGCGATGAAGATGCTGCCAAAACTAGTGTGCACCGTTCCAGCGGGGCAATTTTGGTGCCGCCGCCTCTCAATTTGGCGGAGAGTTGTTCCAATAAAAATGTCCTTACCGAACGAGGATTTTATGATTGCGAACGGCTCTGTGAACCAGCTGATTGTTGCGATTATCCTACGACACTTGCACTGTCGTGTTTGGCAGGAAATGATGATGAGTGTTTGCAGTACCACGAGCATTGTAGTGTTTTGAAAATGGACCAGGGAGCGATCGAAAACCCGCCACCGGCTCCGACCAATTTGCCCGTGGCAAACAAGGACATCAAACAAAAATGTAATATCGAGAGCCTACGGACAGTGCCCGGTTTTGAAGGATGTGTCAATGATTGCATGCAGGCTCCCTGCTGCTGGAAAAAGGATGGAAGCGTTCATCCTTGCACGTCGCAAGAGGTCTGCGAAGGATACGCTCCCTGTTTGACGATGGATGTGACGGACAATCTCAGTTCCAATATCGTCAAGGAAATTGAAGAAAAGTGCTCCGATGAGCAATTGAAGACCGAAGTTGGGCACAACCAATGCGTCTTTGCTTGTTCTCACGCAGCCTGTTGCTTTGATCCAGGTGCGCAGTGCCCCCACGAGGATAAAACATTTTGCACCCAATACGAGCCTTGCCACAAGATTTACGACGAAAATGGTCAAGTGGTCAACGGTGATCCGGCTTCTTCAAGCAACCCCAACAATATCCCCGTAGCGCCGCAGTTCCTGCATACGGCATGTGAAACGAGCAGTTTGAAAACTTTGCCGGGCTATGAAATGTGTTTGGGAGCCTGCTCCGAAGGTGAATGTTGCTGGAAGAAAGACAAGTCATGTGCTGACAACCCCCAATGTACCGGCTACGACGCCTGTACGAACTTAATAGGTAGCACTATCACTGCTACGGCCGAGGAGAAAATTCCAGAAGCACCCGATTATTTGGCTCCTGCGTGTTCCGACGATAGCTTGAATACAGTGTCCGGGTATGAATTATGCCAGGAAGCTTGCATTAAGGTAACTTGGGTAGATGCCGGAAGCAGTCCATTGTGTGTTTGTTCTGTTTGAATTATTTCCGTTTTGACAACGCATTATGTCTTTTTTCTGGACTTTCAGGCAGAATGTTGTTGGAAACAGGAGTCGTCCTGCGCTACCGAATCGGGATGCAGCAGCTACACAACCAGCTGTGCTAACTTGGTAGCACGCTTGGACGGCAACATTTCCAGTACGGGCACCGACACCACTGCTTTCATTCCGGAAGCACCTAGTGATATAGATAAAACTTGTGACCCTTCCAACGTGGCGACTTTCAATGGGTACAAGGACTGCAACGCTGCTTGTGGAAGTGCAGAATGCTGTTGGAAATCGGGAGCATCCGATTCATGTGTATCAGATTCTGATTGTCGGGCCTGGTCTCCCTGCACAGTAATGAATGGGGCATCCGAACCTCAGACTAGCGGCACAACAGAATCTACGGGTGATCCCACGGCGCAAGATTACACATTGGAACAAGTTTTTGATGCTTGTCTCAACCACGACAATAACGTTGGCAGCACCCACAAAAGTCTGTGTCAAATCGTTTGTCAAGCCGGAAATTGTTGCTTTGACGATGCGAATGAGTGCCCAAGTGGTTTTGACTGCAAGACATTTGATCCTTGCCAAGTTTTGCATTCGGAGACTTCGTCTAAAGTCGAGGCTGCTTGCGATGGGAGTGATTTGGCGGAATGTGTGGGCATCTGTGCCGAAGCTACATGCTGTTTTACCAACGACATTGCAAAGATCTGTGACGTCACAAATCCAAATGTGATTTGCAGACAGTACAAGGCGTGCGAAGTGCTCTACAAAGCCGAAGCCTCGAACCCTTAGATCGTTGGCTCCAATCGAAGCTCACCCGATCGCTTCGTGCTCTTCTCGAGAACATCTTCACGCACACTGGCGACGTGACACCACTTCGCAGTCTCTTACATACATTTTAAGAAGAAGAAAAGCGTTCGCTCAGGTACCCCTCACCGAGGGAGCCCGGTGCATGCAAAGGCGAAGTCAGCCAAGCAAAGGAAGGGGTGTTCTTTTTTATTGTGCATTTCGAAGCCCTATCTGTGGAATTTGAGATGGGGCAGAATCAATGTTAATATTCTAGCTGTTAGGCGCTCAACATAAAAAAAATGGTTCGCTACTGCTCGCATTTATGATGGCGTAGTTTGTCCAGAGTGGGTTTAGTACATATGTTTTAGTTTAGATTCAAAACTTCTACTAGCCAAGAGTTGTCAAGGGGCGAACGTTCTCAAACGCTCGACCCTGTCATTCACTCTTTTCATATTGAATCAGTCATGTCTGTCAAGATTTACAAGCGTGTGGGTGGACCAGCATCGAAGCTGGCGTACCCTTGTCTGCATCAAAGATGAAGAGCCCACACGCTTAACTAGATCAGCTCATAAAAGCTGTTCCTCCTGCTGTCAAGGCCGCCTCTGGTGCTCTTCTGTAGTACTTTTTGATGTGATCGGCAGAACCTTCGTCGTAAGGATTCTGAATAAGCCCATACATATCCTGTAGTGCACTTTCGTCGCCCACCCCAGCTGTTGTATACGCATGCACAAGCATCCACTCCCTGAGCACGTACTTAGGATTCACGGTCCTCATCTTGTCGAATAATTCCTTCCCATCCGCATCGGCGGCCTGTAGGGTTTTCCGCCATTGCCGTATCCAGGCCACCCACTCTCGTCTCAGTTCTGGTTCGAGCTCTGCATAAAAGGGGCTGGAGTTTGACTCTTCGTCTACTGTAGAGTCCTCAAGAACAGACATCATCTCGTCGTACTCAGTGGAATCTAGATCGGGAAAATCCCTAGCCACGTACGTAAGTTGACGCCAAAACAAAGTCCAGTCGACACGGGATTTCCTCAAAAGAGGCTCGAGTTGTCCCCAGAGATTATCTGCAACATCGGCATCCTTTTCGAAGCCCAATTTCGACCGAAATGTTTCGTTTATTTTTTCTAAAAACATCTCTTGTGCCTTTTCCATAAAGGGCTGCCCAATAACGTCGGGGTCTTCCTCTCCTTTTGCTGCTGCAATCACGGGAACCACGCTTGAAGCAAGAACATTGTAGTTTGCATAACCAGCATTTGGTTGATTTAAAAACCCAAAATGCTCTCCACTCCCAGTCCATTTTGCAAATAGGGGATTGTACTCTTCTAGAAAGCCAAAAGGTCCATAATCCATGGTCTTCCCTCCCACCAAACAATTGTCAGCGTTGAAATTTCCCTGCGCAAAGCCGACTCTAATCCAATGGGCCACCATTGTCGCGAGATTTTCAGCGGCTCTATCTAACAAGACAGTCGCCGCCGATGCAATATCCTTCTTTTCGTAGAAAGGATCATAAGCTTCCTTCCGGTACTCTCGATAGCATGCATGCCATATCAAATCTTCCAATTCCTTCCACTCGGACGTAGAGGTATCGTATCGAGAATCCGTCTTCTCTACGTTCTCCATGCTTTTTTTCTCCGCCCGTCTTGCAAAGAGATCAAAGTGACCAATTCTGGTAAAGCTGCTTGCAACACGGCATGTTATAGCGCAAGGCTCCGTGATCATTTGATTTGGATCCGCCTTTTGGTTGCGCAAGCGCTGAATGATTTCACGTCGTTCCACCTCTGAATACTTTTCCAGTCGAGGATCATCCATGGACGGCACCTGCGTAGCGACCTTGTCGGAATACCACGGACGATTGACTGTCTCGCCGTCTTCGCTCACCACCAGAGAAAGTGCTCGGGTGGTTGGTACTCCCAACCAATGCATGGCCTCGCTGGCCAAGAATTCTCGAATGCTCGAACGAAGCACAGCTCTTCCATCTGCACCACGAGCAAAAGGTGTCTTGCCGCCGCCTTTTAGCTGCAACTCTTGTCCTTCAAATTCGGCAATGCTAATGGCCCGTCCATCACCGTAGCCATCTGGATAGTCAAGTAAAAAAGACATGTGGGCGCTTCTTATTTAGCCCAGATTCGACACAAGTAAAAAAATTATTGACACAAAATTCAACAAAGAGCCTTTTCTTGACCTACCTCCGGTTCCATAAGGACAGTTGCTTGTGTATTTGTTCCCCATAATACTAAGAGCATAGGGTGTTGCCCAAGTTTCGCCGAGTACCAGGTTCCCCGATACCCACTTGATAAATTCCTCTGAGCCTATTTGCTCTTCCGACAATTTCAACTGACTTTTTGCCACATCCTCACTGTACAGAACCAGTCTTGGATTGGGAAGACCAGTTGGTTTGACAAGAACGTAGTGTCCATTGTAGACGGGTCGTCTGGATCGATTGTCATCCGACTTGGGCGATAAGCTCTCGTGAGATTGTGATTTTAGTAAATTTATCTCGGTTTCCGGCGTCAGTTGTCGAGGCCAAGAATTGTCGAGCTTTTCCACGATGGACGACAGAGGTCCTGCATTTTCAGCAGTTTCGGGTGTGAGTTTGCCGCTCATAGTGCCCACGGAGCGATTCAAACTTGCCGAAAAAGGATTTTGCAATGCCATCGTAGTGGTGTGCTGAGGGCTGGAACACAGGCTCCATGAGAGTAACGGAACCATGGTGGCTCCCAGCCAACGACTGCTGGTTGTAAGTTTCATGTTGGTAGAATTTCTTGCCCTTGTTGTGACCAACAACGACAATTTTCTCTGATTTCTTGCAACTTGGTGGTTGAGTCCTAGTCTACTGAACATTACCCAACTTCGTCTTTTGAAGGGATGGTAGTAAAGGTTGTGGGCTTCAATAACTGAGTGAAAGCAACAAAAACCTAAACAAGAAAAAATAATGAGGGCAGATGAATCGAACCAACGAAAGGATGACGTGGTGCGTGGTAACGAAACAAAACGTTATTTAGGGTTAGGGATATGTTTGAAAAAGTTCATAATTATTATTTTGCTAGTTCCAAAATCTGGCTCTCTGTAGAGAGTAGATATTTGTTTAGGTCTGTCTCTTATACACATCTCCGAGCCCACGA
>ENA-ORBV01011112-ORBV01011112.1-microbial-mat-metagenome-genome-assembly--contig:-NODE-11112-length-14227-cov-14.265795_pt1 | contig 14227 bp, 5 predicted proteins | sample MGYA00237777_ERZ505514 | MGnify/ENA primary metagenome ERZ505514 (study PRJEB26160, sample SAMN06269048) | microbial mat metagenome | isolation source: Oligotrophic lake microbial mat | place...
ACACTCCAGGAGGAAGCAAAGTCTCCAAGTTTGTTAAGCATGTCTCCGACACGAAACTCGAAGGTTACCCTGCTTACAACATACACTGGCCGGGACCATTAATATCTGACCCCAAATCCAGAACTACATCAGGGCCGGACTTTCAGTATCTATTTCCAGAGACAGTTTCAGAACCCATCTCAGAATGTGTTTCAGAAGGTGTTTTCAGAACCTTATCTCAGTACCTCATTCCAGATACCCTTCATTGCCTTACCATATAGTCATCGGTATTTTCCCATATTGTCTAGATAGGGCCTTCTTAGTGATTCGACATATCTATAATTATTATATTCCTACTCTAGATACATAGTATCGTATTATGTCATTAGTGATCGATCTTCATGTAGATATTTACAACATCATATTGAACATCTCGGCCAATATAACACTTCTCATTATGTAATACATGATAGTGCTTTTCAAGGACTGTTATCATCGTTTGTACTTCTCTCTAGTTACGGAACATATGCCTAATGATGTCTCTTAGTGTACGATATTGTTATTCTATATCTCTGAATAGTAACACTTCTACAAATACAATGCTTGTCTCTTATCCGTAGAGGGCAATGACAAAATGCAATATCATCTTCTCTCGTGTTGTCCGGAACGAAAGTAACAATCGATATGATGAAATACTTCTACCAATACAGTGCTTGTCTACATTCCGTAGAAGATATAGACAAAATGCAATATCAAGTTGATTCCTATTCTCAGGAACGAAAGTAACAATGTTTACGATGAAACACTTCTACAAATACCATGCTTGTTTCTATTCCGTAGAAGAAAAAGACAAAATGCCATTTCATGTTCCTTCAATATCTCAGGAACGAAAGTAACAATCGATTCGATGAAACACTTCTACAAATACAATGCTTGTCTCTATTCTGTAGAAGGAAAAGACAATATGCAATATCGAGTTACTTCCTTTTATCATGAACGAAAGGAACAACGGATACGATGAAAAGCTTCTACAAATACCATGCTCGTTACTATTCCGTAGAAGGACAATACGAAATGCAATATCATGTTCCTTCGTTTTCTCAGGAAGGAAAGTAACAATGGATAGGATGATTAATCAATAAGTTCATTATCAGTTATCAATGATTCCATTACATGTGTCTATGATTTTATTACTCAAATCAATATACAAATAGTCATTGATTGAATGTATTATTGAATTGTTATCCGCAGAATTTGATTTTATATAATTTATATATATATCGAAGCAATGATAATTATATCACGATTGAATATTGTATGTATTTACTTTCTTTGAAATGTGTTTTGTTATATTTATTACCTAATAAGATTCTTAAATTTTAGACTCTAATTCTTGGTACATTGCTCAATTCTTCCCGCCTCATCGACTCCAAATGTGATACCAACGACTGTTCACGGTTCATTCTTTCTAGCATTGCTGAATCATCATCAGGATCAATATCTGGTTCTTCGTTAACCTTCCCAGCTGCCTTGGTGTTTCGATCATACTCGATATTCATTTTATTCATGAAATCAATATAAAACTTGTTTTTCTCTTTCCTGGTTGCCACCAGTCCCATTCGAAGTTCTCCGTATTTGTATTTTCCTTCGGCATTCCATGTTTTCCTGATTCTTGTAATCCCTCCCACTGTAATCGGTGTCATGGTGTACTTTGTTTTAGCATGCCATTTTATGGGTGTCAACTCTCTTTCTTTACGGAAAGTCTCGTTAATGCTTCGTGTATCATTATCGTGTTGTTTTATAACTTTAGCTCTCTCTTGACACACATCCCAGACATTGAGCACACACACAATGGCAAATGCTTCATCCGACTCTGTGACAAACGAATCAATAGTTTTTTTTGTGCATTCTTCCTTGTAGTTGTTTTCATCATATATGATGGGTAAGATATGTTTGCAAATTACTTCATACCACGCAGCATCTCCTCGCACTTTCTCCATAGCTTCGTGCGGATCCTCTCGTTCTGGAAATTTTCCTGCAACAATAAGGTCTGTTCCGAATAAACAAGAATAATATCGTTAGAAGACGGTGTTGATTCATTCTATGTTCATTCCACGATATGATACTTACCGATTAACTTCTTTTTGATGTCTCCCATTTTTGTGTTTCGCCTCTCTTGCAATGCCTTGAATACCATTTTTCGTCCACCATTTTTTGTTTGTTTCTCCCACCATCGCTGACTGCCCTCTTCATCCGGAATGTATCCCAAATGCTTACATACATCTTTATAGATATTTCCATCAATATCCAAAATTGGATCCCTTATACTTTTAAAGAACTTTCGTTGGTGCCAAAGAGTTTGACACTGCATTACAGCAGTCTTTGTATCTTTTGTTTTCTGTTCGAGTCTGACAGATTTTCCATTTTTCTCCATAGCATTTCGGTACATTGCTTCACTGCTCAACGAAGATTCAGTGAAACTAGCTCTTGTTACTGTTTCGATATTTCCTGGAATCTGCGTTGCCATGGGCGGTGACATAGTATTCGACGATGACTTTGATAGTACATTGTCGAATCTATTCACTTCCTTCATAGGCTTTGGTTGCTCTTCGTCTTCTTCCTCGTCATCTTCGTCGTCATCTTCGTCGTTATCCTCATCTTCCTTGTCATCTTCTTCATCATCATTGTCTTCATCAGATTCCTCTTGCAACTGTAGTCGAGCGATCCTTTTCTTTTCTTTATCAGATATCAGCTTGTCCTGGATCTTTCTTTCTGTAAAATAGTATGAATAAGTTAAGCGGTTGAGCGGTTGAGTTTACATTCTGATACACGGTTTTCGATTCTTTTCACTTACTTTTTGCATTGTTTTGGCTCTTCTTCATGTTGAAATAAAAATCAAATTATCCCGCTATCGTTTTTCTCACGTAACAAAACTATGAGTAGGAGTTTACTGTAGACAATGATACTGTGTTTTTTTATGTTTTCACACCTGTTCCACTCCACTCATGGCACGCCGGTTTTGTCCGCGCCATGAATTTAAAAAATGCAAAAAAATGTACAGTACAAAATTGTACGTAAATTTCTACACAAATGTTTCCCGCCTAAACATATGCAATGTCAAAATGACAAAAATGGAAATTTATAAAATTTCTATGTACCGATAATAATTCGTGGTCAGTGTGTTTGGTAAGTGTTCAACGTAGAAAATTTTCATTATTATTTCAATGTGAAATTGTACGTTCATAAAAAATTTCCGACGGAATGTACTATCTCATTTCAACATTATTCTAGAAATTACAGTCTCACTTACTTTTTTGGTTTTCTATATCAAGATTTTTTGTTACTGTATCCTCTCCCATCATACAATGGTTTCAAAATATAAGAAGGTGGCAAAGCAAACATGTTGTTATTGCTCGAAAAGCTTTGTAAGGATGAGAAGGCATTTAATACAAAACATGGATTGTAACAACAAATGGTTGAATCACTTATCTCAATCAAACAGTACACCAGTTCTCGCGCCTCAGTGTAATATTATGCCCAATTCACTTAATAGCTCCATTGGTTCAGGACTACCCACTCCATTCTGTTTGATCATAAATAATGTTATAATCAATGATGACAATGTTGCTTGTCATCAAGAAGAAGATGATTCATCTTCTTCCTCCTCATCTTCCCCTGGAATACGGGTAAACCATACTGTCTCCAATCTTAAAACTACTGGATTACTCGAATATAGTAATCTTAAAGGAAAGCGTAAATTCGTGGCCAATGAAGTTATAACGGGACCAGAAGGTGGTTTATTGTCTCATTTAGATCAACTAGACAATGACGAGTGTACTGCAATTCATGCAATAGAAGAAAATGTAACTCCCTACAGCGACGATGATGAAATGGACGAAATGTGTCCCATGAATATCGAGCTTCAGGGTATCTCAGTAAGTCGACCATTTGGTAACAATATCCATCAAGAATTCGAGTCAAACAATGCCCTCCTTCCGTCCAATGGACCAATCGGGCCCAAAGCTGACAATCCACAATTAGTGGAACCTGTGCTTCTCATTGATGATCCTGCCTTTGTAATACATGGGGGTCGTACTATTCTTCCACAGGATCGTCTATGCATGAAATTGTATGCTATACTTGCATCCATTTCTGCTCCCAGATATGTGTACGACCAGATCATTAAGATTTTCCAAGAAACCATGCTTGAATGCGAAGGAATAGCTATCACAAAAGCTTATTCCCGCGAACGTCTAGTGAAACGAGCGCAAGATTTATTTCCCACACCAAAGCCAATGTCCATCCCAATTGCTTTGGAAGGACTGAGTACTCGTGATATTGAGTATCAACGTCATTTTCGTGAAGTGGTCCAGCTCCAGGTGTTTGACTTTCCCCAACAAATGGAAGATCTTTTTCAGGGAAATATCGACTTATTTACGAATACAAAGAACCTTGTACTGAATGTCGAAGATCCATTTTCCAAATATATACCGCCTGAAGGTCGTTTGTTAGAAATAATGGATGGTGATCGATATCAAGAAGCCCATGCGTCACTTTGTATTGATGAAAGCAAAGGTGACTTTTTATGTCCTATTGTTATGTACTGTGATAAAACAGGCATTGACAAGATGAACCGATATGGTCTAGAGCCAGTCACAGTTACCGTTGGATTTCTTTCTGAAGAAGCACGAAGAGATCCGAATGTTTGGAAAACAATTGCTCTAATTCCTGATATGGAACTGACCTCTAGTGCAACAAAGAGTGTTCATCATAGGGGTGTTTCGGGTCATGGTCGTGCCATACGTAATTTGCACAAAGTTTGGGAAGCTGCACTGTCTTCATTTGTTAAATCTCAAGAAGAGGGTCATGAAGTGATGCTTACTCTTGGGAATAAAGCCAAATTTGTCAAGATCAAATATTATCTAGCGTTTGTGATGGGTGATGCGAAAAGCAATGATGCCTTAACAGGTAGGTATGGTGGTCACAAGACAACTAGGATGTGTCGAGCTTGTGATTGCAATTTCAACAATAGCTGGGACCCATGGCATAAATGTACTCCAATATTTCAGAAAGACATGAAGCAATTGTTGGATCGTCATTTCGATTCGGACACTCCAGTATCCGAAGTTGCTCTTATAAAGAATGTTTTGAACAAAAAATTGTCCACTCATGTTTCCAAGAATGCCTTTCACCAAGTTGTTTTTGGTGAAAATCCAGATACCGCAGTTGGAATTTATGGCAATACGCCAACCGACTTGATGCATGCCTTTCTTGAAGGGGTGCTCAAATATGCCATCAAGATATTTTTCAAACCCTTCACACCAATTCAATTGGTAGCAATCGATCAAACCGTTGATGAATTATTTGGATCCTTACGTAGTTCATCGAAGGATGACATAGGGCTTCGCAGTAACTTCACACACGGCATCACGAATCTTACACTCTTAACAGCCAATGAATGGATTGGAGTAGCGTTTACGTTACTTTGTCTATCCCGAACCAAGAAAGGAATGAATGTATTATCACCTAATTTATGTGATGATGATTATCGAGAGAGTCGAGAACATGATAAGGAATCGAGAGTATCAAGAACGGATGAGACTGTTACTGAAATTTGTAACGATGAAGAAAGTCCTGATCATAAATGTAGCAGAGTTAATTTCATCGAATGTTTGGAGGCGATACTTTGTTTTCATGCTTGGTACAAAGTTGGTGCACCCTATAATCGTGGTGTTAACAACTCAAATTTTGCCGAATGGGACAAATCGATTCGTCACTTACTTGACATGATCCAATCAGCTTTTCCCAGAGTAGCGGGATACAAATGGAATTTACAAAAGCTTCATGAGATGCTTCATCTAATAGGTGACATCCGCAAGCACGGTCCCCCCATGAATTATGATGCTTCTACGGGAGAAAGTGGTTTGAGAAGTTGGGCCAAGGATCCTGGAGCAACATCACAGAAACAAGGACCCGAAACGTTTACGCAACAAGTTGCTATGCGCATCTGGGAATCAAGCTTAATGAGAAAAATGAATACAGAAGTATTTCGTTATACCCGAAAAAACATAGTCCCACCACCGACAGCCCCCCTTACTTGTCTTGTTGGAAAACCAAAGTATGTGATTGATACCAACAACGGCACTGCTCGGTGTGAGTGGCTTGGTAAGTTGCAACAAATTTTGTTGCCCCAAGTTCACCCAATAGTAATAGCAACGTTTGCTCGTTGGTTCAAAAATATTGGAGCCTGTCGTATTTTTTGCTGGACAGAATTAATTATCAATGGACAAAGAATGCGCGCACATCCGAATTACCAATCGAAAGGGGAATGGTATGACTGGGCTATGATTCGATTCAATGGATCCACCCAACCCAGGGAAGAAGACTCTTTTTGGTTGGAATGTGATTTTCCTGCCAAAATAGTAGCAATACTTAGCGCACCACTGAAGTGTTATAAAGATGACATTGATTCCGGAACTAGTTTGGAAGATCTCGAGAATAAATTGATTACAGGTGTTCTTGTTCTATGCACCGAAGAACCTTTGTCTGATGATGGTGAATCTTGTCTGTGCCAGCAGTATAACGTTGAGACAAGAGAGTGTCATATTCAGAACAGCAACAAGGAACGCATCAAAGTATTGCGTCCCAAATTACGGCTTGTCTCAATAGAGAGCATTGTCGAGAGAGTTTTTGTTGTAGAAGAAACACCGGGACTTAGAGAACATTACATTGCCTCCCCAGATCCATCAAAGAATGCAACGACGGACATAGTCCTGGTTAAGAACCGAAGACGGGTTTGGGTCAACGAATTCTAAAAAAGCATCTGTAGTAATCATTATTTTGTTCATTCGTTTTATTGATTCTTATTTCGTTTCGTATATATGCCAACCCAGGGTAACATTCTTTTCGGAAAGGAATCCATCGTGTGAACAATCTTTTTCAACTGCATCATAACATGGATAGATCGAAAAACATGTTTTCGATAATCGAAAAATGACTGCAAATAATTTCTGCTTCCCATCCATTAGCTTGATCATGCAATTGTCATCACGATCTTCTGCTAGTTTCTTGTTTTTGATGTTCAAACTCCTCTTATTTTGGCCTTTCATATAACAATGAACCAGGAAGTTTTGACATGTTTTTTCTGGAATATCGCATGTTAAAATCATGTAAATATACAAATTGTGTTCCGCTTTTCTCTTATCTTCAAAGAAACGATGCTTGTCAATGATTACAGTGGAGTGATCTAGGAAAAAATTACCTTCCAACCGCATTGGATCGACGTATATTCTCTCGCTTTTATCTCCAAAAATGAAGTAAGCACAATGGAGTAGTTTCTCATCCTTCAGTCTTAGCTCGTAGGCAACTCCATTGCCGTAATTACCATTGTCTTTTGTTGTATCCCAGAACTCACAGGCAATCTTCCACAGATTAGGTGTGTATTTGAATTGATGTTTATTTTCTTTGTCCTTTGCCTTATCCAAGTTTATGTGTAAAAATTGGGAATAGTAACATAATTCGATAGGATCACAGGACTTGGGCATTATCGTGCATTCCTTCACAGAGACCGGGGCATCAGGGAGTGAGAGATAGTTCTTATTATCAGGAAAGTTGCGTAGGGTAGGAGATGAAGAATGTGTCTCTTTTTGAATGGAAGAAACCGTCGGTTCCGTATTAGCGAGACAATCGTGTTCTAATTGTGCAACATCTGGAAGAATCGAAGCAGCAAAAGGAACAGGCATAGTACTGATCACATCTTGTTTCGTAGAAGAGGAACGATGATATTCCTTTTCCGCATCGTAAATTATTTTCTGTCGTTTCCTCGCTGTTCTCAATGAATTTGTTAAGATATTTTGTTCTTTTGTAGATATCAAACGAGCAAACTGAACTGCATACCTTTGTTGCACTGTAGAATAAATATCAGCGCTATTAAAACCTTTACCAAACCAACACAACATCAACTGAACAGTTGGTTCGTGTATAGAAGTACCATATTCCGAAATAGTTGAATCCTTGGTAAGAACGGATGGCATGGCATCAATGTCAGCAACGTTGCCAACATTAGATTCATCATTATTGATCTCTTCTTTGAACTGTCTGATTATGGCTACCTGTTGTTCTAGGAGCCTTTTAGCGTTCAAATAGAACTTTGGGTCTGTATTTAGTAAATCACCAACTGTAAAAGTGTCGTTACCTTCTGGAATTGAAGGAAGCTTCTCCTTGTCAACTTCTCTGTGATCATGGCAATTCATTCTGGGTGTAATCATGATATCCTTCAAAGCTTCCAAGTTATCTGGTTCATTTCGTGCTTTAACAATGTTTCTTGTTTCATCGAAGATGACCTCTACATTGCCATTATCGTTGCTTTCCTTGATGTTGTCGAAGCTTGGGTTGTTGTTCCTATAGCCATACTCTTTAGAACGATGGTAACGACGAAAACCTTGATTCCAGGGATTGTTACCTTGATTGTGACACCCACGATTAACATTATTCCCGTAATATGTTGGACCGTAATAGTCTGACGGGAAATTATTCTTGTTACCTTGATTGGGACCACCACGATTGACGTCATTTCGGTTATATGACGAACCACAATAGTCTGACTGGTTATGATGATTACGGCGACGATCACCCTCATTCCTGTAGTGATGATCAACATTAGAATTACCAAAACGACTATTCGAATGAGTCAAACGATGATTCATTGTATGACCAGAATCGACATTGGCTTGCCATTTGTTGATGTGCTTTCTGTTTCTTTCATTTGAATCTGGAATTACTACTCTTTCTTCAACTACATCTTCACACTTCTTGATTGGTATCATTTTCACATAATCTTCATCGTCACTACCAATAAGCAAACCACAATTGTGAAAATCGTCTTCGGTAAGAGTGATTTCTAGCTTAGTCGAGTCCTTGACCACAGTTGATTCTATCATCCCACCAGTTTCTTCTATGTGGCGTGGCATCTCATTGAAGACCCGTTTGTCCTCTTCTTTGGAGGCCTCTCTCACATTACTACCAGCATGTGATACCCATACACGATTATGATCTCTTCGATTGAAATCACTATTTTTCTTCATTTCATGCTTTGGGAAATTGGGTTGTTGGTGATAATTTCCTGTGTATGGCAACTCTCCCCTTTGACATCCAACATTACTGAATGAGGGATGGGTCACGTCTGCCTTTTTCCACGGATTAAAAGTACATTTGTTGGGAGGTACACTAATCTTACCTGATTCTAACACCAAATGGTTACTTTCATTTGGTCGCTTCACTGATTTCTGTTCATTCCTTTCTATCCCATCATTATTAGTTTTTCTTTTCCGTGACATATCATCAACGGCACATACATCATCATCGACACCGGTAATGGGTGACTCTTTCGGAACAATAACTTCTTGTTGCACTGGTAATCGTATCTCAATAGGTGTCAATGACGAAGTCGGTACCAACACTGTTCCACAAACGTCATCCTCACACAAACTTGCAACAACATCATCTAATGTGATACTTTTGTTCTTCTGGTCGTCCAGATCGGTTTCTGCCGAGCATGGAACTTCCACATGTTTACTTGGCATTGCAATTGCACAATCTTTTCTGGTACTTTTAGTTTGGACCCTTGCATCTACTATGCACCTTTCGTCTTCATTCTCTTGGCTCAACGTCACAATCTCATCATCTTTACTGGTAATGGCTTCCTGCTTTTTGTCACTCATATCAGCTTCCGAAATTCCTTCTTCGACTTCTTTACTGAAAGACATGTTCTTCATAACATCCATGTTTAATAAGAGATTGGTTGCGACAATGGTCTTCCTATTTTTTTTCTGACGTACAGGATCAGTGACAATGGACCAAAAAGGTTTGCGAGTATTGGGTGGGTCGGGTTTCAAACACTGTGGAGAAAACGCTATTGGAACTTCCTTCTTGACACCAGAACCACCTTTTATTACTTGCATCTGAACAACAACACTATCAGTTATATTTTTGCGTAAAGTTTCCATGAAGTATAAATCCTGCTTCAAGAATATAGTGATGCAATGTTCCTCTATATCGTTCACTTCATCAGCGAATTCCTCTTCCAAAACGGACTGATCAAAACAACGACGTATTAGCATTTGAGATTGACCAAGATTGATGGATAAAATAGATGAAACTCCTTCTTGGATTTGACTACTGTCATTCACATAATCATTATCGTGAAAGTTGGAATGATACTTCATATTTTGCCATGCTCGGCTCTTCATGTCAACGCGGGCAATTGTAGTAATCATTCTTGGAAATATATCGCAATAAGCGAGAACATGAAAAACACACTGCCACATTTCAGGTGGATGCATCGGAGGTATCTTTTCGACATGTGACAGGGCCTTGTCATAGAAAAATGGATCGGAAACTTGTTTTTCGGAAAGCAGGCAGAAATCTTCTGCCAAATCAATCAAACATTGTACTGCGCGTCTTGTACTATCAAAACAATGTTCAATTTGGAGGGAACGATTGTTTGCTTTCCTAGTCGTGCAGACCATGGAGTAAAATTTAAGACCAATATCGGGGGAGGATAGGCCCATTGCTTCCACCCTTTTCGGTTTGCTTAATTCCATTAACTGGCGACATGCCGTGTAGAAGTATTCCGGGTTGGGAGAAATAACAACACTATAGGCAATGGCACATATTTGTTGCCATGTGTAGTGATTTTTAGAGATGAGCTTTCGTAACTGGTGCACGAATGGAGAGAGATATAGACCCTTGTCTATATGGAACTTAAGAACTTTGGGCTCCACATACATATTAAGTAAGCTGCGATCGATTATTTTCATTTCCGGTAGTAGTTCTTCATGAGCTCGTAGAACTCTATCAACCATGACTCCATATCTCCTTTCACGCCTAACAACACCACCCACTGACCTTTTCGCATAACCAATAATAGCTACACGGTAAAGCTTTCCTTCTATTACAACTTGGAATGTCTTGCCATAAACAGGACTCCAATTGACATCAAGATCATTCTTGTCATCACAGTGCGGCTTTGTCATGAAATCATCGCAAGAAACAGCTACTCGAATCGCTTCTAGCTTATTAAGCTCACCAAAGAGCTGAGCAAAAGCTTTAGCACGATCCTTATCATAAAAATGTTTGGGATTGATATCCATCACTTCAATAGTGGCAGAGAGCAGCACGAATAGAGGCCATAAAATAGGATGTTTGTTTTTCCCCATAACTGCAGGTGCCGCCATTCCTGAATGTAACTTCGAACGTACAGAATTCAAATCAGAACAATACCCAACATCGATATTCCAATTACCCCGTGCGTCGATTGAACCTTCTTTCAAAACATACTCGGCAATCTCTTTCACATCGACATCTTGCCAAATTACTTTAATAGGCTCATTGTCGTTCACGACAGTGAGAAAACAATCTCTGATATTGGACGAACGGAATAACTCGGTGGTACTAGGAATAAAATGAACAAAGAGATCACTGTTCGTCGATTGTTCTTTGAGTGCTTCAAAATATTGCTTCTCTTCTTCAATTGAAGAGTCACTTTGATAGTGGGGACAATTCAAGGAGGAAACACAGTAGGTGGTATCCTTTCCTGATTCGATAACATACACATCGGAGCAGTAACCCCATCGTACAGGACATTGCTTGAGTAGGGGCTTCGCTGAGTTTAGTCCAAATTCGGCTTTATTTAAACTTGGACTGATAGGCTTGGGACGCTCTATTATCAGATGTGGAGTTTTGGTCCCAAGTGGTATCGAGGGAAACTCTTTGACATGTTTGAATTTCTTCACCCTCATAGTGTTCCAATACCAATGAGCGAGAAAACAATAATGTAGATTACGTCGTTCAGACAACTCGTTGACCGTTACAACAACAATTATTAAATCCGATCGATACAATAGATGGAAAACCAATACTCTGATCAACAAAGTTGATTAGACACGGTAAATCAAATCAATGTTACGATTGGCAACAATCAAAATAGAGAGTTTTTCTTGACTGTCTTGTACGAAGCGAAGTAGAATCTTGCTCCTTCAGAAAACTCAGTCACAATTCTAACAAAAAAATTGCAGCTCCGATCGATACAAAAACTTGACAACCAGTACTCTAATCAAGAAGATTGATTAGACACGGTAGATCAAATCTATGTTACGATTGGCAACAATCAAAATGAAAAGTCGTTCTTGAGTAACTGATAAACGTAACCAGTAGAATCGTGCTGATACAAAACACTCCTTCAATATTAGAACAACGATGTTGTTGTAACTCCGATCGATACAATTGATTGACAACCACTACTCTGATCAATAAACTTGATTAGACACGGTAGAACGAATCAATGTTACGATTGGCAACAATCGAAATGGAGCGTCGTTCTTTAGTATCTTGTATATGAACACAGTAGAATCGTGCTCTTTCAGAAATCACCTTCACTATTGGAACAACGATATTGTTGCCACTCCGATCGAAACAATGTATTGACGACCACTACTCTGATCAATAAACTTGATTAGACACGGTAGATCAAATCAATGTTACGATTGGCAACAATCAAAATGGAGAGTCGTTCTTGAGTATCTTGTAGATGAGAGTAGGAAAATCCTCCTCCTTCAGAGCAATCCTTAACCTTTCGAACAACAATGTTGCAACTCCGATCAAAACAATGGATTGGAAACCACAACTCTTATCAAAAAACTTGATTAGACACGGTAAATCGAATCGATGTTTTGATTGGCAGCAATCTAAATGTAGAGTCGTTCTTAAGTATCTTGTATATGATAGTAGAAAAAAAAACTCCTTCAGAAAAATCCTTGACCGTTCGAACAAAAAATTGCAAGTCCGATCGAAACAATTGATTAGCAACAACAATTCTGATCAAGCAAGTTGATCAGAGCCGTAAAAACTGATCGATGTTTCGATTGTCAGCAATTAGTGCAATATGAAAGAAATATAACTCTTGAAGGTAGAAGTCAACAAAAGTAAAGTCGTTCTTGAGAAGTATAGACGGTCTTGAAATTCTTGAGGGTAGAAGTAGACGATGACTCTTTCTTCAGACAACTCCTTATGGGTTTGAACAACGAATTGCAAATCCGATCGAAACAGTTGATAAGCAATAGCTATTCTTAACCAAGAATTTGAGTAGTGCTGGTATTTCTTATCAAATTTACGATTGACAGCAGAACGAAGGATGGAAAACAAGGGTTGTGCCTAGAAGTGAAAATATAGATTCGCTAACCATGGAGGGATATTTCAAATGACTGGTCACGCAATATACTGGCAATTCCAAAAGGCTTACTGAGTGTTCATCATGAGTAATGGGAATTGAATGTATATACTGGGAAGTTCGATCGTATATACTGCGTGAACGGATTACATAATATATGATTTTACTCTATAATTTGTATTAGCGTGATTATATTTTTCATTATACTTTTTATAAATATATCATGGAAATTCATGAATGTGGGTCATCCTGCATACAGGCTAGTTTATATCTTCGTACATGTTTTTACAAAAAAAAACTAGAAACGGGGCTGTATGATCTTCGAAACATTGTAAATACATCATACCGTACATACGAACATAGTACAAGACAAAATACTAAAATATTTCACGTTTTGGGGGTGCTAAAGTAGTTCGCATATTGAGTATGGTACAAGGAAAAAACGTTACAGACTATGTACTCGGTGCTACCGAACATAGATACGGACAATTTGGCAAATTGAATACTACATATGATACTGAATTTGTTTCCGTGTAAATTAGAGGTATGCACGTCAACTATAGGTGTCATACACAGGTACGCCCATGGCATGTAATTGATAATGCTGTGGCTCATTGAGTCCTGGTTGTGAGTTGTCTTGTCAGGAGTGTCACGATGTCCTGTTGATGAGTTTGCTTGTTGCTGATATTCGAATTTTGAGTTGTTTCCTTTTTTTTTAATTTCCTTATTAAAAAGTAATAGATTGTACTTTTTTAATTTCATTCTATCGTACTGAGTTGTTAGACTGTAGAGTAATGAGATTTTCGATGATGGGGGTAGTGCTGTTGTTGTTCAATACTTGTTTGATTCATCCAAACAATGGGCCATTGTCGGTCTTCGTTCATGTCGAATCAATGTCTCGATTGGCAGCAATAAAAAAGTAGAGTCGTTCTTGAGACTCTTTTAGATGAAACCTAATACACCAGCCTTACGAACAATGATGTTGCAGCTCCGATCGAAACAATAGATTTGCAACCGCAAGTC
>ENA-ORBV01011113-ORBV01011113.1-microbial-mat-metagenome-genome-assembly--contig:-NODE-11113-length-14227-cov-4.250601_pt1 | contig 14227 bp, 10 predicted proteins | sample MGYA00237777_ERZ505514 | MGnify/ENA primary metagenome ERZ505514 (study PRJEB26160, sample SAMN06269048) | microbial mat metagenome | isolation source: Oligotrophic lake microbial mat | place...
GTCGCAATGGGTAGGGCGGCGAGTCCCTTCGCCGCCTCAGTGTGGGTAGGGCGGCGAGTCCCTTCGCCGCCGCGGTGGCTGCCACCGCCAACCGGCAGATGCGCCCGTGCTGCACCATGCCGACACTTTCGCCTTCCGTCGCCGGCTCGCGTCTGCGAGAAGAAACCTTCACTCCGCCATGACGAAAATTCTCCTCACGACCACCTCGTTCCAAGACACCCCGGGCGAGCACCACGCCCTCCTCGCCAAAACCGGCTGGGAAGTCATCCGCGCCCGCGGTCCGCTGAACGAAGCCGACACCCTGGCCGTGGTGGGCGATATCGACGGTTACATCTGCGGCGATGACATGATCACCCGCGCGGTCCTCGAGAAAGCCCGGCCGAAGCTCAAGGTCATCTCGAAGTACGGGATCGGCGTCGATAAGATCGATGTGAAGTCGTGCACGGAGTTTGGTCTGCCGCTGCTGTTCACGCCCGGCGTGAATCACACCACGGTGGCGGAGCACACCTTTCTCTTACTCCTCGCACTGGAGAAAAATTTCCTCTTCCACACCGACTCCACCCGCAGCGGCGGTTGGAAGCGCAAGACCGGCCATGAACTGCTCGAAAAAACCATCGGCATCATCGGGCTGGGCCGCATCGGCAAGGAAGTCGCCATCCGGGCGCGCGCTTTCAGTATGAACGTGATCGGCTATGATGTTTACTGGGACGAAAAGTTCGCGGCCGCCAACAACGTGAAACGCGCCGCCAGCCTCGACGAGGTTTACGCCGCATCCGATTACATTTCGTTGCACACCAATCTCACGCCGGAGACCCGCGACATGATCAGCGCGAAGTCATTCCCGAGGATGAAAAAGGGCGTGCTGATCCTGAACTGCGCCCGCGGTGAAATCGTGCACACGGCCGACATGATCGAGGCGCTCAAGTCCGGACAGGTTGGCGGCTATGGCACCGACGTGCTCGATGAGGAACCGCCCAAGGCCGATCATCCTTTGCTGAAGCTGCCCAACGCGATCGTGACGCCGCACATTGGCTCGCGCACCGCGGAGAGCGTTCAGCGCCAGGCCGTCGCCGCCGTCACCAATCTCATCCGCGCGATGCACGGCGAAAAACCACTCGCGCAAATCAATCCCGAGGTGCCCGTCACCAAGGTCGTCTGAGTTCACCACCTAACTTTCGTTTCCCATGTCTGAAACCTTCTACGTCGTCCCTGAAGCCCAGCATAACGCGCTGGTTGAAGCTGTGTATAAAAAACGCGGATACTCCAAGCAGGAGGCCGCCGCGGGCGCGCGTTTCTGCGCCGAGGCCACCCGGCACGGTATCCGTACGCACAATGCGTTGAAGGCCCTGCATCTCGACCACCTCCTCGGCTCCGGCGCCCAAGGCTGCAAGCCCAAGGCGAAGATCGAAAAAGTGAAAACCAAGTACCGCGCCGCCGCGGTTTGGAACGCCAACCGCAAGCTGGGTCAGGCCACGGGTTACGCGGCGATCGAGGCAGCCATCAAACTCGCCGACAAATACGGCGTGGGCATGGTTTCGGTCGACAACGCATTCCACTATCTTTGGGGCGGTGGCTACGTCATGGATGCGGCCCGTCGCGGTTACATCGCCTACACGAACTGCACCGCCGCGCTGGCGGAAGTGGTGCCCTTCGGCGGCAAGTTCCCCACCCTCGGCACGAACCCGCACTCGTGGGGATTTCCGACGACGGAAGCAATCGGCTATCCCATGGTGATCGATTGGGCGACCTCCGTGGTGGCGATGGGCCGCGTTCAGCAGCTCGCCCGCGAAGGCAAGCAGCTCCCCCCCAATGCGGCCGTGGACGAGAAGGGGGAGCCAACGACCGATCCGACGAAGGCGAAGTACCTGATCCCGTTCGGCGCGCACAAGGGCTACGGCCTCGCGCTGATGAATGAGGTTATCGGCGCTTTCATCGGCGGCTCGCTGCCGACGCTCCGTAATCGGTGGGACCAAGCGGAAGGCGACAAAGGCACCTGCACGTTCTTCTTCCAAGTCTGGCACCCGGACGCGATGAACGCAGGCGCGTTCGCCAAAGGCCGCACGCAGTCGCAAAACGTCAAAGCCGTGATTGACGACATCCTGGGGCACGGAAACGAAAACTGCATGCTGCCGGGCCAAATCGAAGCGCAAGCGGCAGCTCGTACGGCGAAGAATGGCGGCCTGCTTTTCTCGGAAGCCGAGATCCACGCCTTCAACGAAATCGCCGCCGAGATCCGCAAGCCAGCTTGGAAGCTCGCTGACTTCAAGCTGGCGGAGTAACCAAAAAGCGGAGACGGGCCGCCGCGAAGACGGTTCCGTCTGGCCGATCCGTTCGCGAAGGGGCGCACCCGTTGCGCCCCTTTTTTTATTGTGCTCGCACGCACGGGAGAGAAACGGCCGCTCCAACAAGGACCGCTGCGGAGAGCGGTCCCTACCTCGATCCCCGCGGGTCGATACCTCGATCCCTGCGGATCGATACCCGCGCTTGCGCCATCGCGGGGTGTTTTTGATTCTGGATACTTGGCTGCCGCCCGCCCTTCACTCCTTTTGCTCCCCATTATTTATCTGGGCTTCGTCAGCCTCGGGCTGCCGGACGGCACCCTCGGCGTGGCGTGGCCCCAGATGCACGAAAGCCTGGGACTGCCGATTGGATTGGGTGGCACCATTGTTCTGGTTGTCACTTTGCTTTCAGGCGTGTCGGGTTTTGCGAGCGGTCGGTTGATTGCTCGTTTCAATACCGGCCCCGTGGTGCTCGTGAGCTGCGCGTTGACCGGAACCGCCTTGCTAATGGTCGCGCATGCCCCGGACTTTGGCTGGCTCATGGCAGCAGCAGCCCCGCTCGGATTTGGCGCTGGAGCGGTGGACGCAGGACTGAATGGCTTTGTGGCGCGCCATTACAGCGGCCGCCACATGAACTGGCTGCACGCCAGCTGGGGCATCGGTGCGACGGGTGGTCCGCTCGTGTTGGCCCACACGCTGGCTGCGGGAACGGGCTGGCGCGGGGGCTATTTTTTGATTGGAAGTGCGCAACTGGTGCTCGCGCTCGTGTTTCTCGCAACCTTGCGGCTTTGGCGGGCGGTGCCCGAGCGCGCCGTGGCCTCGGCGGCGACAAACCTTCCCCCGAACTTTCCGACCATGCCGGCAAACTCTCCCGCGGGCTGGCTTTCCGCGGCAATCTTTACGATTTATGTGGCGGCCGAGGCCACGGCCGGAGTGTGGGCCGTCTCGATCCTCGTGGTCTCTCGCGGCGTGAGCCAGGAAACCGCCGGGCTGTGTGCGGCGGCGTTTTACGGCGCGATCACGGTGGGCCGCGTCGGCGTTGGTTTTTTGGGCGATCGATGGTCGAACCGAAAAGCAGTCAGCACTGGGATTGCGCTCGCGCTCGTCGGCGCGTTGCTGTTCGCGCTGGCTCAATCAACCTTCCTCGCGGCCGCAGCCCTGGTTCTCCTCGGCACCGGCTTGGCGCCGGTGTATCCGGGACTCATGCACGAAGTACCGCGGCGCTTCGCGCCGGATGCCGTTCAAGTCGTCATTGGGCGCCAGTCCGGAGCAGCGTACGTTGGCGCCGCCCTGCTCCCTGCCGCGTCGGGCGCGCTCGCGCAGCACTCCCTCGAAAGCGTCGCGTGGGTAGTCGTGGTGGGTGTCGTACTGTTGCTTGCAGCGGTCCACCGCTTAAACCGGCTCACTTGACTCGCCCACGTCGCGGCGCCTCAGATTTTATCCACGGCCATCGCCGTCCGGGTACTGGACGAGGTACTTGGGACTGAAACCTGCGCGGGAAGAAGGACGGTGAAGCAACTGCCCTGGCCCGGCTTGCTCGTCACTTGCAAGGTGCCGCCGTGATTGCGCACGATGCCGAGTGCAGTGGACAGACCAAGACCGGTGCCCTTGTTGACATCCTTCGTGGTGAAGAACGGTTCAAAGATCCGCTCACATAGCTCCTTGGACATTCCGCTGCCGTTATCCGCAACCTCGATGCAAACGTAATTTCCAGAACTTACGCCATGCCGCCGCGACAACTCCAGGGTGCGAATCTCCTCGTTGCGCGCTGAAATCGTGATGCGTCCGTTTTCGCCCACGGCGTCGCGGGCATTGAGACAAAGATTGAGCAGCACCTGGTTGAGCTGGATGGGATCACCGGTAATTTTCCAAAGCTCCCCGCGAGTCTCCGACTTAAAGATGATGTTTTTCGGAAACGAGTTCGCCACGATCGCTTCGACTTCCCGCAAGACCTCGGGCACAACCACGGATGTGCGAGCGCCGTCCAAGCCACGGCCGAACGCCAGAAGCTGCTTCACCAATTCGGCGGCGCGACGCGCGCTGGACTCAATGTTATCCAGGATCCGTTCGTTTTCCTTCGCGCTCGCGGGAAGCTTTAGCAGCTCTGCACCCATCACAATCGGGACGAGCATGTTGTTTAGGTTATGCGCTACTCCAGCGGCCAGCGTTCCGATACTTTCCCGGCGCTGCACGCGAAGCACTTGCTGCTCGAGTCGCTTCCGCTCGGTGATATCGATGATGAAACCTTCGAGCGCCACCAGCTCGCCCTCGGTTCCCGTCACCGGAGTACCTTGTTCCCAAACCCACTTTTCCACCCCGCCGGCCGCCAGGATCCGATAGGAAAGCCGATAGTGACGCTGCTCGAGCACCGCGCTTTCGGCTTCATGGGTTATCGCCTCGAAATCATCCGGGTGAATCAGCGCGGCGTATTTGAACGTCGGAGCGATCATTTCTGCGGGCGAATATCCGGTCAGTTCCCGCGCTCCCTCGCTGACGAACACGAACGTCCAATCCGCGTCATGGCCGCGCCGATACGCCATGCCCGGCAAGTTGCTCATCAAGGTGGATAATGCGCGCCGACTCTCCCGGAGCGACTCCTCGGCGTGCACGCGTTCGGTGACATCCTGCAAAGTGCCCGCGAGGCGAATGGGTAAACCATCGGGCGTGCGCTCGGCCTGACCGCGGCTGCGGAACCAGCGATACGTCGCGTCGCGCGTCAACAGCCGGCACTCCACATCGTAAAGCGCACCGTGTTCAAGATGCGCGCGGAGCAACTTCTGGATGCGCTCGCGATCGTCGGGATGAATGCGGGAAACGAAGGACTCCTGCCGGTCATTGGACAGCTCGGATTCATTGAACCCGAGCAGCTTTTTCCACCGGGGCGAAAAGTACGACGAGCCGGTCACTAGATTCCATTCCCAGAGACCATCTCCCGCGCCCCACAATGCGCGATTGAAACGGGAGTCGCTCGCCTGCAGCGCCTCCGTCGTTCGCCGGTGCGCCGCAATCACGATCGCTGGGAAGAGGCCGAAGAACGACAGGACGACCAGATTGAGCTGCAGCTGGGCGTTAGCTTGGGAGCCGGAGGTAACCGACCACCAACTCGAGGCCGGCAGTCCATAGTCCAACACGGAAAAAAAACCGGCGAGCAAAGCGACGAGCAGGCTCACCACCGTGACGCCCGGGGTTTCGAAGCGAATCGCCGCCCAGATCACAAACGGCAGAGGCAGGTACTGCACAACCACCGAAGGTAACCAGGGAGCACGCAGCGTATATCCGGCAAACATCGCCATCGCGACTCCAGCTACGATCATGACGGATTCGATTCGCCGGGGATGGCGACGGAAGCGTTGCCAGCCATCTCGTCCCTGCCAGGCGATCACCGCCGGCGTTAGCAATACGACACCGAGCATGTTGCTGAGCAGCCATGACCGCCAGATTTCCCAGAACGGAAGCCGGGTCGCGATAACCGTGATCGCGTAAGCGCCGGCCGTGGCACTGATCATATTACTCAGCAATGCCCCAAAAACGAAGATCGCGATGAGTTCGCGTACGGTGCGAAGCGTGGGATGCCTGGCTCCGAAAAGCTGGATCAACCAAGCCCCGACCACCGCAGAGGCGCAATTGGCGGATTGGCTGAGCAGCCAAAGGTGAAACATCCAACGCGAACCCTGCAGATTGAACAGAAAGCTGGCTATAAAGGTAGCCCCGATAAAAAGTGGCCAATCCCGACGATTCGAAATCAGTAATCCAGCGAGAAGTAATCCGCTCGGCAGCCAGAAGCCTGCTTCGAAATTAAGAGTCGTTGTTAGCGTCCGCGAGATGTTCGCAGAGAGAAAATAAACGACCGCGAAAGCGGCGGCGTTCATCCACGTGCGAGCTGGGAAACGAGCGGAAGCTAACATCGCAAAGGAGTTAGGCAGAGGTAAGCACCGTTAATATCGGTTGGGTTGCGACTGCTGGGGGCGAAAAAGGGCGTCAACGTGCTTGAACCGCAGGTCACTCGCACGCCGAGACAGGATCCTGCTAGCCCGGGCACGGAGGGTGCACCGCGAAAGGAAAGTCGTTCCGCTTTTCGCACTATGCCAAGCGATCTCCACGGCTTGAAATCGGGTGGTCCCGACATTCGTCCGGGAAAAGAAATGCGCGAAGCCAAGCAAGCTGGCAATCGCACGATCCATCAGGATCGCGAGCGTGCCAGCGGGAGCTGCGGACCGTCAGCGGCGTGCCAATCAGTCAAAAGCGGTTCCGAGCCACTTCTGATAATGCTCACCCAGCACGGGTACGGGTTTGAACTCTCCGTTCAACGCCGCGATGAGTCCCATTACCCAGAGGACCAGGAGACCAATCCAAACTGCCATACCGACCAGCCAACCAATAAACGGGATGAAGGCGAAGATGAACCCCACGACCATCATCGCGATCGCGGTGAGCATTAGCCCCAACGATTGCCGCAAATGAAACGATCCAATTCGCGTTTTTTTGGAGCTGTGGATGATAATCGCGACGATGAAGCCTATGAGCGTGAGATAACTAACGATCGCCGTTGTCTTGTCTTCCGTTGAAGCAGGGACAACCGGAACAGTGGTTTCAGGTGATTGCATGGAGCCGACGAGTTGAATGAGCCAGGATGGATGGATTGACTGAGAGAACTACTATAGCGGCTTGGCCAGAATTCAACCTTCGTCTTACGGCTAGTCCGACGCGGGGTGAAACTGAAAGTGAAGTCAGTCCGCGGTGGCACGGACATTCCTGTCTGTGGCTTGGACTCTGGCCCGACACTCAAGCCACACAGGCAGGAATGCCTGTGCCACCACGCCGGCCTTCTCTCATCTGACTTCACTTTCAATGACACCCTCCGACGCGCCCGAGGGCGCCAGCGATCCCGCGAACGGTCGATGGCTCTCCCTTACGTCAGCCGTCGAGCCCCCAACTGCGCTTTCAGACACAACTCGGCCGCCTTGAAAGCGTGGGCCTGGGTCATGGCTTTTTCCGTGCGCTCGAGACAATCAAGAATCAACTCGCCGAAAAACCGGTAGCCCACTTTCCCGGCGACGGGAAGGTGATGCTCGCCCTTTTCATCGACCAGAAACACGTGATCCCCGCGCTTATCACGCGCGACATCGACGTACTTCCGCAATTCGATATACCCTTTTGTGCCGAGAATAAACGTCCGTCCATCGCCCCACGTGCTCAGGCCACCCGGAGTGAACCAGTCGACCCGAAATTGATGAGTCGATCCGTTGTTGCCGATGAAGGACGCTTCGCCGAAATCCTCGAACTCCGGCGTCTCCGGATTGGCAAAATTTCCGACGGCGGCATGGCTCAACGTGGCATCGGTCGCACCCGCGTACGTGAGGAACTGTTCACATTGATGACTGCCAATGTCGCACAGGATGCCACCATACTTTTCCCGCTCGAAAAACCACCCCGGGCGCGTGGGTTTATTGAGTCGATGGGGCCCCAAGCCGACCACTTGAACCACCCGTCCAATGACTCCGTCGCGCACGAGATCCGTCGCGAACATGCCCGCCTCGGACGTAAGTCGCTCACTATAGTAAACCATGTACTTCCGACCTGTTCGCTTGGCGACCGCGGCCGCCTCGCTCAACTGCTCCAAGGTCGTGAATGGCGCCTTGTCCGTGAAGTAATCCTTGCCCGCAGCCATCACGCGACAACCCAATGGGCCTCGCTCCGAGGTGACCGCAGCGGCCGTGACCAGTCTTACCTCAGCGTCACCCAGAATCTCATCCATTGACCTCGCTGCCTTGGCGGCCGGAAAACGCCGGCGAAAATCCTCCACCTTCTTTGCGTCGCGATCGAAGACCCACTTGATCGTCGCGCCCGCCTCAATCAACGCGCTGCACTGGCCAGTGATGTGACCATGATCGAGATGTGCGGCCGCAAAAATGAAGTCACCCGGCTTCACAACCACCGTGGGCTTGGCGCGTGGCGTGTAAGCGGCACTGGCTGCAGGCGTCGCCAAAGGGACGGTGGCTCCGAACGCGGCGTGAGGGAGCATGCTGCCAGCAGCTAGAGCACCGGCGGAGTGAGAAAGAAAGCGACGACGGTTCATTTGAAAAAGGGTTAAACGAAGCTGAGGCCCGAAAGTGGAAACGGCAACACGGAGGTTCTACCAGCGACCGGTGCGATTTTGGCTCTGGGCGCGGCACCGCCGGTAGCACCTGACTTCCGGGTGGGCCGCTCAGAAAATGTGACTCCCAACGGCCCGCCCGGAGGTCGGGCCCGTAGGCATTAACTTAACGCCTTACACTCCTGTTTGTCATTGCGAAAGCTGGACCAACCCGACGTTGGGTGGAATCGCCAATGAACACCCCCGATTGTCATTGCGAGCGAGGCTTGCCGAGCGTGGCAATCCATCGGGGCGCGTGGATTGCCGCAGTCGCTTAGGCTCCTTCGCAATGACAAACTGTAGGTGTTCATTGGCAGGGAGTCTTGGTGAACGCGGCAATCCAGAGGGATCGCCACGCCCTCGTTCCTCGGGCTCGCGATGACAATCGGGTGAGTAAATGGATTAGGTTAACGCATATGGAGGTCGGGCTCTACCCTCGGAAATGTCCAAATCTCATGTGAGATTGGTATCACACGGCTCTGGAAGAATCCGGACAAATGAGTATCCGTCAGTGATGTGTTCGGTCGAACGATCCGACGTTGACGACGAGTCCCTCCTTGAGGCTCTGGTTGAGGTCGGTCGTTTTGCCAACGCGACCGACGCGCACGAACACGGGTTGGTGGTCCTGGCCTTGGGTTGGCCGTACTGGCTGACGCCCACCGCAAGTGGCACCTACCGCCTCCTCGTTGAGCCGGATGCCGCGCCTGCCGTCCAACGCCACCTCGCGGCGTATGGTCGCGAGCGTGGTGGCTGGCCGCCGCCGGCGATGGCGGATCCATGGGTGGGTCAGCCCTTCGCGTGGCTTACGCCTTCCCTCTGGTCGGCGCTCGTGCTCGTTTGCTATTTGCGCCAGGCGCCTTGGGTCGCAGCAGGGATGCTCGACGCCCAAGCGATTTTCTCTCGCGGTGAGTGGTGGCGCATCGCCACGGCCTTGTTTCTCCACGGCAGCGCGGCGCATGTGATTTCGAATGCGCTCAGCGGGATCCTGATCTTCACGGCCACCGTCGCCACGTTGGGACTCGCGCGCGGCTGGCTGCTGATCACGGTCGCGGCCCTCAGCGCGAATTTCGCGATGGCCGCCGCCCATTTTCCGGGAGAGTACCGCTCGGTGGGCGCATCCACCGCACTTTTCGCCGCAGTTGGACTGTTAACCGGGCGCGCCATCCGAGTGGTCGCGCGGTCGCTCCACCCCTACCGCTGGCGCGCCATGTTCGTCCCCTTGGCGGCGGGCGCCACGGTCTTGGCCCTGCACGGCGCGAGCGGCGAAAACGTGGATCTGGGCGCGCATATCGCCGGATTTGCAACGGGACTCTTGCTCGGCTTCGCGTTCGGCGTGCCGTCGCTTCGGCGAACCCGATAACCTCGCACTCATACCCATCGCCCGTATAATGTAGACGATCGTCATCACGGTGCGCGAAGCGCGCCGGGGCGATCCAGCTCGATTGTTTCGTCGCTTCACTTCTCGCAGTGACAGTCCAAAACACGGGCGATTGGTATGAACAACCCAAAACCTTTGACCGCTGATTACGCTGATTACGCGGATAAATCATCCTGTCCAAACGCTCCATCTGGACTTGAACCCACGATTACCTTGGCATCCGCTTCATCCGCGCTATCCGCGATGGTTTTTCCGCGCCTTAAGTAGCGCATCAAGACCAAGCCCTCGGAAAACTCCCAACGCCCAACGCGTTGATTTGATTTGGCTGGGGGGTAACCGGCCAGCTAATATCAATCGCCCGTATAAAGTGGACGATTGTCATCACGAGGTGCGCGAAGCGTGCCGGGACGATCCAGCTCGATTGCTTCGTCGCTCCGCTTCTCGCAATGACAGTCCGAATATCAAGGGGCGTTGGTATTACTTACGCGCCTGCCGGCGTCGAAACACCGAATTCACGCTCATGAGCCCGAGCAGCATGACTGCCACCGCGCTCAACGGCATCGCGTCCGGCACACTTGCCGTCGGCGGAGTAGCCGGCCCGGTGGCCTGCAGTCCAGTGATGGAAACGTCATCAATTCCCAACCCGTCATTGGAGCTCGTCGCTGCGAAATCGCTCCATCGCAGCCACACCGTCGCTCCCGAAGACAACGTGAGACCTGTCAGGCTGTAAGAAATCAACGACTGATTACTCGGATCGTTGCCATCCAGTGCACCCGTCGTGCCCGAGTTCACCGGCGCCACCAAGTCCAAGGCGTTCACGTCGAGCCAGCTCCCGGTCGTGAGCGAGGTCGCATCGAGACTATAGGCAAAATCCAGACGATCCTCACGCCCCACCGCACCCAGTCGCCAGTGTTCACCCACATAGGAAATCAGGAGACTGGAGATCAGTCCCCCGGTACTGTTAGTCACTTCAGTACCAAGGATCGACGTCAATGAACTGGTGCGCAAGGTACCCAACGCGCGTTCCGTCGCACTGGTGGCTCCGAAACTGTAGGTATTGCCGGTCGATGAACTCCCGGTGCCAGCGGCATAGGTCGTGTTCGCTCCGGTTCCACCCTCGGCGAAGTACCAGCCTGCTGGCATGACCGTATTGGCGGTGCCGGAACTGGCTAGCGTATCGAAATTCTGGATAACAGCGATATTGGGCACGACGAGGGTCGTGGCGACCGCTGGGCTGACGACGAGGAGCAGAAGCGAAACGGGATGCGGGAAACGAACAGTGAACATGACGGGAGTTGGTTGAGTTACCATCGGCCGAACCAGGCAGGGGCTCTGTGTTCGCATTTCGACGTCGCCCGGGGTCCTCCGTCAACGCACCCAAAACCCCAATTCGAGGGTGACTCCTCACGCCCGCTCAAACGCGCGACCGTGCTTCGCCTAGTCGTCAGGGCCCGCACGTCGTCGCACGCATTCGCCGGCTCAAGCTTCCGCTCCCGCGATGGACCGACAAAATAATCTCCCCGCCGCGGTTCCCCTTTCCAACGAGGCGCCCGTGCTTATACTCGACGCCATGAATTCTGCCCCCGGCCTTTCCCGACGCGCCTTCATCTCTGGCACCGCCGCCGCCTTGGCCAGCACCGGCCTCGCTTCCCTCTCCGCCGCGGAGCGTGCGTCCGTCGGACCTGTCATTGATATCCACCAGCACACGAACTACGGCGGAAAGCGCGACTCCGCGTTCCGCCAAATCTTTCCCGCCCGCACTGACGCTGAACTTATCACGCATCAACGCGCGATGGGCGTGACCAAAACCATTCTGCTTCCCGCGGGTCGCACCGTCGTTCGCGAGTCAACCCTGGCCGGCCGCGCCAATGGACTTGATGGCACCGTCACGGGCAACGACGCCGTCGTCGCGCTCGCCAAAAAATATCCCAACGAATTCGTTTTCGGCGCCAACGAGGTCAGCGATCTCGAGGACGCCCCGCAGGTGATCGAAAAATACCTGAAGCTCGGCGCCGTCGTGATCGGCGAGCAGAAGTTCGGCGTCGAGTGCGATTCCCCTGAAATCCAGAAGCTGTATAAACTAGCCGAGGCGTATCGCGTGCCGATCCTGATGCATTGGCAGACCGGAAGCTACAATCACGGCTTCGAACGCTTTCATACGATGCTGAAAAAGTATCCCAACGTTAACTTCATCGGTCATGCGCAAACGTGGTGGGCCAACATCGATCGGGCCTACAGCAACGACGAAAAAAACCTTTACCCGCGCGGCGCCGTAAAGGCGGGCGGCCTCACCGACCGCTACCTCAGTGATTATCCCAACCTGTATGCGGATCTCTCGGCCGGATCCGGTGAAAGCGCCTTCAAGCGCGACCCGGAGCATGCCCGCGCATTTATCGCCCGACACCAGGACAAGCTGCTGTTCGGCAGCGATTGCAACGACGCCACGGGTCAACCGGAGGTTTGCTCGGGCGCGCGTCAACTCGCCCAGATTCGTCAATTCGCCCCGAACCCGGCCGCGGAACGAAAAATCCTCTTCGAAAACGCGCAGAAGCTTTTCCGGCTGTAAGGGACTTCGAGCCGGAGCCTGACGTCAGAGCCGAAATTCGCCGGATCGGGGTGGTGCCCCTGGGACCATCCCTGGGACCGCGGCCGCCCCCGGCCGCAGTTTGGAATTCCGATCTCAAGCAGGGCCGCTCAGAGATCGGCCCCTACCTCGATCCCACCGACCGCCGTCGTTGAACTGTGGATACGTCCGGAACCTGGGACCGCGGCCGCCCCCGGCCGCTTTTGCTTGATGCGCGCACTCAAGACTCGGAAAAAACCATCGCGGATAGCGCGGATGAAACGGATGCCCGAGGTCGTCGTGGGTCCAAGTCCAGGTGGGGTGTTTTGATGGGATGAATTATCCGCGTAATCCGCGTAATCCGCGGTCAAAAGTTTTGGGTTGTTTACCGCGATATGAGATCTGAAATTTCAGACTCGAGATTCGGAAACCCGGGACCGCGGCCACCCCCGGCCGCATCATTCGAGGGGCCGAGGTCAGTCGCGGGTCACCACCAACGTCCCTCTTCGTTCCGGCTTAGCGGCGGAACGACTTCGTGAAATCTTCGGTGGCGTTCTCCACCACCTTCTTCTCGTGACGCGACTCGGCGATCAGCTGGTTGAGTTTGGTTTCCCACGCCGCGCTGTCCATCGGGAGTTCAATCGTCTGATTGATCAGCGATGAGTACAACAGCACATTCGCCAACTCGACCGAGCCCATACCTTCGGCGCCCGGAGCAATGAGGGGCGAGCCGTCGAGAATCGAATCGACGAAGTTCTGCATCAGAATTCCATGCGGATTCGTCGCGGTCTCGAAGGGAATCTCGACGTTCCAGACGTCCGGCTTCGCAAAGCCGCTCTTCGAGGTCTTGCTGAACTCGAGCATATCGGAGTCATTGCGGACGAACGTGAGCTTGTTATTTTCGAGCACGACCTTGCCGCGCGTGCCGCAAATTTCAAAGCGGTTGGTGCCGGGGGCTTCGCCCGTCGACGAGACAAACACACCCGTGCCTCCGTCCTTCCATTCCAAATACGTGGTGATGTTATCCTCCACCTCGATATTGTGGAATCGGCCCAGCTGGCAAAAACCCCGCACGCGCGCCGGCATGCCGCAGAGCCACTGGAGCATATCCAGTTGGTGGAGACATTGATTGAGCAGCACGCCGCCACCCTCGCCCTTCCAGGTCGCCCGCCAGCCGCCGCTGGCATAATACGCCTCCGTGCGGAACCAGTCGGTGATGATCCAGTTCACCCGCACGATGCTGCCGAGCTCACCATTGGTGATCAGATTGCGGATCTTCTGATAGCGCGGTTCAACGCGCATCTGAAACATTCCCGCGAACACCTGCTTCGGGTGCTCCTGGGCGACCGCAATCAGGCGCTCGGCGTCGGCTTTGTGCGCGGAAATGGGCTTCTCGATCATCACGTGCAGCCCCTGCTTCAAGGCGTCGATGCCGATCGTGGTGTGCAGAAAATGCGGGGTGGCGACGACCAGGGCGTCGATCTCGCCGGAGCGAATCATCTCATCGCCACTCGCGAACGTTTTCAGTCCAGGGCGGCCTTCAAACGGCTTCAACCCGGGAGCGTAGGCGTCGCTGACTGCCGTCAGGGTGCAGCGCGAGATCTTGTTATCGAGCAGGTAGCTCGTGTGAAACTTGCCGATGTTGCCGAGGCCGACGATACCGAGACGAACGTTTTTCATGAGGTGACCGACTATCGACGCGGAACTTTTTGGGCGGCAACCTTTTTTCCGCAGAGCCGGGGTGGGTGGGGCGCATCTGCCGGTTGGCGGTTCCGGCTCCGGCGCGGAGCGGAGTCCGCGCCCTACCTTTTTCCAAACCCTACGATAGGTAGGGCGCGGACTCTGTCTCTTATACACATCTCCGAGCCCACGAG
>ENA-ORBV01011114-ORBV01011114.1-microbial-mat-metagenome-genome-assembly--contig:-NODE-11114-length-14226-cov-7.415365_pt1 | contig 14226 bp, 16 predicted proteins | sample MGYA00237777_ERZ505514 | MGnify/ENA primary metagenome ERZ505514 (study PRJEB26160, sample SAMN06269048) | microbial mat metagenome | isolation source: Oligotrophic lake microbial mat | place...
TTTCAAGCAGAAGACGGCATACGAGATTCGCCTTAGTCTCGTGGGCTCGGAGATGTGTATAAGAGACAGGTGTTTGCTTTGCCCTCGTCGGACAGGTTTCGGTCGGCCCCGATCTTGGCTCGGTGCTGGTCGAACGTCTCACCGATCCCGCGGACTTCTTTCGCCACGGATATCTGGGTCTCGCCTTTAAGCTGACCCTCAACCGCCGCCAACATCGCCGTCACTTTTTCAAATCCTTTACTCATGGTGTGCTTTCTCCTTTTCTGTGTTGTCTCTTCGTTGATGATTTACGTTCACAAGTACGCGACGATCTTTCCCTCGCGGAAAAGGGCTGGCCGGTTGAGTGGCCTTCCCTTCGCGTCGAAATCCGGGGCGCAGACTCCGTTCCACGGTTCGCTGTTTCGGTACTCCAGCCCCTGCCAAATGCCGTTGACCGGTGTCTGGCTTTGCATGTCCCATTCGCCCGTGAACCGCCGATGCTTGAGCTGCCCAGCGAGAACGACTGCGCCTAGAGCACTGTTCGCCAAGTCATCATGCCCGGCGCGACCGTGGTCCACGCGATCCCTACCCTGCGTGCCTCGACGGCGCTCCAATCCCCTCAATTCGCGGAGCAGTTCTGAATGGTCGAGCAGCACGACGCACCCTGAGTTGATCGCGATAAGGGCTTTCATATAGATGGTCGAGCGATCCCATTCCGAGTGCGTGTAGCGGATGTGGTTGTCCTTGAACATTTGGACCACGAGCCCCGCGCCGTAGGCGTCTCCGACTACTTCCGCAAGCCGGTAGCGCCGGAGCTGGACCGCGCACTCCTCGACAACGCTGGCCGGATTGAACGGAGGTCGCCAGGCGAAGATCGCGTCGAGAATCACGCGCTCTCCTTCAAGGTGCGCAAACCCGAGAGTGAACGCGTCGCTGCCCGATCCGCCGGACACGTCTACGAAGGCGACATACTCCAGTCCCCATTCAACCGGCGGCCGCTCTCTGACTCCAATCGGAACGCACGACTGAATCACGGCGGGATCGAGGAGGTTGGATCGACCCACTCGAAACTCACCGTCCACCTCAGACGCATAGGCGACGGGATCGGCCACCTTCATCAGTCGCAGGTAGCCTTCCGGCAATCGGGGGTTCATCCGGTAGGCCGGAAGCTTCCAAACGAGAACGCCTGAGGACTCCACGCCAAAGTTCTTGGAGAACAAATCCCAGACCGCGCCATCCCTTGCGTAGGGAGAGGTCAACGAGATGATCTTCGCGCCCGTCATCGCAGTCCGCCCTCGGGCAACTGTCAGCATCTCGTGATCGTTGGGCGATCCTTCGCTCGTCTCAAAGAAGCTCAGCTCGTCGATCAGGACAACACTCGCCCGGACACCGCGAACGCTTGCCGGATCCGCCGGGTAGGCAGCGAGCAGTTGGCCGCCCCGCAATTCGATGAGGTCTGAGGTGTCCCGAACGACTTCATTCTTCAGCGCCGGGATTGTGAGAAACGGCTCCCTCGCGTACTTCAACAGAACGCGGAGCGAGGATCGGTGATTCTGGGCAAGCATCAGAGCCATGGTTCCGGGCTCGGCATGGATCGCTTCGTAGGCCGCGATGAGGGCGGCGATTCTGCTCTTTCCGCTTTGAACGCCCGAGAGGAGCAGCGTCTCGCGATAGCCGTCCGCCTTCGGTGTCGTGCGACCCGTCGCCTCTTGAAAAAGCGCCAATCCTTCGACGTCGAGCGGGAGGCCGTAGATGACGCGCAAGAAAGTCAGCCACGCGGACCACGATTCGAGGCCGTCACGGAAAGCGTCGAGCTTGCCGAACAGGCGAGGATCTTCGATGGATGCGATGATGCTTTTCATTCGGCCACCTCCTCGCCTGTAGCGGCGACCTCTGGTGATTCCTCCCTCGGCGCTTCCTTCGGGTCGGAGGCAAGGATTTCGGCCAGGGTCATGACCGGCTTCGCCCGACGCTCCAAGCCCAAGTCCCGCAGCAACTCCCTGAACGCCGTCGCGAGCGAAGCCCGCTCACGGACCACGGGCAGAAGCGCCCTCCGGCGCTTGTCCACCAGACTCGGCTGAGAGAGGATCCACGAGTCGATGCTGTCCAGCATCAGCCTGGTCCTGACTGCCAACTCGATCAGGCTGACTTGCTGCGTGGAGAGCGCCTCGCGACCTCCCAGGTCGGCCACCAACTCACCCCGCCACGCCTGAAGCGCCCGGCCGAGCGTGGTTCTCCGGTCTATCGTCCTCGACCCAAGTCGCTTTACCGCCGTTTTCAGGGTGGAAAGCCCATGCTTTTGGTAGCCGCGAGGTCGCTTCGATGGGGCTGGATCAGGCTTCACAGCGCCACACTTCCGCCACAGAGGGCCACGCGGACCGCGCCAGTTGCGGCCCAAATGCCGCCACGTGGAGTGAGAATCCGCATGCCATGGGGTGTTTCCCCCCTGTTTGATGCGTGTCCCTGAGCCAAGCCGGAGCGGTATCCAGTACCTTGGACTCCGCCGCCTCCGTGGTCACCACGTTCGAGGTGGCATTTCTCTTCCCACAAGCGGGAATGGAAGTGATTCCTTTCCAGCGCCTTTGATGTCTTCCTACTATTCCCTCCCCTTACAGGGCGGGAATAGGGAAGAGAATGCATCAGATTGTCTTCCGGAACGGTTGGGAACAGTTGGGAAGAGAATGCGTTTTTCATGGATTTGCCACCTTCCAGAGTTTCGCGACGGATCTCCGGCCCAGCTCCTTGGCGGCCTCGCCAGTGACAAAGGTGACGGAGCCTTGGCTCTTGAGGGCGCGAAGCCTTTGCGACACGACGTCATCCTTGACGCCGATGTCGATGTCCTTTGTCGCGGCGTTCGGATGTTGGCGCAGGAACGCAAGGATCTTGGTATCAATGCCAGCATTCACGTCCTGCTGGGTCACGGTCTCCGCGATCACTTTCACGAAGTCCCGGAACGTTTCTCCGGCGGGAGTCGAAGACTCGAACCGGATCAGGAAGGGCTTCGGGTCCGAATCGAATTTGTACATGCTCGGTGTCGCGGTCGTGCTCCGGTCATCGCAGCGGCCAAAAGAGACCGGACAGTCTGCAAGCGAGAAGACGAGTCCGCCAGAAGCTCGTTCCGCATGAGTACGCGAGTCTTTACCACCCGCCGCCAGAGGCTTCGTTTCGTGGTGGAGCAGGTGGATCAACGAGATTCCCGTCTCGCCTCTGATACGGTCAAGGCATTCCCGGCCGGGATAGCCGTCTCTCGGACCGCCATCGAAACCTGGGAAGAAAGCGCGAACCGGATCAAGCACCAGATTGTTCAGCGGTGCCGGTGTCTTCTTGGCTGTCTCCCGAATCAATTCGACGAGGGCGACTTGGTTCTCCCGCACTTCTAGGTTGAACGCACGTCGGACCAAAGGTCGGAAGTTTTCGATCGGCGTTGACCGATCGAGTTCCCTTCCTGCGAGAAGAAGGCGAGCGCGTATGCGGAGGGTCCGCTCCGAGTCTTCTCCCGAAACCAACATCGCGGCGCTGGGCTCCGGGATCGAGAATCGCGGATTCCCGAAAGCGTGCTCCTCGCCGAGCGCGAGCGAGATCAAGAGATCCTCCATCGTTAAGGATTTCATCGAACGAGGTCGGCCCGACCAGACGACGACTCCGGCGGGCGGGAAGAGTTCGCCCACGGTCCATTGCGGTTCGGGCTCGGCATCGTGGCGAGCCATCATGTCGGACAGGGATTCGACAAAGGGCTTTCGATCGGCGATCGCCACGGCATCGAGGATCGGCTCGCGGTGAGGCTTCGGCGTGCAGCCTTCGCAGACGTCTCGACCGCATTGCGGACAGTCGGACGGGTCCAAGCCATACGTCTCGACATCCTGGGGCAGGGGGTTGAGCCCGCTCAACGGCGTCCCTCCAGAAGGCCGCCCACCGGCTCAGTGGCGTATTTCAAAGCTCCTTCGACCTTCTTCTCGATCCACATGCGGTCAAACGCGGGTGCCCACTCCTGCAAGAGCAGGACGGCTGCGGTCTGGCCGAGACCGAAGCCCTTTACAAGGCGCGCTGCGGCGTAAAAGGTCGCAGCATCCGAGCCATGGTCGACGATTGGAGAGGGGATCGACCGAAGATAGGCACGGGCCCGTGCTGTCGCGTCGATGCCCACGACGCTCGGCGAGAGTGGGCGAGGCTCAGGCGGTGAACGCTTGCTCTCCAGCCACCCCGGCCAAAACGTTGGCAGCTTCGCTGATGGGATCCGCCAGTTGCCTTGGGCGACGTAGAGGACGCCTGACCGGTGATGGGAGCCTGGGCCGACTACAAAGCCGCCGTCGCCTCTTGTGTCGATCGCAACGCTCCCTGCCCCGGTATCGAGGCGGGCTCGGTTCGCAACGCGGATCCCAGGATGGCGATAGTAGCGGTGCATTCCCTTTGCAGTCCGGACTCGCCATGGTGTCGAGGGCAATCGCCTGAGCGCCCACTCCTCAGCCTGCGAGGAATCGGTGTCAACGACGACGATGCCGGAGACAGCACCTGTAACGACGCCAATGTTCATTTCTCGCCCGGCGAACCACCCCCGGATCTGCTGGCTAGTCGCGAGTTCGGATTGAAAACGCTTCCATGGGATGCAGGGGGTTTTCCCATCTCCGTTCGAATGAAGGGGCGCGCCGGGCTCGGGTGCTCGAACAGGAATCACGCTCAAGCCCAGGTCACGGAGCGCAAGGGCAAAGTCCAAGGCAATGAAATCACTCATCGCGAAACCCCGGCCAGAGCTTTTGGGCGAAGGCTGACGCCGGAGGCCAAAGGCGGGGCGGCAGGAGTTCGAGCGCCCTCACGAGCAGGCTCTTGATTCGCGGGCTCATCGTTGTCGCCGGGAAGCGAGCCAATCTCGCAGACCCTGCTCCTCGAATCGCGGCTGCTTTCGCGACAGATCCTTTCGAAATCTGAGACCGCGAGTCGCGGAAAGCACCCATCTTTTTGAGGTGGCGGCGATCGCGGCGGCCTCATCGCCGTTGAGGATTCGGGATGGTGGCGCGACGGCCACTGAGGAACACTCATTGAGGCGCAACTGACACCTTGCGCTCAACTCGGCCAGTGTGCCGATCAGCTTCAGCAATTCTTCGCGCGGCATGGCCGAGACGTCGAACGTGATTTCACTCATCGGCGTGCCCTCTCCCGCGCAAATCGGTCGAGGTCGTCACGCTTGATTGCCCGAACACCGCCGCTGAGGAGAAGCGCGGGCAGCTTGCCTTGACGGATCCACAAACGGACCGCGGCGGATGAAACACCCAGACGCCGCGCCGCCGCGCTTGGCAGGAAGAAGTCCGGCCCCTCGGTGACCTGGGCGCTCGATGTTGTTGCCATGATGTCCTGACTTTAGTATCCTTAACCCTTGACAAAGCATGTGGCGCTTATGAGGATCCAAAACCATGACACAGAAGAGAACACCACCCCCTGAGACCCTGGCGATGAAATTCCTTGTAGAGGAGTTCATCGACGTCGCCGATGGTGATCTTTCAACGGACGCTGCGCGAGAAGGCGTGGAGAAATTCCAAAGGCGGGCAGCCAAGCGCCTACTCCCCGGTCCGCCGGGCACGGGCGGGGACTCCCTTCAACAGTTAGCGCTGATGAGGTTGAGCGTCGCCGACTTTCAGAAACTCCGACGGAAAGTACGGGCCTTGCTCCGCTCGCTGGTTCCGGATGCGAGGATGGGCCAAAAGGTCACGCTGCGAGGCCCCGTGGACATGCGGCTCGTAGCGGAACGGGGACAGCGGGATCGGCTTCGCCGTCCGCTGATCGAGGGGCGACATAGGGAGGACGTCTTCTGGTACTACCTCGTGGATCTGCTCAGCCGCGCTGGCCTCTCAATGATCGGTATCTGTCGCGCGCCGAGGTCCAAGCGCGAGGGGAATGCGACAGGTTTGGAGCGCTGCTCACGTCTCTTTGTAAGACGCGGGCAGGCGAAGCGTTTCTGCGGAGACACCTGCCGCGCTCGGATTGCGACGCAACGTGCCCGGCAACACAAGGGCAAAACTGAAAAGGGGAAGAAGTGATGAAGCAAAACACACGAGGTCTAGGCGGAGTTTTCCAGCGGGGTGGCATTTGGTGGATCCACTACCACCACCAGGGGCGACGATTCCGCGAATCGTCAGAATCCACAAAGCGGCCTGCCGCTGTCGCTTTGCTGAAAAGGCGACACGAGGAAACGGGTAAGGGGCGACCACTTCACGAGGCTGGAAAGGTCCTGCTGTCGGACCTTCGCCTTCTGATTGAAAACGACTATCAGTTCGCTCGGCGGCGCTCGGGCGCGCGACTCTCTGCGTCTTGGAAGCACATCGCCGAATTCTTTGGACCGCGCGAACGCGCTCTCGCGGTTACTGCACCTCGCCTTGCTGCGTTTATCGCGCGTCGCACGGAGGAAGGGGCGGCCCCTGCCACAGTGCGAAACGAAATCTCTGCCTTGAAGCGAAGTTTCAACCTGGCTCGCAAGGGTGGCGTCCTGCTCGCTCACGAGTGCCCAGCGTCCTGGCCGTCAATCACGGTTCGAAACGCGAAATCGGGATTCTTCGAACAGGAAGAGTTCCTGGCCCTCCGCGCCGCCCTGCCACAAGACGAAGGAGACCTGATCGCCTTCTTGCATGCCACGGGTTGGCGGATCAGCGAGGCGCTCGGATTGACTTGGAAAGACGTCGATCTTCGCGCGCGGATCATCCGAATCGAACGGACGAAGACCGACACGCCGCGAACGTTGCCCTTCGGCGTGTTGCCGGAACTGGTTGAGCTGATCGAGAAGCGCCGTCGGGTGAGTGACGAGGTCCAGCGCGCTCGCGGCATGGTGGTTCAATTCGTCTTCCATAGAAACGGAGATGGAATCCGCCACCTTCGAAGGGCGTGGATCAGCGCCTGTTGTCGGATCGGCCTCGGGAAGACGGTGACGGACGAGCGTGGCCGCACCCGCCGCATCGCGCTCCGAACGCCGCACGATTTTCGAAGGACGTTCGCAAGGAACGCTTCGCGCGGCGGAGTTCCTCAGCCTGTGATCATGGCGCTCGGCGGGTGGAAGACCACGTCGGTTTTTCTGAGATATCGAATCGTTTCCGAGTCCGACCTCGCGGAAGGCCTTGCCAAGATGGCCGCCGCGACGCCTGCGGTTCAGGAGCGAAAGGTCGCCTCAATGATGGCCGCGACTGCCACAGTTTGAGAGAACCGCCACAGAACCGCCACAATTTGCACCCTTGGGGGCTCACCATTCCTTGCTAAGTCGTTGCAAAGAATGGTGGCGTGGGAGGGAATTGAACCCCCGACACGTGGATTTTCAGTCCACTGCTCTACCAGCTGAGCTACCACGCCACATCCTTGCGCTGGTACGGCTTCGTCGCACGCGACGACCCCGCTCGGAACGCTGAGGGGGATGGGGATTCAATCACGCCGCGTGAGTGCGAGTCAATGTTGAGCTGGGGGGCCGCAGTCTCGGAACGGACTCCCGTGCTAAGCGCCCCAGGCCCCCGTCGCTCCGGGCCAAGTGACAAACGAGCGATAGCGACTTTGCTCGCGCGCATCCTCCCCTTGGGGGATGGAGGGGGTCCGCTCAGCGGAGCCCCTCAGGAATTGGCCCTTCGCTTGGCTCGCGGTACAACCGCGACAGAGGCCAGGCAAGGCGGCCGGGCCCATTGCGTGACATCAGGCGCGCTTCCTGGCGGCTTCGAGCACCTCGGGCTTGCCCTTTTCAACCTTGTCCTTGTCGGCCTTCTCGACCCCGGCTTCGGCGGCGGGGAGGCCCAGCGCGGCGCGAAGTTTGAGGTCGATCTCGTTCCGGATGTCGCGGTTCGCGAGCAGGAACTGGCGCACGTTCTCCCGGCCCTGGCCGAGGCGCTCGCCTTTGTATGCGAACCAGGCGCCCGACTTCTCGATGACCTTCTGCTCGACGCCGAGGTCGATGAGGTCGCCTTCCTTCGAGATGCCAACGCCGTAGAGGATGTCGAACTCGGCCTCGCGGAACGGGGGAGCCACCTTGTTCTTCACCACCTTCACGCGGGCGCGAGAACCAATGACGTCCTCGCCTTCCTTCAGCGAGGCGATGCGGCGGATGTCGAGACGGATGGACGCGTAGAACTTGAGCGCGCGGCCGCCGGTGGTGGTTTCCGGGCTGCCGAACATGACGCCGATCTTCTCGCGCAGCTGGTTGATGAAGATAAGGCAGGTGCCGCTCTTCGAGACCACCGACGTGAGTTTGCGGAGGGCCTGGCTCATGAGGCGAGCCTGCAGACCCATCTGCGCGTCGCCCATTTCGCCTTCGATTTCCGACCGGGGCACGAGGGCCGCGACGGAGTCGATGACGAGGACATCGCACGCGTTCGACCGGATCAGGACTTCGGCGATTTCGAGCGCCTGCTCGCCGTTGTCGGGCTGGGAGACGAGGAGATTGTCGATGTCGACGCCCAGCTTGCCCGCGTATTTCGCGTCGAGCGCGTGTTCGGCGTCGATGAAGGCGGCCATGCCGCCGCGCTTCTGCGACTCGGCGATGACGTGCAGCGCGAGGGTGGTTTTGCCTGACGACTCCGGCCCGTAGATTTCGATGACCCGGCCCTTGGGGAATCCGCCCACGCCGAGGGCGGCGTCGAGCGAGATGGAACCGGTGGGGATGGACTGAACCTCGATTTTCTCGCGGCTCCCGAGCTTCATGATGGAGCCCTTGCCGAACTGCTTTTCGATCTGCATCAGGGCATTGGCGACGGCGGTGGTTCGGTCGGTGCGTTCTTCGGCCATTACGACTCCTTAAAGGTGGTAGTTGTTTAAGTTGTTGGAGAGCACGCGGAGTCTGAGGCCCGGGTGTGCCGGATCAGGTCCAAAGGACGAGGGTTATTTTTGAGGTCCGAACGCGAAGACGTGATTCTGCCCGCGGACGATCAACATTCCGGCGGTGATGGCGGGGGTGGCCATGAGCACTTCGCCCACCGGGTTGGTGGCCAGAAGCTCGAAGGTGGGCCCGGCTTTCACCACGAAGATTTCGCCGTCCTCGGCCGCCACGTAGATCTTCCCGTCGCTCGCCACGAGCGAGGCCGAGTGAGCGGAAGGCTTGGCGCTGATTCGGTTCTGATAGAGCCGCTCGCCCGTTTTCGCATTGTAGGAGGCGAAGACACCGTTGTTCTGAACCGCGTAGAGCTGGTCGCCGTAGACCACGGTGGTGGGGATATAGGGGCCGCCGCGCTTCGTCTTCCAGGCGAAAGCCGAAGGGTTCGGCTCGTCCTTCACTTCCACCTTGCCGCGCAGGCCGGTTTTGATGGCGAAGATCGGCTGGGTGGGGGGGTAGCCCGCGGAGAGGTAGATGAGATCGTTCGCCACGTAGGGCACCGCGATCGTGATCTCCGAGGTGAACTTCTCGCCGGAGATCGACCAGAGCTCCTTTCCGGTCAAAGGATCGTAGCCACGAATCGCATTCGTGCCGTTGGTGATCAACTCCGCGCCGGTTTTGCCTTCGTAGACCGTCGGCGTGCCCCAGGAGGGAATCTCGTCACGCGACGTCCGCCAGCGTTCCTTGCCGGTCTTGATGTCGAACGCGGCGATGAACGAGTCCTTCTGGATGTCGGCCTGGAGGATGACGCTGTCCTTGTAGATGACCGGCGAACCGCCGACCCCCCACTCGTAGTCTGGATCGAAGAACCAGCCCGCGTTCATCACGCCGAGGTCTTTGCTCCACACCTTCTTCCCGGTCTTGAAGTCGAAGACGAACAGGCCTTCGGAGCCGAACCACACCGCCACGTGCCTGCCGTCAGTGGCCGGGGTGCAGGTGGCCTGGCTCGACTTGGTGTGGCGCTTCGTTTTGGGCGCGCCCTCGGTGGCGATCTGCTCCCAGATCACCTTGCCGGTTTTCCGTTCGAGGGCGTAAACCTTCCAGGTGTGCTTCGCGACGTCGTTCGAGGGCTCGACGTCGCCATACAGGCCGTGGCGGAATGGTTTCGGGTCGCTCGAGATCGCCGTGGTGACGATGATCCGATCGCCGAACACGATGGGTGACGAAACCGCCAGGCCCGGGATCGGAGTTTTCCAGGCCAGGTTCTTGCCGCTGGCACCGTCAAACGTGACCGGGGGATTCATCCCTTCGGCGACCCCCGTGCCGCCCGGTCCACGGAAGCCTGGCCAGTCGGCGGCGAGCGCCGGGCTCGAAAGAAGGGCAAGGACGCACAGTGTTCGCTTCATTTCAGTTGGTCCTTTTCAATTTCATGTCGCCGCCGCGCGATGCGAATCGCAGGCCGCTCACCGCTCCCTGGGTATCGCGTTCGAAGATGAACTCGAGCCGGCCCTGGACGAATTTGAACCGGTCCTTCGCGATCGGAATCAACGCGGTGGACGCCTGGGGCGTCACGAAGTTCAACTTCCCATCCTTGACCGCGAAGGTGAGGTTGGTGTCGCCTTCGGCGAATTTCCCCTCGTAGGCTTTGAGGGTGGTCTCGTCCACGGGGAAGTCGATGGCTATTGCACCCTTGCCTTCGAGCTGCTTCGCCATGCCCGCGTTCTCTTCGTTCTTCAGCACGGTGGCCACGAGAAGCGCCTCGTCGAGCATCGCCTGATTGAGTTTCCCCTTTTCGAGGATCAGACCGAAGAGCACCCGGTCGCCTCCCTGAATGCTTCCATAGAGCGCCTCGGAGACGTCGGCGCCCTTCTCGACGAGGAGGGCGACGAGAGGCTCGTGTTTCTTGCTCATCGCCCAGGTGAGGGCGCTCGCGTTGTAGAAGTTGTCCTTGACGTTCACGTCGGCGCCCCGTTCAATGAGCAGCCGGGCGACCTCCAGATGTCCGCGGTCGCAGGCGAAGAAGAGGGGGGTCGACTGGTAGCGGGTTCGGGTGTTGACGTCGGCGCCCTCGTTCAGCAGTTTTTTTACCGCGGCCAGGTCGCCCTTGCGCGTGGCGGCGAGCAGTTGCTCGCCCCGCTCGTCGGCGGAAAGCGGGGAGGTGGCGGCGAAAGACAGGCCGCAGGTGAGTGCGAGGGTCAAAAACGGCATCCTGAGATTCTTGAACATGGTTTCCTCGATTGGGGAGGCAGGATACAACTGCCAGCTATGGTCGAGCCCGGGTGTTGATGAGGGCGGATTGTAGGGGCTCTCGGAGCCTAAAGCAAACATAAGGCGAAAATGACCGCGCCGCCCCAGATCACAAAAAGGTGTTGAAAATGCGCCATTTTGGGTATCATCTCAGGCGAAGTGGCGAGGGTCGGGCGTCTACGACGCCTGCGTCCCCAAGCTCAGATCCGAGGCTCGACCTCGAGATCACACGAGGCAGGAGAAGCGTTGAAGAAGGTCAAGAACAAGCCCTCAAGTACCGGAAAAAAGAAGACTTACCCGTCGAAGTCAAAATCCGACAAGAAGGCCGTCAAGGTAAAAACACCCTCAAAGAGCAAGGCCGCCAAGCCCGCCAAGGCCAAGGCGAAGCCGGCCGCCGCAAAGGCGCTTTCGCACAAGAAGCGCTCCAGAGAGTTCGCCCGCCGCCCGGTTCTCCGGACGCCGGTGCCATCTCCGCTTCCCCAGCAGCACGTGGCGGCGCCCCAGCCCACGATCGTGGCTCCGGCCCGATCCATGCCACCCCGGGAGGAGGTCATCATTCCCTTCGCCCCGCTTCGCCAGCCGCTCGCCCTGCCTACCGACTTCGAAGCAGGCGGCGTGGTTCTGGTGATCTCGTATTCGATCCGGGACGGTCGCCGGGCCGACTTCTTGAACCTGATCTCCGATCTGAAGCCCCTCCTGATCTCCATCGGCGGCGCCGACTTCACGTTGTATGAAGACCGCAGCCGCGCGAACTACTTCATGGAGATCTTCCGCTTCCGCGACGAGGCCGAGTTCACCGCTTTCGACGACAAGTTCCACAAGGATCGGAAGATCGCCGCGATCTACGGCCTTCTGGACGAAATCGTGGAAGCCGAGAAGAGCGACTTCAAGATCTACGATCGGCGTCTTTAAGTCGGGGGCCGCAGCCGGCCCGCATCTTGAACTATGCCGACGCCCATCGGGCATGCCCTTGCTGGTCTCGCCGTAGCGGGGATCGCCGGGCGCCAAAACCGTCCGAGGCCCGTGCACGTCGTGGTGCTGGTTTTTTGCGCGGTCGCTCCGGATCTGGACCTGCTCCTTCGCCTCGTTGATGGGGTGAATCATCATCGCGGGCCATCGCACAGCCTGGGCATGGCCGTGATCGTCGCGACCCTGGGCCTCGCGCTGGTGCGCCTCCGTCCGGGCCTGCCAGGGGGTTTGGCAATGGGGGCCGCCTGGGCCTCCCATGTCCTGCTCGATTATCTGGGCATCGATACGGTAAAGCCTTTCGGCGAAATGGCCCTCTGGCCCTTTTCCAGGGAGTTCTTCATCGCCCCCGCCCCTCTCTTCTACGACGTTCCCCGCTCGTTCACCGCCGAAGCCATCAGACACAACCTGACCGCGGTGGCGATCGAGGTGGCCGTGCTCGCGCCGGTGGTGTGGCTGAGCTTTGCAGGCAGGTTCAGGAAAACGCGGCCGTAGACCGGGGGAGCGTTCGGGCGCTTTTTGGCCCCGACGGAGAGTGGCTGATACACTGCACTTGTTCGTTGAGTGAGGGGGCGCACCGGTTTCGACGGGAGCGTTTGACTTCAGCAAGGAGCAGGCCGAGCGTGTCTACCGGCTCGACAATTTCGGTGGAAAACTAGAAGTGCCAACGAAAACTTGGCTTTGGCTGCCTAAAAGGTAACCACGCTCTGACCTCAGCTCGCCCGTGGCGGGGGTTAAGAGCGTCATCAATGCGGGCTGGCTTCGATCTCTCGGTCCGGGGGAGGAAAGCGAGATCCAATCGGACTAGCGCCGCGCGCTTTTGTTCCGCCTCTATGCGCGACGCGAAACTCCAGGCGGAACTAAGCCTGTAGGGCCTTCCGTGGCACGCTTTCGGACGCGGGTTCGATTCCCGCCGCCTCCACCATTCGGGCTTTGCCCGAATGGTTGGACGCGCCGGGAGTCGGCACCCTGCTGCGGTGCCTCGCAAACCCTTCGGGTTTGCTCAGGCACCTTGCGTCGGTCGTCAATTCCCCCCGGCTCAGTCCGTACTGCGCTGCCGGCAAGTGCCTCAGTCCGTCCGAACGGGCCGCCGCCACCGAACCCTTGGCCTTGACCCCGTCCGACCGCCAGAGTTCGAGTCTGACGAGGACCGGACCTACTTTCAGGTGCGCCCGGCCCGTGCATCTGAAGCGGCCGTGAAGGGTGGTGCGTCGCGCGAAAGGAGAGAACAAGTCACCGAACAAGCCACCCGGCTTGCTCCGGGCGCTTGCGCCGCGGGAGGCAACCATGAGGGAGTTCATGGCGCTACCGGGGCTGCTGCACCGCCTCACGGTCTACTACGACGCTCCTCGCCTTTCGCTGGCCCCGGGGGCTGGACCGTGTTTCTTGCACATCCCGCGAGCACACCCACATGACGTCGCCTCGGGGGCATCCACGTGAATCATTGTGACGCCGGGGGCGGGATCTTCTGCCAGGTGGCACGACTTCGTCGACGGTCCGTCAAACCCCCGGCTTCGCCTGCAGGGGCGCGCCTCGATGACGGGTGCGACCGGTGGAGGCCCCACGGGCTGACTTCAGCGGGGCCCGCGGCCTCGGGCGGCCGACTTCCACGCACGCTGCACCGCCGAACCGCCGCGATGACTGCGCAGCATCTCCGGCGACACCTGGGCGGTTCGCATCGAACTCCTTACCGCGCCCACCACCTGGTCGGCCTCCTTCAACGTCAGGGTCTGCGGGCCGACGCCGAAAATCTCCGCTCCGTCCTGAAACTCCACGATGCGGCCAACGAAGACATCCCCACGGGCCAGCCTTCCCTGAATGCGCGGGTCGGCGCGGACGGAAACGCGGATCTCACCGGTGATGAGATCGCGACAGGAGAAATGGCCCCCGGATATGTCCGCGATGTACCACGCGGAAATCCACGACAGTGTCTGCGCGGTGATCCACGCGGTCACCTCCGGCGAGCCGATACGGTTATACAAAAGGGTGGCCGCCACCGTGGCGGTGTCCTTTGGTGCGCGATGGAAGAGCGCCCAGGGCAATGTAAGGGTGTCGCCGTTGCCTCTGTTCGCGACCCGATCGATCTCCTCAAGGGCCTCGGGAAAGCGGAGTTCGGCGGTCGTCAACAGCATCGCCATCGCGCTAAAGCCCACCGCCCCCTGGCCCACCTCGCCTTGAGCCGTGGACTCGTGGGCCCCGTCGATGTCCCTATGACAAGCCTTGTACTTGCGTCCGCTGCCGCAATGGCAGAGGTCATTGGCTTTTGG
>ENA-ORBV01011115-ORBV01011115.1-microbial-mat-metagenome-genome-assembly--contig:-NODE-11115-length-14226-cov-6.007986_pt1 | contig 14226 bp, 9 predicted proteins | sample MGYA00237777_ERZ505514 | MGnify/ENA primary metagenome ERZ505514 (study PRJEB26160, sample SAMN06269048) | microbial mat metagenome | isolation source: Oligotrophic lake microbial mat | place...
TTTCAAGCAGAAGACGGCATACGAGATTCGCCTTAGTCTCGTGGGCTCGGAGATGTGTATAAGAGACAGCCAGTAGGGAACAGATAGTCGCGCAACAGGCTATTAGATAAAGCGCCAGTTAGTTGCCAAAGAGGAAGAAGAAGAAGAGCCATTGATCCAGTATCGGGGAAAAGCAACCACAACATTTCATAAAATTGCCAATAATTGGTATTGCCTTCTTCCAATTGGAGTACAAGTATGACGAAAAAGGAAAAGATAATTGAAGGCGCGGACGGAGATGGAGAAGCTATCTCTCCTTCCACTACTGCGAGTACACCGTCGTCAAGCCGCGAAAACAACATGACCTTGGCCAATGCTACGACGGACGAAGGGGAAAACAATGAAAACAACAACAACAAAATTCTCTCTGATCCTGATGGTGGCATGGCGCCTAAGGAGGACGTCGAAATGCAAGATGCTTCTGAAGCAGCAGCAATGGTTATACAAGAAGATCAAGAAGAAGAAGACGACCCAGGTCGCCGCCGCAGCAAACGACGTTCCTTTTCACCGGCACGGTACAGCAATACCAACAATGCTGCTTCAGCTGCTCTTACTTCTACTAGCGCTGCTCCTGCACCCAAAAAGCTCAAACCCAACACTACTCCCAAAGTCAAGCCCAAGTCGAATAATGCCAAAAAATCCATGTCTTCTAAAAAAGAAAAAGATTTGCTAGACATGTCTTGGATTTGTCGGGCTTGTCGCGAAGCCGAATGCGCCATGGATCCCGATTCCGATTTGATTGTGTGCGAAGGACCTTGTCACCGACTCTTTCATTTTCCTTGTGCCGGCTTGGCGGCGCCTCCTTCGGAGGATTCGACCGAAATTTGGCAGTGTCACGACTGCCAAGTGAAAAAACATGTCTGTGGATTTTGTCAAGAGTACGGGCAGGATCAAGAAGACGTGTTCAATTGTCAAAAACCGGAATGTGGATTCTTTTTTCATGAAGCTTGCTTGCTCATGCAAAACATTCCTATTGCTAGTAGCAACATCAGCAACGAATCCAAGGAAGGAGACGAAGAAGAAGGAACTGAACCACCCAAAATGCTCAAATTCACCTGTCCGGCGCATTGGTGTTGGACCTGTACACAGGACGATCTGAACACCGCCGAACCTACATCCACCACTGGCGCCACTGCTGCCAAGGGGAAACAAGCGAAAAAGAAGAAGCAGCCCTCTTCCAACAATTTTGCCACGAAACGAGACCCGAGATTGTTCACCTGTTTGAATTGTCCTACCGGTTATCACTTGACGTGTATTCCACCGTCGGCCAAATTTCATGAATTGGCCTTACTCTGTCATGAACATGCCGCCACGAGTGAATTGCCATCGCTGGATTTAGAAGCGTCCATGCAAGGTTCGGTCGAAGCGTCCGTCGAACAAAAATTAAACAAAATTATGAATCGAGATGAATCGCTCTTGGCGCGACGCCAACGCGCTCATAAATCCTTGTACAAGACCAAGGCAGGAAAGAATCCATTCTTTCCACCCGGCGTTATGGCGGACCGTCGTACGACTCGTGAACAATTGGTCTTGTCCAAAATGGGTGCCATGTACCCAGTGGCATCGATTCCTCCACCTACTACGGCTACAAGCGCGAGCAACAACAGCGAGGAACAGCAACAGCCGCAAGTTGTTAGTAGCAGTACTATGGCTAGTGACGATCCAACCAAGGGCGGTCTTTTGGCCAATGATGCCACCAATCGAATCATTGCCGCTGGCGCCGAACAGGATCGTATTCTCTTCTGCTTGCCTACGGATATGCAGCAAGAAGTGCATTCCAAGCCCCCTCCTTACAAGCACATTCATTCGCTCAAATATTATCCCGACAAACGTCCCAAACGAATTGATATTCCCAGGGATGTTTGCAGTTGTGTTGACTCGTGCGATGACCAATGCATCAATCGACTCTTGTACGTGGAATGCTTTGGCAATCATCCGTCGGGTGGAACAGGGGCGAATGGCGGGGATGGCACTCGAAGTAGTACCAATTGTCGATTGGGTCCCAAATGTGGCAATCGTCGTTTGACCCTTCGACAATCGGTCAAAAAGTGCAAACCAGAACGAGAAAAAGGGCGCGGGTGGGGATTAGTCACGCTAGAGAACGTCCAAAAGGGAGCATTGGTCCAAGAATATTTGGGCGACGTCATTGACGAAGCGACCAAAGAAGAACGATTGACAGAATGGAGTCGAGAACATCCCAACGATACCAATTTCTACATCATGTGTCTCAGTCAAGGATGGTATATCGATGCCCGCGAGACTTCCAATTTGGCGCGGTTCATCAATCACTCGTGCGATCCCAATTGTATCTTGTTGCGATTCAACGTCGGAGGCTACATGCGAGACGGAATTTTCGCCGTGCGAGACCTCCAACCAGGTGAATTTCTCAGCTACGATTACCATTTCGATACTCGAACGGGAGATAAATTCCTTTGTCGCTGTGGGAGTGCCAACTGTCGTGGTACCATGAAGGAACGCATCTTGAAAAAAGACGCCGCCAAGAAAACCAAGGCACAGCTCTGGGAAGCTGCCAAGCAGCAATTGGAAAAGGATAAAGAGTTCTTGGCCGAAATGGAAGCGCGACAAGTTTGGAACTCCAAAGTGGAAGCAGTCCTGCCCGGAAATAGCAAGGCACCTTCACATTTTACTGCGGCGGGAACGACCAACCCGGACGAGGGTTACAATCAAAAAGCCGATTGGGTCTCGAACGGTGTGCAAGACAAGGACCGGATCAATGCCCGTCGCTACAGAGTCTTTTTGTGGCGAAATGCCGTGGTTGGCTCTGATTTTTCTTCCCGGTGGAAACGATACACTACCAGTAGTAGCAACAAAAATGGTGGGGAGAATGGCGAGACCAACGCTGGCAATCCAGATCCGGTTGTACGACGAAAGCGAAGGAGAAACCGAAATACAAAAAGTGCGAGTCCTTCCACCCCATGTCAACCTGTCGATGTCATTTCGGTGGTGCTTGCCAATCAAAACCGGTCCAAAGCAAAAAAGAAATAGAATGGTTCTCTATTTCGTTGACTCGTTCCAGCTCCCATACTAACCAGCACGGACTTGCGCACATAGAAATCAGCCTAATTTAGAAAAAGGGGGGTTCTAATCCATAATAGGAAACACAACGCAATACGTCTTAGGTCATCCAATGGCATGTATTTAGTGGTTAGCTATTATTTGGCACAAAGTCTGTCGACCAAGGCAAAGCCATATGGTCGTCGACTGTATGTACTACTCTGCTACCAGGCTACGACGTTCTGTTCATCGACAATTTTCAAAACACGCGCCACCAAGGCTTTTTTCTTTTAAATGTGATTCCCTGAATATCATCCGGTTCTAACAGTTGTTTCCCTTTGAATCGCCGGTCCTCCTGATCAAATTGAGATACAACTTCGTAATTGGGAATGTCATGAAGTTCCCGCTCCAAGTCCTTGACGTAGTCGGCAATATCGGATTCATCTGCCAAATTGCAGAAACGACTATATATTTGTGTGCCAGTCTTAGGTGTGCGGACGGCAACCCAAATGTCACCATCCAAATACCACGATCTTCCTGAATAGATGATGCTGCTGCTTGGGTTTTCGTCGTCCACAAAAATGCCATAAATGGGTCTACCATCTTGCGCCAGTTTGGGTTTGATAATTTGAGTACCCATCCACTTGGAGTCTGTAAAGAGAGACGCAAAGTCTTTCGGTAAACGTCGAACTCGGCCAGTGACTCGTGCATCAAAGGTTTTCCCTCGCTCCTCAAAGACGGGCCGTAGAAGCTTCTGGTAGTATGCTTCTGTCACAAAAAGAGGAATGGAATTTCGCACAATGGCTTGATAAAGACCAAAGAAGCGAAAGCCGGAACCAGGAAAGTTGATACTCCACACCATTTGACCAGCTGTAAAGGACAACAAGGCATTTAATTTGGCCTCGTCTACATCCGGGCTGTTCATGGCATCCTGCATTTTCTTTCGGAAGGCAAGATGTGCTTCTCTTTTTTTGAAGGGTGACCCTACGATCAGCGGGGCATACCGAGACAACGTGCATTTTAAGGATACCAGTGTTCCATCTGCAAGGTCTCCTTTCCAAAAGTCAGTGATGCAGTGGTAGTGAACGGGTGTTTCTCCTCCTTCCTGCAAAGAACTAACAATACTGCTGGTGTCGGACTGTTCATAAGCTCGCATCGCACGCAGTGCTGGTTCCGCCAAAGCGGGAAAGGTACCAATGAGATCGCCCGTGAAGACTTTGATTGCCTCGATGATTCCCTTTTCCACGTCCAACCAGGCTTCGTCGGGGTCCTGCCAACTTTTGATGGGGCGCACATTCGATGGCAAGGCCTCAAATTGATTCTTCCGCCCAATGCACGGCTCTCACTCACGATGATGGAAACAACTTGTGCTGTTCCTGATTGAGCGCGCTCTGTGGCATAGGCAACTTCCTTGTTCATGATAAAGTCTGAAGCTACGAAGTCGGGGCTTACCAGGAGCAAAAATACGTTGGAAGCTTCCATGGCATTTTTAATGGTCTTTAATGGTCGAGTCCCAGTCCATACTCGCTTTAATTTGATTGGCAGACCAAAACTCGACGTAGCCTCGGTCTCGCAAGTGGACCAGTTGCGCTTCCAATCGATCTCTGTAATTGGAATCTTTGTGTGAGTAGCTAATGAAGACCTTGCATTGGGCAGAGCTTGATCTCACAGACGTTTCATCATCAAGCATCGGCCCATCTTGATAGCTTTTGCGAGTCGATATTAGACTTGGAATTGATGCATCCACTTCCGCCATTGTTCCATCTTGTGTTACAGCGTGGTGCAATCGATAATGGGCTGCCTCATTCGTGCACTTAAAACTCACACTCAAAAAGCGAACACCTTCGGTTTCATGAAAGATTTTTGCCCTCAACTTCCCAAGCGTCAAGGTGGGGCCGGTGCCAGGGTGTCTGTCTGTAGTACGTACTAGCTAGTACGTCATACAAATGAATGTGATAGTACTGTATGTAGGCCTACTACTAGTAGCTAGCTAGTAGTACGACTACCTCTATGGTACTATTAAAAGTACTCTACTAGCTAGCTAGCTAGCTAGCTAGCTAGTAGCGCCTCATTTACTTCGTACTGCGCAGAGGAGGATTCAAGGGCGGGCGACACAATTTTTAAATACCAAAGCCCGTTGTATTCCCAACAAGAGTTACTAGTACATCTTTTGTTGTTTATCAGCATGTCTATTAATATCGGTAGGTGTCGACGATTGAAGTTGTTTTGATAGACTCGCGCAAGCCGTCAATTGGTGATCGGGGGGACAATCGAGAAAAGAGAATAGTGCTGTTGTCGTCTTTGACGAGCCACGCACAATTTTTGGTTGACTGTTTCATCATTCGTTCACAAATATCTGATCAATATGTAATTCGCTTTGCAAACGCATTTTTCTTGTGCCCTTTTCTTTGTTTTAGGAATCAACGGATTTGGCCGCATTGGTCGCCTCGTGATGCGAGCAGCCGCCGGCAAGCCCAACATCAACATTGTGGCCATCAACGATCCCTTCATCCCTGTCAATTACATGGAGTACATGTACAAGTATGACACCACTCACGGACGCGCTGGAGAACAGGTGACGCATGATGCCACTGTCAATACTTTGATTGTTGGTGGAAAAGCCATCAAAGTCTTTGGAGAAATGGACCCCTCTAATATCAAGTGGGGAGATGCTGGAGCTGACTATGTTATTGAGTCCACTGGAGTTTTCACATCCATCGAAAAAGCCTCCAAGCACATGTCAGGTGGAGCCAAAAAGGTTGTCATTTCTGCTCCATCCCCAGATGCCCCTATGTTTGTGATGGGTGTCAACCAAGAAAAGTATGAATCCTCCATGGATGTTGTCTCCAATGCTTCCTGCACAACCAATTGTCTTGCCCCTCTTGCCAAGGTTATCAATGATGAATTTGGCTTGAAGGAGGGTTTGATGACCACTGTGCATGCTGTCACAGCAACTCAACAAACTGTGGATGGCCCTTCTCAAAAGGACTGGAGAGGAGGACGCGCTGCTTGCTACAACATCATCCCCTCTTCCACAGGGGCTGCCAAGGCTGTGGGCAAGGTTATCCCTGAGTTGAATGGAAAGCTCACAGGAATGTCATTTCGTGTCCCTACTGTGAATGTCTCTGTTGTTGACTTGACTTGCCGCTTGGAAAAGGGTGCCCCCTATGAGACCATCTGCGCTGCCATCAAAGCAGCATCAGAAGGACCCATGAAGGGAGTCCTTGGTTACACCAATGAAGATGTTGTGTCCTCTGACTTCATTGGTAATGCTCATTCTTCCATCTTTGACGAGAAGGCTGGAATCGCCCTGACGGATGAGTTTGTGAAGCTTGTGTCGTGGTATGACAATGAGGCTGGATACAGCACACGTGTGTTGGACCTTATTTCTCATATGGAGTCCCAAAAGTAGTTGATTCTGATTACATTTCTTGTGGACAATATGGTTATGCATGCCTTATAGTCATGGATTTTCTAAGTGATGAAGTGGCATGCTGCATGCCAAAAACAGTAGACTAGTATGAAAGCGTTTGTGCAATTGCTACATTCATGAAGCTACTTTGATTCTCTGTCTCGTTCACGCGCCCCTTCCCATACCTACACAATAGTCACAACTGAAAATTCCCGCCTTGATGTCTCTTCACGGTTTTGGTACGCATGCCCAAGCGCTTATCTCAGAAATGTGAAGTTAAACCACAACCTGTTAGCTCTCCCTTCTAGCCTTGGACAGCCTTAGCTAACAACAACCAGCCAACTTCAAAGTCGGAGATTGTCAGGGAGTGGCAGCTTGTTGAAAGCCCCATGAATTCACTTGGTCCACCAGGTGTTGCTGGTGGCCTTCTTGTGCTAGTGTAGCCAATGCGATGGCGCTGCCTCATCATGTAGGTCGGGGGACAGAAGTGGTCCATTGTGGAATTCTACAGGCTTTGGCAGGAAGCTGGAGCGTGGGATCAAAGGATCGACATGTCTGCTTCCTGTGATTTTATCGCCGGACCCTTTCTATCTAGCATGTGCTAGTAAATCCAACATTGTTGTTAACAAATGTTAAGTTAGAGAAAGAGTGAGATTGATCTACTTCTGATTTGTAAAATCACTTCAAAGTCCAAGACAAGTTCGGCGTCTCTCGGCGTGTTGGTTAGGCACGTCAGGGTGGCGCCGTGCGTCTGCCTGTCATCCGCAATGCAGCCGACACCCTCCCCTTGGCGGATCCAATTTTGGTCCAATCCGAGACGTCCATGGTGCAAGGCTCCATGACGACACAGCAACCGGGTCTTACTTCGTGTGCCTCAGGAAGATAACTTTGTGGAGGATCGTAGGAACAAAATGGGTCGCTGAAATGGCATGGGATCGCAGGTAGGAGAACGGACAGATTGTTCAAAAACAAATTAGAATTAGCCATAAAAAATGTTCAATGGACCTCACACAGGTAGAGGTCTTCAACAAATCAAACAAAAACAAAACACAAGTTAGCAGCGTCCCATTGCTCTGCGGGCATGCCGGTCGTGTAGCACCCATCCAAGGGGTTTGGTCAGGTCATCGGAGGGATTGATGGCGCCAGAGATGAATTGCATGACAATGGCCCATGATTCCTTCCAGTCTTGAATGTCGAAATGTTGGACATCAATGTGACGAGAGCGCTCGGTTGGTGCGCGATCGTTGATCATGTTGATGGCCGATTGATCATCGCAATTCATGACAGTGGGTCCTTTCGGAGCGAAGCCTAGGTCGGTCATGCTTGATCCCATGTGTTGAGCATGCTCGCAGTGGGGACAGCAGCAAGGAACTCAGCTTCAGTCGAGCTGGTAGCAGTCATGGACTGTGTCTTACATCGGTAGGAGATGGCGCCTCCACAGAGAAGGAAAGCACAGCCTGTGGTAGATTGGCGGTTTCGCAGATCATTGGCGAGCACAGCATCAAGGAATGCAACGGGTTCCTGGTGATCTGTATTAGGAAAGACAGGCAGGTCAGCGTCCAGGGTGGAGCGGATGAAGTTGGAAGGCGGAAGGGAAGTGTCTGGTTGGGACCGATGGCATGCGATGCCCCAATCCTTGGTGGCTCGAAGGTGTTTTGCCACCTTCCTCAGCATGGAGAAGTGATGCCGTGGTCATGAAGGCATGTGGAAAACTCAGATAGCCCAATGGTCACATAGCCAATGCCTGGCCAACACGTGACATGCGCGTGGAGAAGTTCTCCCAGCAGTGTGCGGGAGGCAAAACCCTGTTTAGACGCTGGTGCAGCATGCTCAGCGGTGTTCTCAGGAGGTCCTTGGTGGGCATGCAGAGATGTCACTGCGTCAACTGGTTGTGGTGCAGGAGGCATTGCTGGTGCAGGAGGGGATGGTTTGGACCATCCATGGGTGGTGAGGACTCGCTCGATGTGCTTTTTGCACAAGAGCTTGATCGCATCAGAATGTTGTGCGACATTGAGTCCATTGAAGTCTTTCAGGAGCCCGAGGCTTTTGAAAGGGGGGTCTGTCTTCAGATAGCAACTGCAAGCGTTTACCAATCTGGTCGTAGAGTCGCTTGGCGAGTTATTCATTAGGGCAAGCAACCGCAAAGTTGTCAACTTGGCGCAGGAGAAGGATTTTAGTGCCTTCGAAAGTGGCCGAGTAGATAGACCGGTCATGAGTGGTGCTTTTGAAGCTGAACTGTGGTGATCGCAGGATAGCAGCAATGTGCTTTTCCCAGAGTTTACGTGATTCTGGATGGCCTTGAAGAGCATGCAGGACAGGGAGGGAGTACAAGGGACCGGTCCAATTTCTTCTTGAACCTGTGTTCATACCAATCTGCATGAGCATTGTCAACAGACATGAAAGCAGGAGTCTCAGGCAGAGGAGAATGTGGATGTGCATCTTGTGCGTCGCCCCCGTAAACTTTGTGATTTTCACGGGCGGCAAGGGCAACAAAGAGGCATTGCACAGGTTGCTCAACACACGATGAGCATGTTGACGCTATGCCGTGCAAGAGTGGCGCGGATCGAGGAGAACCATCGCGAGAGCGCCTTGTGCCATCGTGTTTAATGGAATGCTACCAGTGGGGGCATAAGACAATTGCACCAGCCGGTTTCCTGACAGGTTTGCCATGCATCGTGAGGTCATGGAAGTGATAGAGCTGCTTGTGCTCACCGGCGTGCCATTGATCCCAATGGACCGAAGGTTGCGTCAAGTGAAGCAAACTGTTTCTTGCTCTGCAGGAGTGATGGCCTGAGACTGTACAGCTTGTATCACCATCTCCATTTCCTCGGTGGATATGGAGGATTTGGAGAAATCAAGGTGCGGGTAGCAAACGGCAGAGATGCATCAAACATCAGCAAGGGTGAGTTGATGCTGATGATCGTTGTCAGACGGAGTGCTGGGCTCCATGATGTTGTGCTCAGCAACGGTGCGCCAGGTCTTGGCTGATGAGAGCTTGCGTTCAATTGCAAGTTCTAGCTCAAAGTTCTCTGCACACTCATCATGTGGTTGCTGAAGCATGGCAATTGCATCATCTTTCCCAAAGACTTTCTTGCCATTGATACCGACAAGGTGTGCGCTTTTGACATTCTTGACAGTTGGCTTGTGTGTGGCATGCATCTTGTCAGCTGTACTGTTTTCCTTGACGTCAGTGATGTGCGCCCAATGACTGAGTTCATCTGCCACCAGGGTGAGACCAAAGGAGGGGTCCTCATCAGTCACTTGAACCCCTTTCACCATTGTGTAGGAGAACGGGTTGAGGTGGAAAGTGAACTGGTCAACGGATGTTTCTTCTGCTTCAGCCGGAAGCGGTTCTCCATTTTGGGTGCGTTGTAAATGAACAACGTTGGGAGGAAGCAAGTCAGGTGGAAGATCATTCATTGAACCGAACATGCTTGGCAATCTTGACGACATGCGATTCAGCATCATCCCAAAGGATATTTTTATCTGTGTTGGGTATGAATCCGAGGAAGATTCCTTTCCGGGAGTTGGGGATGAACTTGGCAGACCTTCAACCAGGGGGGCGTGCCCAGACTCGACATCCAAAGGCACACAGAGTGGAAAGGTCATCCTTCTTGCTGGTAGTGATGTAGTTTGGGGAAGCAAGTTGGTCTCAAGATGCTATTGAATTATCAATGCGTAACCAGAAGTCAAAGGCATGCGGCCATAACTTGATAGGGAGACTTGCGCCCAGCACGATGGCCCGAATAGCATTGGCAATCACCAAGTGGCCGCGCTCAACAGGAGCATTCTGGTTGGATGCATCAGCACCAGTGGGTCGAATGTCATAACCAAATTGTGTGAACAGCTTGCAGACTTCTGGATTATTATATAACTCGCCACCTTGATCCATACACACATGTTGCCTGAGCAGGTAGGAGCATGCTTTTCAAGAAAGTCCTTGCACCAATTAATTGGTAATAAAAGAGTAACTTTCAGTTGTGTGTAACTAGAAAAGTGTAAAGTCTGTATTCCATAAACAAAGCTACTTCACTAAGTGAGTTATTGAATGATTAAGTTGTCTTGCTATGGGGTTAGGCTACAAGCTTTAACAGTAGTAACACTGGTTTATTCTCTATTACCAAAGGGTCCTAATGACTCTTTCGGTGTTAACCTTCTTCAGTGGTGTGAGAATAGAAGGAGGAGAATTTTGTAACAGCCTAACAGAGGTGCCCTGTTGTTGAGGCTGTGTATGGATACTGTTTTGTAGTAACCGGTACCAGGTAAATGTAGTGTTAGAGTGAGTTGCTAGTGCACCTATTTGGTTGCATAGCTACCACTACCCTTGCTGTAGACATGCATACAAAAAAGATATAAAACATGCATTAACTATGTAGATTGCCGGCCTGTGTTTTGCATAGTGTTCTGGACTATGTTTTCAGTATGGATTGTTGCTGGCTGGAGACTAGGGCGTAGCCCGGAAGTCGGGAGCATAATGATGATATCGACCGCTGTTTCACTACTATTATGCTAGTTAACTACATAAATCCTATTTGGCTTTCTCCACCAGAGTCCTCGCCCTCTCGTTCTTGAAGTGCTAGTAGCAGTTCGCAGCGTGAATCTGCATCTAAATTGTCAATGTTGTTGGTTATTGCCTTTGCAGTTTGGCATACATATCATCTGTAAGCAATTCTTTAAGTCGCATTTCCTCCGACATTGTCCATTCCGGATCCTTTAATGGAACCGGTGCTTTAAGATATTCTTTTAACAAGTCTTCCCTTGCCTTCTTGGAATTCTTGTTCAACTTCCACTCGTACAACTTTTGCATTGCCTTAGCAGGATACTCTTTGATCTTTTCCGGGGTTGGCTCACCGTGTTGTTTCAGAATAATTAAGGCTTCTTTTCGTAGCTTCCCTCTAAGAAATTGAGTTTGTTTGTCTTTCAACATTACATCGGCAAGCTTCTTCCTCTCGTCAATGGCCCTTGCTTTAAAAAAATCTGCCGAGTTCAAGTGCTCTCCATGGGTCACGGCGAACAGTTGACCGGCTGATTTTGCTTTCCGTAAAAGCTCTACTCTTTCTTTGGATAGTGGTTGGGTAATGTCGTAATTCTTCGCTCCGCGTCTTGGTGCTGTCAATAGAAGGCAACCACCATCGTAACCAAGAGAGGTTAGAAAGTCACAGGCATTGTGGTTTGACTGTTCCAGCAGGAGCAATTTGGAACCTTGTGGATCGATGTTGTTGTTTACTGTGTCATCGACATTCATTACAACTTCATGCCGCATTTGAGTGTCATTCATTGGTGCCCCAGTAAGTGGCGCAGCTCCACACTTTTGCCAAGCTGATAGGCAGTTGACTCTGGAGAATGACCGATTAAATGCATCTTCCATTATGAGACCAGTCACCGGATCTTCCCCTCCAAAGATGAGAAAGGGAAGGTCGATTATGTTTATGACTCCACCTTTCTTTTCGAAGCGCGCACTCGCAAGGTTGTGTAGGTTGTTGCGATAAACGCCCTTGAAGGGTCCATAATTCTGATCCGTCTCTTGTGTCTTTCCTGTACTATTGGGCAAGCCTGGCACCACATACAGTCCTCTAAGTCTCAAATGAGCAAGCATCTCAAGATTCATTCTTCCTGGGCCACTGTCAACCTTTGCAATGACTCGTTTAAGTGTAACATCTTCTATGTCTGGGTACAGAGGCAATATGCTTCCCTTGAAGTACTTATCCAACTCAACACCATTCATGCCGGCTTTTTCATTAAGACCAAATGTGCATGGTAAGAGTGTAGGTCTTGTGTGACCGAAGGTTCCCCATACGTCTTTGCACCGAGCAATAAACTCAATTGAAAACCGAGTGTTTGCAGTTGACTGTGCAGTACTCTTTAACTGAAAGTGAGGTGGTATTGCTTCCCCATCCGCGTTGGACCCGCATATTATTCTCGGCGTGTATGATGACTTGCTTGCGGCCGTGCTTCCTCCTGAAATGTCTTTGGCATAAAAGACAAGTGCTGGTCGTCCTCCTCTCTTTCCTTTTGTATTGTCAAGTGACCCATCCATCTCATCAAGGTTCAAGATTCTTTTCTTTTGGCCGTCAAAGAATATGACTGATCCTTCCTCTAAATCATCTTCAGATCCATCAGTCTTTTTCTTCCTACCAAAACCTAAAGAGATGACTGTGTGTTCCCATTGGGCAAACCAAACTTTCAGGTTACCATACGACGTCCAGAGAACACGTCGCAGTTCTTGATTGTTGGGCTTCTTGATGTCAAGCTCATCCGCAACGTCAGCTTTCAGACGCTTGGCAAGGTCGTCCCACTTCCTCTTCACATGAACGCCAGAGTGGTTAACCATTGCATTAACACGTAAACTCAATTCGCGAATAGTTGATTGCTTCTTGCCCCCCGCTTGTTCAAGCTTAATGAACGTCAAAAAGGCAGTCTTCATAGCATCATATTCCATTTTGTTGAATGAACCGACTGGCCCTGGTTTCATTGGAGACACACCAATCTTTCCTTCTCGTACCATCCTTGACGCTGTTTTATGACTGACGTTTGTGCCAAGCCGGGCATTTAAATCCTTTACTATATCCCACTGTGATCGTTTGTTGGGGTTTGTTGGTGACATTTGCATGGATGCTGCAATTTGAGTTGTGATAGTCTTTGTTGCAGCAGCTTGATTCCTTCGTTTCTTATTCTCTCAGACTCTTCCATGTGTTTTTGTTGGGAGGATTGACACCGCTTGGGAACAATCTTGTCCTTTTTGATGGCATCATCAAGAAGTTGTCTTCTTACTTCATCTTGCTCTCTGGTTATTGGTCCTTGTTGGGTAGCATTACTGGGAGAGGTGGATGTTGGAGCTGAAAGGGACGACACAGATTGAGCTTGAGCAACTGCATTTGATCCCACGACAAGCTGTCTCGGCATTTCTGCTGTAAAAGAACTTGCGGCTGCGGCCGATGCCTCATTTGGCACTTAGAACCTTGATCTTTTGGGCATTCCTGTACACCCTTTTCTTCATGCTCTTGCTCCTTTGTGGTGATGTCAAACCACACGTTTTCATGGCCATTGCAGTTGAAATCAAACCCTCTGAAGCAGCCAGCATCTGCGCCGCAATCCGCTCCTTCTCTGCCACAGTTAATGTCTTCTTCTTTGGTGGCATGTTGAGGATGTTTGGCAACAGTTCTGGGCCACTGTAGTCCCCTGGGTTGTCGAGTATGGGTATAGGACACAACACAGTCAAAAACACGACCAAAATGACCTCTTCCGGCTGGACTTTGGTAAGGCTAAAATCTTCAGATTAGCTTTAAAATCAACAAACTAAGAGCACGAATCCATCAACTAACATATAAACTAACAACTTGTATAGTCATACAATTGATAGGATAGCTAATTGGTATTTGTTATTATAGATTAGCTGTAGTGGGTAAAATTGACCCGTGATTGTCCCAAATTTGTGACTCATAATTGCCCTTATACTAGTGCATTCAAGTCTACAAGTCTACATCATGTCTCATCGGGCATAGGAGTCAGAATTGGCTTGCCAGCGCGTTTCTAGGGGATAATGGATGGTATTTTCCCCGGGTAAATTAACATACAATATCCCCTAGAGCGCGCCATCCCCATTTAAAATTTACTTAGGAGGTTACTTAGGGGATAAAGAGCGCGCATTTCTAGGGGATATTAGATGCTAATATCCCCTACAGCCGCTTGGAGCAGCCGCGAGCGATTTTTCATCATAATTCTGCAAAAATCATCATAGCAGACAATGGTCCTTTGGAGAC
>ENA-ORBV01011118-ORBV01011118.1-microbial-mat-metagenome-genome-assembly--contig:-NODE-11118-length-14224-cov-10.952499_pt1 | contig 14224 bp, 12 predicted proteins | sample MGYA00237777_ERZ505514 | MGnify/ENA primary metagenome ERZ505514 (study PRJEB26160, sample SAMN06269048) | microbial mat metagenome | isolation source: Oligotrophic lake microbial mat | place...
GCCCCTACCACCCCGCCATCTCCCGCGTCCACATCAACGCTTGCGCCACCGCCTCCACCGCCTCCCCTGCGCGCCCACTTCCTCCTCTCCAATCGCGCACTCGATCGCGACATCCTCACCAAAACCAACATCCGCTTCACGCAGCTTGATGTGAAGCCCTGGTCGAGCAAGCCCTGGCACTGGCCTGTCTTCCTTGCAGCTCTCTTCAAAGCAAAGAAAGAAGTCGAAGCGATCATCGACCGCGAGAACGTCAAAGCCATCGTCATCACCGGCGGGTTCGTCTCCGGCCCAGCCGCGATGGCTGCGAAATCAAAACGCATTCCGCTCGCACTGGTCAATCTCGATGCCGTCCCCGGCAAAGCCAACCGCCAGATGGCCGCCAAGGCCCGCGCACTGGGCACCGTTTTCTCCGCCTACGATTCGCCTGCACTGCCCGGTGCCACTCGCATCGGCCTGCCGCTGCGCCTCTCCGCCTTATCTCCTGCTCCTGCCACTGCCACTGCCACTGCTCCTGCCCCTGCCGCTGCTCCTGCTCTCTCCCCCAGCCGCTACACCCTCATGATCACCGGCGGCAGCCAGGGCGCTTCGTCCGTCAACCTTGCCGTGCTCGAACTCCTGCGTCACCGCGAAGTGCAGGCCGCCTTGAAACACTGGCAGATTCTGCACATCACCGGGCCAACCAAGGATGAAGAAATCGCCAAGGCGTATGCCGACATGGAATTGCCCGCCGTGGTCATGCCCTTCTGCGACACGATGGGGCAGGCCTGGGGCGCTGCGACCATCGCCATTAGTCGCAGCGGCGCCGGTTCGGTGGCCGAGGCCTGGGCCAACGGTGTGCCTACGATTTTTCTTCCTTATCCTTTTCATAAAGATGATCACCAAAGGCTCAACGCTGGCCCAATCGTCGAAGCAGGCGGGGCGATTCTCCTCAAGGATCTGATCGATGCAAAGCTCAATGCGTCGCAGCTCGCTTCGCCATTTCTGGAACTGGTGTGCGATGAGAAAAAACGCGAACAGATGAAGCAAAGCCTAGGCAAGACGAAGCCGATCGATGGAGCGGAGGCGGTGGCGCGGTGGGTGAGAGAAGTGGCCTTTTTACCTTGAATTTTCCGCTTTTCCGCTTTCTCGCTTTCTCGCTTTTCCTTTCTCGTTTGTTCCACTTCACCCGTGCCCATATAATCCGGTTTTCCCCTATGTCGGATTCTGCTTGCTTATGTCCACGACTGTCCAACCTTCGCTTGCGCCTGATCTTGCCTCTGCCATGAAGCGGGACGCAGCGATTGTGGAGTCGTATCTTCAGTCGGTACTCGATGCCCGCCCGCTGCCTACGAACCTGCGCGAAGCGACGGCCTACGGCTTACTGGGCGGCGGCAAACGACTGCGGCCCTTGCTCGTACTCTGGTCATGCAAAGCAGTGGGCGGCGATATCGAAAAAGCCTTGCCCGCCGCGGCAGCCATTGAACTGATCCACTGTTTCTCACTGGTGCACGATGACCTGCCCGCAATGGATGATGATGATCTTCGCCGAGGTCGGCCGACCCTGCACCGCCACACCAATGAAGCCATGGCGATTCTGGCGGGCGACCTGATGAGCAGTTTGGCGTTTGAGCTGGTGGCCACGCGGATGCAGCCGGAGCTTGCGGGCATGATCTGCCGGGAACTGGCGATTGGCACGAACGACATGATCGCCGGCCAGGTCTTCGACACGCTGCCTGACTTCGACGAGGCGACGCCGCCACTGGACCGACTCAAGACGATTCACCGAAATAAGACAGGGGCCTTGATTCGTTGTTCGTGTCGCATGGGTGCGATGATCGGAATTCAGAAAAGTTCAGAGTTCAAAGTTCAATGTTCAAAGTTCAAAGGCAATAAGGCAGAAGGCTCCGCCTCCCCCAACTTTGAACTCGAAACTCAGAACTCAGAACTCCTGCCTTTATTAACCCGCTACGGCGAAGCGATCGGCCTGATGTTCCAAGTCGTCGATGACCTGCTCGATGTGACGCAGACCACTGAACACCTGGGCAAGAAAGCCGGCAAGGATGCGGACAAAGGCAAACTGACCTACCCCGGCCTCATCGGCATCGACGCCAGCCAGAAGGAAGTCGAACGACTCGAAGCTGAGGCATATGATGCCATTAGGCCGTTGGGCGAAGATGCGAAACTGCTCAAGGAACTGTGCGAGTTTATGGCCAAGCGGACGAAGTAATTTTTCCGATTCCCCTCCCTCTTAGGGAGGGGCTAGGGGAGGGTCGGATTACCGTCCAAGAACACGATCTCGATGACGTGGAAGGTACGCGGGTGAAGTTGATTCGACTGATTTGGACATGCATCCGAAGTCGCACGCTTCCGAGGGTTGCTTGGAAATGGAACGGATAAGACAGCAGGCCGATGTCCAAAATGTAAACAACCAGTTGAGATGAGTTCGATTGAATCCGGTAAGCAAGCTTTTAAGTGTAGTAGTTGTGGCGAGTCTGGGAAATGGATGACTTGAATTCTTGAAGCGTAAAGTGATGTGTTGTTTCGATACCCGACCCTCCCCCAGCCCCTCCCTAAGAGGGAGGGGAGTAAGAACATGACCAGCAACAGAACATCCCGCCGCCGTGCCAAAGGCAAAGCTGCCCGTTGGATCCGCATCACCACGCAGCGGTGAGTGTTATGATCTTATTAGCCGCACCGTTTTCGGTGCGTGTGCCATTGAAAGGTTTAGACCCCGATGACCGACCTGCTCCGACACATCCAAGGCCCAGCCGACCTCAAAAAGCTGAGCGTCGATCAGCTCCCCGATCTCGCCAAAGAGATTCGCACCGCCATCTGCGATCAGGTCGCCAAATCCGGCGGCCACCTCGCGCCCAACCTGGGCGTCGTCGAACTCACCATCGCTCTCCACTACGTCTTCGACTTCGGTCACGACCGTCTGCTCTTTGACGTGGGCCATCAGTGTTACCCGCACAAGCTGCTCACGGGTCGCCTCGACCTGCTGCCCAAGCTGCGCACCAAAGGTGGCATGGCTGGTTTCCCGGAGCCGAGCGAGTCGCCGTTTGATCTGTTTAGCGTCGGCCATGCAGGCACTGCGATTTCCACAGCCGTGGGTATGGCGCGCGGCGATGCGCTCAATGGCCAAGTCGATCGTAAATCGGTCGCACTCATCGGCGACTCTTCCATCGTCAACGGCGTTGCCATGGAAGGCCTCAACAACGCGGGCACACTCAACCGCCAATTCCTCGTCGTCCTCAACGACAACGGCATGTCCATCGCCAAGCCGCAAGGTGCGATGTCATCTTATTTCGACCGCGTTCGTGTAAGCCCGACTTATTCCGATTTCAAGAAGCGCGCCCACGAAGTCCTCAAGCGCATCCCCGGCGGCAGCGCTCTCGAAGGCCTCTATCACAAAGCCGGCGAGATGATGAAGTCCGCGTTTCTCACCGGCCACATGTTCGAACAGTTCGGCTTCGTCTGCGTCGGCCCTATCGATGGCCACGATCTGCCCACCCTTGTGGACATGCTCAACGAAGTAAAAGATTTCGACCGTCCGGTGCTGCTGCATGTGAAGACGATCAAGGGCAAAGGCTTTGACTTCAGCGAAGGTGATGCGACGAAGTTCCACTCGCCTACGCCGTTCGTGGTGGAAGGCTGCCGCGTGGAGCTGAAGAAGAGTGGCCGATCTTTCACCACGGCTTTCGCCGATGCGATGATCGACATGATGCACAAGGATGAAAAAGTTTTCGCTGTCACCGCAGCAATGCCCGATGGCACTGGCATTAACAAAGTGATCGCTCAGTTCCCCGAGCGCACGCTGGACACTGGCATCTGCGAGAGCCATGCGATGGACATGTGCGCGGGCTTAGCGAAGACGGGGATCAAGCCGTTTTTCGCGGTTTATTCGACGTTTGTTCAGCGTGCGCTGGATCAGGTTTTTCAGGAAGTGTCGCTCCAGGGTTTGCCGGTGCGTGTGTGTATGGATCGCGCGGGCTACGTGGGCGGCGACGGTGCGGTGCATCACGGCTTCATGGACATCACCATATTCCGCCCGCTGCCTGGCGTGGTGATGCTTGCAGTCAGTGATGAGGAAAATCTCGTCGCTGGCCTCGAGTTCATGCGCGCTTACGATGCCGGTGCCAGCTTCATTCGCTACCCGCGTGAGAACGTGCCCGATGAGCCGGTGGTGAAAGATGTGCCCGCTTACAAGCTGGGCAAAGGCGTGTTCATCAAGCGCACGGGCGATCGCAAGGATCCCGTCTCCGCGACACCCGATACCTCCGGGGGCCGACACCCGACACCCGATCTGGCCCTCTTCGCCTACGGCACGCTCGTCTATGACGCCGCTACCGCGATGAAAGAACTCGAACAGCAAGGCTACGACATCGCCCTTTACGACGCCCGCTTCGCCAAGCCGGTGGATGTGGAACTTGTAGAGGCACTGGTAAAACAGAACATCCCGGTGCTCACGATCGAAGATCACGCACTGGCCGGCGGCCTGGGTGCTGCAGTGCTCGAAGCGCTGAGCGATCGTCGGGTGTCGTCGGACTTGGTTTATCGCAGCGCGATGCCGGAGAAGTGGCTGCATCAAGACAGCCGCGCCGGCCAACTCGCCGATGCGGGCCTGGATGCAGCAGGCATCGCCCGCAAGGTGCGCCAGATTCTCGATGAGCGCAACGGTCAGGTGAAAGTGTCGCCCAAGATTCACGTGGATGTGAACGGTGTGAAGGCGTCGCGGTAAGCTGTTGATGATGACGAGCCTATCGGGGATCACAGATGAAGCCTCGCTTATATCTGGAGACGACGATCCCCAGCTACCTTACGGCGTGGCCCAGCCGCGATCTGGTTATTGCGGGACATCAGCAAGTGACCCGCGATTGGTGGCAGGCGCGCAAAAATGTGTTTGACATCTTCATTTCAACATTCGTATTGGATGAAGCAGGCGCAGGAGATCCAGAGGCTGCATCACTTCGACTGAAAATCATTGAGCAATTGTCAGTACTTTCAATTACTGATGAGGTGGAAACGCTCGCCAAGCGATTGCTGGATTCTCAGATCATTCCTGCAAAAGCAGCACTCGATGCATCTCACATCGCCATCAGTGCCGTTCACCGCCTAGACTTCCTCATGACATGGAATTGCACGCATCTGGCTAACGCACAGATCAAGCGGAAAGTTGATCGTGTTTGTCAGGATGCAGGATATCTCTGCCCGACTATTTGCACGCCCGAAGAACTGATGGGAGCTTGAAAATGATTTCTGATCCTATCGTTGAAGAAGTCCGCATAGTGCGCGAGCAACTCGCAGCCCGGCATGACTATGACATTCATCGCATCATGGCTGATGCAAGGCTCAAACAACAGCAATATGCATCCCGCCTGGTCTCTTTCGATAAAGGACCGATGGAAACCGTTACGCAATCACATCAGCGTGAAGGCTCAGAATAAAATCGAGCAGCGATTGCGTTGCAATGATACTTTTAGCTCAGGGATCGGGTTCATTCTCATGGTCACCATCACCTTCCCCAACCACACCATTGAACTGCAAGCCGTCACGTTCTTGCTCGGTAAGTACCCGAGCAAAGCAATCCGTAAAGGGGTGCACGAACTGTCCGAAGAGGCGGTGGAAGCTCTGAGGAAGCAGTCCATTCCTTTTGAAATCAAAGTGCCTTCGACCAAGGTGCGTCCCGGCGAATCGCGCGATGATGAGATTGCTGCCCCAACGCAACGGCGAAGAAAACACCGCGCTCAGGCGGCACGCAAGCCGCGCACTTGAACGTGATTGCGTTTTGCAGATCAATAATCTTCATTGCGGCTCCGCCACGAGCCACGACCGTAAGGGAGTGGAGTTTTCGAGACAAGCCCCGCTTCCTAACGGGCGCGGCTCGTAACGGAGCAACATCACTTCACCCGTTCACTTCGTTCCCGCCGGCCCTTTGCCCGTCAGATATTTTTTCTTGATCGCGCTGTCGAGATCGACGCCGTTGATATTCGCCAGTGTGCAAAGCCAGGCGATGCAGTCGGCGAATTCTTCTTCGATGTTCGCCTGATCGCGCTTGTCGCCAGTGGTGTTGAGCGCGGTGGCCAGCTCGCCGACTTCTTCGATGAGCCACATGAAAGTGGCCGGCGTGCCGCGGGCACTGTCGGTGGCGAAATAGCGATCGCGGATGTGCTGCTGGAAGGCAGCGACAGTCAGCGCGGCTGGCGCGTTTTCATCGGTCATCAACTTCACTCCCATGCCTGACTCCGTTCGCCAAGGCGAACGGCTAATTACGCAAACCCTGCGCTCAATCCATCGGCGGCACTTCGGGCACGCTTTCCGTCTGCTTTTTGCGATATTCAATCAGCTTCGCTTCGATCGCTTTGTCACCGGTGGCGAGAATCGCAGCGGCAAACAGCGCCGCATTGACCGCACCATGACTCCCCATCGACATCGTGCCCACCGGAATACCTTTGGGCATATTGCAGGTTGAAAGCAGAGCATCGAGGCCGCCGCCGAGTTCGCCATCCATCGGCACACCCAGCACCGGCAGATGCGTCAGCGCCGCCATCACCCCCGCGAGATGCGCACTCATACCCGCAGCCGCGATGATCACCTTGATGCCGCGCGCCGCAGCCGTCGTGGCAAATTCATGAGCCCGCGCCGGAGTGCGGTGAGCCGAGCAGACTTTCCATTCCCATGCGATACCCAGTTGATCGAGAATTTTGATGGTTTCCTTCATGATGGGCGCATCTGAAGCGCTGCCCATCACGATGCCGACAAGAGGATTTTGGTTGGTGCTCATGGGCGGGGATTATAGGAAAAAGTGGCAAGAGATGAAGGCGTGCTATAGGCAGTGGGAAAATAGCCAATGGCCATTGAAAATTGAAAATTGCCAAATGAAGAGCCCGTCAGCGCAATTGCATTTTTCTTCACTTTGCAATTTGCAATGGTCATTGGCCATTTTTCATTCTGCCTTTTCACTGCTTTAATGCTTCTCTGTTTTCACCAGATCAATCCACGCCTCCGGCAGCACCTCCAGCCACCATCTGCCGTTGCTCTTGCGCACGAACACCTTGCACCCAAAAGTTTCGCTCAGCGATTCAGGGGTGATGACATCACTCGGCTTGCCGATGCGCGTGAACTGGCCCGCTTTCATCAGCATCACCTGCTGACAGCGCGGCGACAACTCCTCCACATGATGCGTGATCATCAGCACCGTCATGCGCGGCTCACCCGCCGGTGCTTTTTCTTGCGCCGCGAGAATCGCTTCGATGGTGGCCAGTACATGTTCACGGCCGGAAATATCCAGCCCCGCCGTCGGCTCATCAAGAATCAAAAGCTCCGGACGATGCACCAGCGCACGAGCGATCAGACATCGACGCTGTTCACCGGTAGAAAGCAGCGAAAAACGATGATCGATGCGATGAGCGAGTCCGACTTCGCGGAGCATGTGATTGGCACGGTCGCGCTGCTCATCGGTAGGGCGGTCGTAGAGGCCGATGGTGCCAAAGAAACCGGTCAGAGTGGCTTCATGTGCGGAAAGCTCAGCATCGACAACGGAACCAGCGACGTGCGCCTCGGCGGTAGAAGCGGTGGGATTGACGACGGAGATGCGTCTGCGCAGTGCGCGGATGTCGGTGTCGCCGATGGTTTCGCCCAGGACTTCCACGCTGCCTTGCGAGAAGAACATAGCCCCGGTGATGGCGCGGGTGAGCGTGGTTTTGCCGCAGCCGTTGGGGCCGAGGATAGCGGTATAGGAACCGGCGGCAATGGTGGCGCTGATGTCGCGAAGGATGATGGTGGAGCCGCGCGTGAGATGAAGATTGTGCAGGGCGATGGCGTTCATGGGTGTGGCCGGGAGTGGGGGATGAATCCGTATAAGTTAGCTGTTCGCCTTGGCGAACGAAGCAAGGCGAGTGGCGGTTGAATTCTTGTTTTTCGCTCCCATAAAAAAACCCCGTGTGATCACGGGGTCGGCGAACTTTGTTTTGTTGTTGACTGGTTTGATGCGGCGGTGCAGGTGTGAATCAGTGCAGCATAAATGGCGGATCGCTGCTGACGTGATTTCGCACGACTTACCACGCAAGCCTCACACCTTCATCAAGCCGCAGCTTTTTCGCTGCGCTTCTTGTTGAGGCGGGCAGCCAGGCGCGACTTGTAGCGCGAGGCGGTGTTCTTGTGGATGGTGTTCTTGGCAGCCACCTGATCGAGCAGCTTGTAGATGCCGTTGAGTTCAGTGGTAGCCTTTTCGACCGTGCCGTGCAGGATCGTTTCGCGGTATTCGCGAATGGCATTACGGAACTTAACCTTGCGCCAGCGGTTGGTGGCGCGGCTTTTGGCGTTCTGACGGATACGTTTTTGTGCGCTGAGCGAATGAGCCATGGGTCAGGTCAACTCCTGCTTTGGTCCCGTGAGGGAGACTGTCCAATTGAGGCAAGCCAAGCATTATGCCGTAAATCGTCTGGCGTTGCAAGTCGATGGTGGCGGGAAAATCAGGCGGCAGCAAAAAGGGGATAAGTCCGAATGCCATTCGGGATGAGTACCTATATGATGAGTACATAGATTAAGCGTCATAATGGCCGAGCAACATCGACAGTTATATTTACTTATCCCCTTTTCCGATTTTGCTGGCTCGGAGTTATGGGTTAAGTGAATGGCATTCAAGAATGTCCCCGTTTCTGCGCCAGTATGCCATCAGGGACCTTTGTCACTCTTTGTGAAATCGAACGGTCTTCCCGTCTTTGTATTTGATGATCAGGTCTTCATCCTCGAACCAGAACTCGACTGAAGTGCCGCCGCGGATGGCTTCGGATGAGACGATGTTCCCCTGCACCTCGTAAGAGCCCTTCTTGTCGCGCACCTGACCGACAAAGGGGATGTCTGACCAGGCGGCAAGTTTCATGCCGTCGTACTCGAGAAAGGTGAGCTTGATCTTCACCTCACCGATTTTCGCGTCCACATCATTCGCCACCCATATCCCCAAGAGCTGCTGCTCAGGACTCAGCGCATCTTGCACCAGAGGTGTGGTTGCTGGGCGGGAACTGATGGGAGGACTGGTCGTGGGGGATGAAGTGGGCGCCGAGCGGTTCTCGCAGCCGATCAGGAGGAGGACAAAGACACAAAAGAGCCAGATGATGTGATGCATGGGTTGTTCCCGGTCAATCTGCCAGTGTTCGCTGGGGGGTTCCAGCATCTGGCGAGAACGCGCTAAACCGCGAGGTCTTCGCCGAGGGAAGTACGACCCTTGGGGTCGTGGAGTTTTCCAAACGTGCTTTCGAGCAGCCGGGTCATCTTTTCAATCGCGTCGTTGACGGCGTCGTCGACCGTGGCGGCGACTGCGGTGACGACGAGGGGCTGGTGCCCGGCAGGTCGGGCTTCGAGAAGGCAGCGTTTGTCGTCGCCGTGTGATTTGCTGCCGTTGTCGTCGCTGAGGTGAATCTCGACACGGGTAAGCTGCTTGCTGAATCGGCTGAGCGAGGCGTTGACGGTGGACTCGATGTCGCTATTCAGCTTCTGGCTGCCGTGAATGTTGTGATCGGTGTTGACCTGAACCTGAATGCCAGGCGCTTCAGCGTGCTCGGCATCGGGCGATGTTTGTGAGGGTTCGCTGGTCTCGGATGTTTCGGGGGTTGTTTCGTTGGCCGCATCGCGCGCGGCCTGGGTGCGCTTAACGGCTTGGGACACTTCACCGGTGCGATTGCCGCCGAGGCCGGCTTCTTTAATGTGGGCATCCTTGGCGGCGGCGGTGGCGAGCATCTGCTTGGGTGAACTGCTCGCGGGGAGTTTCGGAGAGGCAGTGTCTTTGTGATCGTGGCGGTTGTCAGGGTGCGGAGTCTTCTGCATGGTGTTCGTTTCCTTTGAAGCTGACATTTCCCATTACTAGTGTCCGGTGTCCGGCATTAGTCGAGCTGTGTTAGCGAGTTACAAGTCGGCGGAGTACACTGTTATTACCTGCGAGTCGAAACCGGTCTGGAATCCTCTGAGTAAGCGGAAACCACTGATTTCCCATATGCCATTGCCTGATAAATCGTAGGGCTCTTCGCGTGGCAAATGTAACTCTCCCCCGGTGAATAAAAACGATTTGTCTCGAATATCGTCAGGCGTCTTCGAATTTGGGGGCCGGATCCGCGTCCCGCCAAAGCCAGAAAAGGGGATAAGTATGCTCTATCGAGTAGCCATCAGGTGCAGTGCTTGCTTGGGCGTCGCTCAACCAGCGAAACGATCGAGGATACGGGTTAGAGCTGTGCCAGCCATCTGGTCGCTAAAGCATGCCGAGGCTCGCTCACGAGCGGCGCGTCCGATTCGAGTGCGAAGCGCCTCGTCGTCCCATAGTTCCCTGATCCGTTCGCGGAGCGGCTCGACTTGGGCACGCGGGACGAGGTAACCATCCGACTCGGAGTCGATGTAGTCTTCCGTGCCAACGCATCGGGTGGCAATCACCGTTCGGGCGAGCCACATCGCCTCGACGACAGTAACTTGGCCCGAGGCTGTCTCTTCGTTGCTGATCGGCACTATGTTCAGTCGCGCTTGTTGGGCTAGGCGGGAACACTCCTCGTGACTTAAACCCGTCCGGAACTCAACGCAGGAGGGGACATCCAGGCCGTCCAAATACCGGGGCGAAGCCACAACCACCGTGCGGATTCCCAACGGTCGCACCGCTTCAAACAGCGTTCGGTAGTCGCGGTGAGCAGAGCCCATCGCGAGGATGAACGGCGACTGCTGCTCCTCGCCGACGGTCGGCTCGACAAAGCCGCGCTGCAGAGGCACGAATTCGAAGCGATCGCGTGGTAAGCCGTACCACTCACTGTAGTTCTCACACTCCCGTCGGGAGTGCACAACGAAGTAGTCGATGCTCTTAAGTGCCATCCGTGCCAAGGTGCGGCGTGCCCCCGTGTAAAGGCGACCGATGTTCAAACACCATGCCACAATCGGACGCTTCGACCGCGTAAGCCATTTGCGGGCTCCGGCTATCGCCGCCAGTTGCGGGAAGACTGTGATGATGCCATCGGTCTGGGATGTCCAAGCCCGGCCCACGTGTCGGTGCATCGTCAGCCATTCCGCCGCGCCAGTGGTCGGTGTCCGACGGGCATGCCAGTCAACCGATGTCGAGTCGGGGCGACACACGACGTCAACTTGGTGCTTGGGGGAAGTCACGAAGCGATCGAGCCAAAGCGAATCAGGGCGGGTGAAGAACGGGGCGACGGCCGCCCATCGCATCGGACGGGTTCCTGAATGCATCTTTCATCTCCTGATCACCGAACCAACAAAGCTCGGTTGCGGACGGCCCCGCACACGCTCCCTACCTTGCCAACGACTGCCCGGCCGTCCGACGACTGTAGCGTAGAGCCTGCGACACGACAACCTTTTCACATCTTCCCTTCAATCCGCCTCTCCAACAACTGGCACCTCAAGCCAATCGTCGTCATCGGCTGCTGATCGTCAACCCGCACCGACCCGGCCGCAGGCAACTGCGAGTGCTCCGAAGACGAATGAAGCAATACAAGCTATTGAACCGATCCCAACGGGAAGAGGAGCAGAAATGGACAGAAAAACAAGGGGAAAATGGTTAAGTGAATGGCATTTGAGAATGTCCCCTTATCCGCCCCCGATCAGCCCGTGGCGAGGCAAGAAATTGCCGCTCCTTTTGTCAATACCCCGACCTAGAAACATGAAAATGTGAAAAAAATCTTCCAAAATGCAATAAAGGTCTTGGCTCTGGGACAAACAAACAGTAAACTGCAACAGCCCTCGACGTTCGTGGGCTATGGTCCAACTGGGAAATCCCAGCATTTCGGTTCCCCTCAACATCGGGGCATTCGCCCCAGTAGGAGATGATGTATGAAATCTTTTCGTCGGTTGGTAATCGGTGCGGCGACTGTCGCATCCGCAGCCAGTGGTGCGCAGGCTGTTTACTGGGATGTTTTCGGCGGGCAAGTCAGCACCTACCAGTTCAATGACAACAACTTGAACTTCGTGACCGCTGAGCAACAGGCCCGCATCGTCAACCAGGACGCCCTTGTACCACGCACTTTTCTCGGTGCCCAGGGCAACATGGCGACGATTAGCAGCACGCCTGAAAACCAGTTGGTGACGCTGTTGGGTCGTAACCGCGGCACCAAGTGGCTGGGCATCACCGATGACGCCCTTTTCGCTGGCACCGCCAACTTCCACAATACCTCCGTCAGCCCGTTGCCACCCGCCGGCCAGACCCCGGCCAACACTGCCGGCACCCAGCGCGGCGAAGGATTCGTCTGGGTCAGCGGACAGGATCTCGTCTTCCAGAACTTCAACGGCGGCGAGCCGAACAACTCGGGCGGCAGCCTGGCGAACAACACTGAGAACTTCGGCGAACTGTCCAACACCGGCGGTTGGAACGACAACACCAGCTTGACCACCATCAGCTATGCCGGCGGCAGCGGCAACCTTCGCCGATCCGTCATTGAGTTCAACCCCGTCAATGCCCCCAGTTCGCAGTGGCAGGTCACCAGCTACAAGGTTCAGGACGTACAGACCGCCGGCGTCGGGGTCGGCAACCTGAGCGAAGCCCGGCAAGTCGTCGCCGGTACCCGCGGCCCGCTCCAACCCACCTTCGGCACCGCAGGCGTCGCCACTGGTAACGTCGCCGTCCTCAACTTTGGGCAGAACACCAACGATCCCAACAACGGCCTCTTCCGCCAGACCGCCACTGCCGGCCAGGGTCAGGTCGGCGGCTTTGCCGCCCAGGGACTGCCTGGCTTTGGCACCGGGTCGCAGGACAATTACACCGTCCTCTCCACCGGTAGCTTCTCCGTGCTCACCGGCCAGGACTACACCTTCGGCGTCAACAGCGACGATGGTTTTGGCCTGCGCATCTTCAACTCCGGCGGCGGCACCGTCGCCTTTACCTCTGCGTTCGGCGATCTGACCACCGCCATCGGCACAGGCTCAGGTGTCCTACCGGGTGAACTGGCCTTCACCGGCGGCCGTGGCAACTTCAGCATCGGCACCACCACCGACGCCAACAACCAGCCTTCCTACGGCGTGCTCAACCTCGCCCCCGGCAACTACAGCTTCGAACTCATCAACTGGGAAGGTAACGGCGGCTACGGCCTCGAAGCCTTCTGGAAGGCAGGCGGATTCACCGACACCAACGGCAATGCCGTCATCGACAACGGTATCGACACCGTCTTCGACGGCAAAGGTTTCCAGCTCATCGGCGTGAGCTCAGCCGACCTCACCTGGACTTCTCCCATCGATGTCTCCGTCCGCAAGCTCTTCAATCAGGTCAACTTCGCCGACATCAACAACATCACCGACGCCAACGCCGTCATTGCCGGCACCTTCAGCGCCCCGCTACAGGATCTCAACCCGTTCGTCGCTGGCAACAACGCAGTCACTGGTTTCACCAATGTCATCAACATGATTGACGGCAACACCAACGTCGCCGGTATCTTCGGCATCGGCGCCAACGGCGCCGAGACGAACCTGCTCAATGACACGCCCCTGGGCCTGGGTGGTATGGATGACTTCGTCATTGAAGCCACCGGTTTCGTCAAGATCACCGCCACCGGCATCTGGACCTTCGGCATCTCTGCGAACGATGGCTACCAGCTCCTGCTCGATCTGGACAACAACGGCTCCTACGAAACCAACGTCGTCACCCGCGCCAGTAACGTCAACAACAACCCAGCCTTCACCAACATTCTCCTCAACGAAGGCATCTACGGCATCCGCTACGTCGCCTTCGATCGCAGCGGCGACTGGGGCAACGAACTCTATGCCGCGTTCAACCCGCTGGGATCGACCATCACCTCCGTTAGCCAGCTATCCTTCGCCCTCGTAGGTGACGCTGAAAACGGCGGCCTGCGCGTCGCCCAATCCATAGCAGCCCTCGCTGTGGTCGTGCCGGAACCCGCTACCGGCCTGCTTGGTCTGCTCGGCCTCACTTTCCTCGCCCGCCGCCGCAACCGCGCCAACGCCTGATCCGTCACACGACAAAATCACACCAACATCCACCAACAACATCCAGATAGACAGTCCACCAGCCCCTGAGCACCCGCTCAGGGGCTTTTTGTTTCAGAAAACGGGAACGGGGACAGGTCCAAATAAAGAATTGGGATAGAGGATAAGTGCATTCAATTCTCCTGCGCCGTGTCTATCAAATAAAAAACCCTTGAATCTTAGTTCACTACCTGCTATACTATGGCCGAATCGTTCCTTTCTTTTCTTCCGGGGTCTTGGCCATGTGTGTTGCTGATCTAGTCGCGGTTTTCGTCGCTGCTTTTTG
>ENA-ORBV01011120-ORBV01011120.1-microbial-mat-metagenome-genome-assembly--contig:-NODE-11120-length-14222-cov-6.827996_pt1 | contig 14222 bp, 12 predicted proteins | sample MGYA00237777_ERZ505514 | MGnify/ENA primary metagenome ERZ505514 (study PRJEB26160, sample SAMN06269048) | microbial mat metagenome | isolation source: Oligotrophic lake microbial mat | place...
GGAGCCGGGAGTGCGGCCGGCGTTCGCGGCTTGCAGGGGAAGGCCGGCCGCACTCCCGGCTCCGGTGGCGATCCGTTCGGTGATCAACGCATCCACGGCGCTGTCGACGCGACTGACGAAGAAGCTGGCGACCGAGGCGATGGTGGCCAGGTCACCGCCCGCCGCCGCACGGGCCCTGAGACCAGCGAGGTATGCGGCCATGACCTGGGCATGGCGATCGAGCGAGAAGATCAGCGTGACGTTGACGTTGATGCCGTCGGCAATCACCGCTTCAATCGCCGGTATCCCGGCTGGCGTCGCGGGAATCTTCACCATCAGATTGGGCCTCGCAACGACGCGCCACAGCCGCCGCGCTTCCGCGATGGTGCGCGCCGTGTCGTGCGCCAGTGTCGGCGACACCTCGATGCTGACGTATCCGTCATTCCCGTTGGTGCGCTCGAAGACAGGTAGAAAAAGGTCCGACGCGTTGGTGATGTCCTCGATCGCCAGCGCATCGAAGATTGCCTCCGCACTCCGGCCCTCGGCTGCCAGCGTCCGCAGCGCTTCGTCGTACGCGTCGCTGTGCGCGATCGCCTGCTCGAAGATCGTCGGGTTCGACGTCAAGCCCGTGATGTCGCCGTCCGCGATCATCCGCGCCAGTGCGCCGCTGGTGATCAGATCACGGCGGATGTTGTCGTGCCACGGCGACTGGCCGAGGCGCTGAAGGGTCACGAGGGGATTCGGCATGGGGTCTCCAGGGCGGGCCTCGCCCGCCGCTTCCGCTTCGAGTTGCGCAATCTTGCGAAGCCGCCGCACGTGGCGTGCCTCGCCGGTAAATCTCGCGTCGAGAAACGCCCGCACCAATTCCGGCACCACCGCGGGACCAATCACCCGCGCGCCGAGGGTGAGCACGTTCAGGTCGTCGTGTTCCACGCCCTGCCGCGCGGAGTAGGTGTCGTGGCAGATCGCCGCGCGCACGCCGCGACGTTTGTTGGCCGCCACCGAGGCGCCGACGCCGCTGCCGCACAGCAGCACGCCGCGATCCGCCGCGCCGCTTGCCACCGCCGCGGCGACCGCCCGTGCGGCATCCGGATAATCCACCGGGGCCTCGGAGTGGGTCCCGAGGTCGATGGCCTCGTGACCGAGGTCGCGCACCTGCTCGAGCACGCGTCCCTTGAGCGTGAACCCGGCGTGGTCCGAGGCCACGGCCACTCTCATGGCGTGCTTTCCGCCAGATACCGGGCGTCGGTCGGCTCCTGGCCGGGCACTCGCCGCGCCCGCCCGTTGGCGGCGAGGTGCTCCATCACCTTATGCACAGTCTCCACCTGATCCGGCGCGCCGGCGGCCGCGGCCAACTCCGTTGCCGTCCTGGCCACCGAAGGTTCGGCGTTGAACACACGGAGAATGGCGTGCTGCAGAGCGATGACGTCGCCGGCCGCCTTCTTGCCGGCCTCGACGCCGGGTTGATGGTAGGCATTGACGTTGACGAGTGACGCGTAGAAACCGACGGCCCGTTCGTAGAGCGCGATGAGCGCGCCGATCGTCCGTCCGTTCACCTCGGGCACCGTGATGGTGATGGATTCGCGTGCGTTCTCGTACAGGGCCTCGCGGGTGCCGAGCAGGAAGCCGAGGAGGTAATCGCCCGAGGTGATGTGCGGTTCGACCTCAAACGGCGCCCCGTCCTGATCCTTGAGCACCTGGATGAAGGTGAGAAAGAAATTGTTCACCCCGTCGCGGAGCTGCTGCACGTAGGCATGTTGATCGGTCGAGCCTTTGTTGCCGTAGACCGCGAGGCCCTGGTGCACCACGTGGCCGTCCCGGTCGCGCTCTTTGCCCAGGGACTCCATGACCAGCTGCTGGAGGTAGCGGGAGAAGAGGAGCAGGCGATCTTTGTATGGCAAGACCACCATGTCCTTGGCGCCCCGTCCCGCGCCCGCGTGGTGCCACATCAGCGCCAGTAATGCCGCGGGGTTCCTCGCCACCTCCCGGCTGCGCGTGGCCGCATCCATGTCTCTGGCGCCCGCGAGCATGCTGTCGATGTCGAGGCCTTGCAGCGCCGCGGGGAGCAGGCCCACGGCCGAGAGTTCCGAGGTGCGGCCGCCGACCCAGTCCCACATCGGGAACCGCGCGAGCCATCCCGCGTCACGCGCGGTGCGGTCGAGTTCGCGGCCCTCGCCCGTGACGGCCACCGCATGGCGCGCGAAGTCGAGGCCGGCGGCGCGATACGCCCGTTCGGCGAGCAGCATGCCGTTACGCGTCTCTTTCGTGCCGCCCGATTTGGAGATGACGACCGTCAGCGTCGTGGCCAGGGCCTCGCCGAGCCGAGCCAGCGTGCGCGCCATGCCATCAGGGTCGGTGTTGTCGGAGAAGTGCATGGCGATCGGATCGGCGGCGGTGCCGAGCGCGTCGGCGACGAATTGCGGTCCCAGTGCCGAACCGCCGATGCCGATCACCAACACGTGCGCAAAACGGTCCCCCCGTTGCGGCTTGACGCGGCCCACATGCACCTCCGCCGCGAAGGCGCTCACGCGCCCGCGCGCTGCGTTGATCGCCTCCGCCAGTGCGGGCGTCGGCGCCAGCTCGGGGGCCCGCAGCCAATAGTGGCCCACCATACGCTGCTCATCGGCGTTGGCGACCGCGCCCCTCTCAAGCGCTTCCATCTCGTCGAACGCCGCGGCCATCGGCGCGGCCATTCGCTGCAGGAACCCCTCGTCGAAGTGCATCCGCGACACGTCCAGCGTGACGCCGAGGTCTTCAACGACACACAGGTGCTGTCGGTATCGGTCCCACAGAGTATTGGCGTTCATCGGACCTCCTTGGCGGCGGCGACCACGGCGTCGACCGTGAAGCCGAACTTGGTGAGCAGTGCCTCGAGCGGCGCCGAAGCGCCAAACGTGTGCATGCCGATCACGCGGCCCGCCAGACCGGTATAGCGTTCCCAGCCGAACGTCGACGCCTGTTCGACTGCCACGCGGGCGGCCACGTCCGGAGGCAGGACCGCGTCGCGGTACGCCTGGTCCTGCTCCTCGAAGAGTTCCCAGCACGGCATGCTCACCACCCGGCAGCGAATGCCCTCCGACACGAGCCGCTCATGTGCGGCCACGCACAAGAACACTTCGCTCCCGGTGCCAAGCAGGATCACCTCCGGCGGGCCATCCCCCGCGGTTGCGAGCACATACGCACCGCGTGCGACGCCCGACGCTGGCGCATAGCGCGAACGATCGAGCGTCGGTAGCGCCTGCCTGGAGAGCACGAGGGCCACGGGCTCGTGGCGCAGCGGGAGGATCGAGCGCCACGACTCGAGCACCTCATTCGCATCGGCGGGGCGAAACACCCGCAGCCCCGGAATCGCGCGAAGCGAGGCGATCTGCTCCACTGGCTGATGGGTGGGACCATCTTCGCCCACGCCGATGGAATCGTGCGTGTAGATGTAGATGACGGGCAGCTCCATCAGTGCCGACAGACGGAAGGTCGGCCGGGCGTAGTCGCTGAAGATCAGGAACTGCGAGCCGAAGGCCCGCACCTTCGACAGCGCCAGGCCGTTCAGGATTGCCCCCATCGCGTGCTCGCGCACGCCGAAGTGGAAGTTCCGGCCGCCGCGATCGACCGCCGAGAAATCGCCCGCCGCGTCGAAGGTCAGCCGCGTCTTCGTGGAGGGCGCGAGGTCGGCCGACCCGCCCAGGAGCCACGGCACGTTGCTGGCGAGCGCGTTGAGCACGAGGGCAGAAGCGTCCCGTCCCGACACCCCTCTGGAGTCGGGCAGGAACGCCGGCAGGTCACGATCCCACCCCTCGGGCAGCAGACGGTGCTGCAGGCGATCGAACTGGTCCGCGAGATCAGGATGCGCTTCCCGATATCGCTCGAACAGCGCCGTCCAGCGATGACTCAGGTCCGCACCGCGCGCCCCGAGGTGACGCGCAAAGTGCGCCGGGACCTCGTCGGGCACGAAGAATTGCGCTTCTTCGGGCCAACCATACGCGCGCTTCGTGAGGCGAACCTCCGCTTCGCCCAGCGGTTCGCCGTGGGCGGCGTGCGAGTCCTGCTTATTGGGTGAGCCATAGCCGATGTGACTGTCGACGATGATGAGGGTGGGCCGGTCGGTGGTGTGTTCGAAGGTCGTCAGCGCTCTCGACAACATTTCGAGATCGTTGGCATCGCCAACCCTGGTGACGTTCCACCCATAGGCGATGAACCGCGTCGCGACGTCGTCGGAGAAGGCGAGCGCCGTGCTGCCTTCGATCGTGATCCGGTTGTTGTCGTAGATCCAGCACAGGTTGCCCAGGCGCAGGTGCCCGGCGAGCGAGGCCGCCTCGCTGGAGACGCCCTCCATCATGCAGCCGTCCCCCGCGAGCGCGTAGACGTTGTAGTTGACGATGTCGAAGCCGGGGCGATTGAAGGTCTTCGCCAGCCACGCCGAGGCGATGGCCATGCCGACGCTATTGGCCACGCCTTGACCAAGCGGGCCCGACGTGGTCTCCACGCCCGACGTCCAGTGGTATTCGGGGTGGCCCGGGCAGCGGCTATCAAGCTGGCGGAATCGCTTGAGGTCCTCGATCGACACCGACGGGCGGCCGAGGCGTTCGTAGTCGGCGTTCACGGCCTTCACGCCCGTCAGGTGCAGCAGGCTGTAGAGCAGCGTCGAGGCGTGACCCATCGACAGCACGAAGCGATCGCGGTTGGGCCAGATCGGATCATCCGGATCGAACCGAAGAAAGCGCTGCCACAGGGTATAGGCCACCGGCGCCATCGCCATCGGCGTGCCCGGGTGGCCGGAGTTGGCCTGCTGCACCGCGTCTATGCAGAGGGTCCGCATGGTGGCGATGGCGAGCTGGTCGAGGTCGGCCGTCATCGGGTCGTGTCTCACTGTTCGCCTGCGAGGTGGCAGATCTCGTTCCAATGCCGGATCACGCGCTGTTCGCGCTCGAAGCCGATCATGCTGACCGAGGCCGTATCGAGTGCCAGCGAACCGCCGCCGCTTGGCGCCAGCCCAAGCCATCGGGCCGCCAGGACCCGCAGGAAGTGGCCGTGTGCGAACAGGGCCACATGGCCGCTCGCGGAGAGCGCTCTGGCGATCACACGGTCCGCGCGCTGGCCGACATCCGCCGGCATTTCGCCGCCCGGCGCGCCGGACGTCCACACGGTCCACGTCGGTCGTTGGGCCCGGATCTCGGCGGTGGTCTTCCCTTCAAGATCGCCGTAATCCCATTCCTGCATGTCAGGGTCGACGCCGGCCATGCCGCCGTAGCCGGCGAGGCGGCAGGTCTCTCTTGCCCGCGCGAGGGGGCTCGTCAGCACGAGCGAAAAGGGCCGGCAGGCCAGACGCCGCCCGAGCGCGGCGGCCTGCAATTCGCCACGCGGCGTCAGCGGGATGTCGGTGCGCCCAGTATGGCGGCCCGTGGCAGTCCACGAGGTCTCGCCATGGCGCAAGAGCCAGAGCACGGGTGGCGCATCAGGGCTCACTTGTGTCTCCCCGCGTGCGGAGCCGCCCAGCCGTCAGGGACGAGGGCCTGTGCTTCGGCCGGGCCCCAGGAACCAGGTTCGTAGATGATCGGCGGGCGCACCTGCAGCACCGGATCGACGATGCGCCAAGCCTCTTCGACGTAGTCCTGGCGCGCGAAGCGGAACGTCTCGCCACGCATCGCGTCACCGAGCAGTTCCGCGTAGGGATCGGTCTCTGCCCCGTCGTGGTCATGGCTCGCCAGCAGCTCGAGCGGATGGCCGCCCTGCGTGCCCGGTTCGCGCACCGTGGCACCAAGTCCAATCTGGAACCCCGGGCCGAGTTGAAACCTCACGTAATTGGAGACCAGCGGCACTCTCGAGATCGGAGGTGGTCGCCGGAGCTTGACCACGACTTCCGTCAGCGCCACGGGCAGGCTCTTGCCGGTCCGGATGAAGAACGGCACGCCGTCCCATCGCCAGGATTCGACTGTCAACGCCAGCGCGGCGAAGGTCTCGGTCTGCGAGCCGGCGGCCACACCGGGTTCGTCCAGGTACCCGCGCACCTGTCCGCGGACCACCCGCGCGTGATCGAGCGGCGCGACGGCCTTGAGCACCTTCACCTTCTCGTCACGCAACGTCTCGGTGTCGGCGCTGCCCGGGGGCGGCTCCATGGCGATGTTGGAGAGCACCTGCAGCAGGTGGTTCTGGATGACGTCGCGAATGGCGCCGGTCTGATCGTAGAAGGCGCCGCGGCCATTGATCCCAAAGGGCTCGGCCATCGTGATCTGGATGTTCTCGACGTATCGGCGGTTCCAGATCGGCTCCAGAAACGTGTTGGCGAAGCGGAAGAATACGAGGTTCTGCACCGCCTCCTTGCCCAGGTAGTGGTCGATGCGGAACACCGAGGATTCGTCGAAGCACTGGTGCACAATCCCGTTCAGGCGGCGCGCCGACGCCAAGTCGGCTCCGAACGGCTTCTCCATGACGAGGCGGGCCCCGCTGGCGCAGCCGATGCGGGCGATTTGCCCGACCACCACTTCGAAGAGCGACTGGGGAATGGCCAGATAGTGCAGGGCTCGCGAGGCGTCGCCGAGCTCACGCGCCAGCAGGTCGAACGTCGCGGGTGACGCGTAGTCGCCCTCGACGTAGCGCAGCAACTCGAGCAGCCTCGGGAAGGCCACCGGGTCGGCGCCGCCGCCATGTTGCGCGACGCTGGCGCGCGCGTGTGCCTTGAGCTGTTCGAGCGACCAGCCCTGCCGCGCGACGCCGATGATCGGCACGTCGAGCGCGCCGGTCTTCACGAGGTGCTGCAACGCGGGGAAGATTTTCTTGAACGCCAGATCACCCGTGGCCCCGTAGAAGACCAGCGCTTCGGAGAGCCCGGGCATTACAGCTTCTCCCGATGACCGCCAAAGGCCGCGCGCATGGCCGACAGCACCTTGTCGGCGTAGTCGGCTTCGCCGCGTGAGGAAAATCGTTGGTAGAGCGCGGTCGTCAACACCGGAGCCGGTACCGCTTCATCGATGGCGGCCTTCACCGTCCAACGGCCCTCACCGGAATCGGAGACGCGGCCGGCAAAGCCAGCCAGATCGGCTCCCTCAAGCAGTGCCTCGGCGGTCAAGTCGAGCAGCCAGGACGAGACCACGCTGCCCCGGCGCCATAGCTCGGCGATCTCGTCAACGGCGAAGTCGTACTGATAGTGCGCGGGGTCGCGGAGCGGCGTGGTTTCGGCGTCATGCTCGTGCGGCGCGCGGCCAACGTTGGCATGGCGCAGGATATTGAAACCCTCCGCGTACGCCGCCATCAGTCCATACTCGATGCCGTTGTGCACCATCTTGACGAAGTGCCCCGCCCCGGGCGGCCCACAGTGCAGGTAGCCCCGGTCGGCGGTGCCGGGCTTCTGCCCGCGGCCCGGCGTGGGCGGCACCGAATCCGCGGCGGGCGCGAGCGCGGCGAAAACAGGCTCGAGGTGCGCCACCACGGCCGCGTCGCCGCCGATCATCTGGCAGTAGCCCCGCTCCAGGCCGAAGACGCCGCCGCTCGTCCCGACGTCCACGTAGTGAATGCCGCGACCCGCCAGCTCGTGGGCGCGCCGCAAGTCGTCGATGTAGTAAGAGTTACCGCCGTCGACGATGATGTCGCCGGATGCCAGCAACGGCGCCAGCTCGGCGATAGTGGCGTCGACGACGGCGGCCGGCACCATGAGCCATACCACGCGCGGCCCAGCCAGGCGGCTCGCCAGGTCCCCGAGGGACGTGGCGCCCTCGGCGCCTTCACGGACCAGGGCTTCGACGGCTTTGGGCGTGCGGTCAAAGACCACCGCCTCATGCCCGTGCCGCAGCAACCGGCGCACCATATTGGCCCCCATCCGCCCGAGACCGATCATCGCAATCCGCATTACTGCTCCTTCTAGACCCGACACCTTTTGCCCTGCCTTTGCCAGTCTCGGGCCATGTTGGTTCGTTACATCCAATCCAATGGCGCAATCGTCGCCGCACTGTGAGCGGTGTCACAGCGCGCTCATTGCCGCTTGAGCCACACTGGGTGCGTCATGTCGGTCTCTCTCCATCCCAAGGCGCCGTTCAACGAGAAGGACGTCGTCCAGCGTCTGCGGGAGGGTGACGAGGCCGCGTTCACCCATCTGGTGGAGACCTACCACGCTCCGCTGACTCGCTTTGCTTTGCTCTTTGTCGGCGACCGTTCCGTCGCCGAGGAAGTCGTGCAAGACACGTGGATGGCGGTGCTGAGCGGTCTGGACACGTTCGAGGGCCGTTCGGCCCTCAAGAGCTGGATTTTCAGCATCCTGGCCAATCGCGCCAAGACTCGCGGGATCCGCGAGAAGCGGACCGTTGCTTTTTCAGATCTGGTCCCGGCCGATACGGACGAAGGCCCGGCGGTCGATCCGGACCGCTTTGCATCGAGCGGCGGCTGGCTGGCGCCGCCGACGCGATGGGACCACAACACTCCGGAGAGTCAGCTGCTGCACGCCGAGACTCTCGCTGTCGCCAAACAGGCGCTGGAGGCTCTGCCTCCCAACCAACGGGCCGTCGTCACCCTGCGAGACGTCGACGGGCTGGACGCCGCCGAGGTGTGTAACATTCTCGATGTTTCCGAGACCAATCAGCGGGTATTGTTGCATCGCGGTCGGGCGAAGGTCCGTGCGGCCCTCGAACGCCACATCTCCAAACGCTAATCATGCTGACCTGCAGGGAACTAACCGAGCTTGTGACCAACTACCTCGAAGGGCGTCTGTCGCTGACCGAGCGCGTGAAATTCGAGATGCACCTCGCCATGTGCCGGCACTGCCGCGCCTATGTGCAACAGATGCGCGAAACGATTCACACGCTCGGCAAGCTGCCAGAAGAACGCGTCTCGCAGGAGGCGTGCGCCCACTTGCTCGATCGGTTCCGCAACTGGAAGCAGCAATAGCCACCCGGTGATGAAAGCGGCCTCGGTCCTTGCGGGGATCATCCTGGTCGTCGCCCTCGGCTGGTTCCTGCCGGTTCGCGAGTGGACGTTGGCACTGGCCGACTACGTGCGTAATGCCGGCGCGTTGGGCGTGGTCGTGTTTGTGGCGGCCTACGTCGTCGCGACGGTGGCGTTGCTCCCGGGGTCGATCCTCACGCTGGCAGCCGGCTTCGCCTACGGCCCGGTCGTTGGGCTGCTGATCGTGTCGCCGGCCAGCGTCCTGGCCGCCACCGTCGCCTTCTTGCTCGGACGCACGGTGTTGCGCGGCTGGGTTGAGGGACAGCTCGCGGCCGCGCCGAGGGCGCGGGCTATCGACCGGGCCGTGGGCAAGGACAGCTTCCGTCTCATCCTGCTGTTGCGGCTGTCGCCCGTCGTGCCGTTCAACATCCTGAACTATGCCCTCGGCCTCTCGAGAGCCAGCCTGGGCCGCTACCTGTTGGCATCGTTCATCGGCATGCTGCCCGGCACCTTCATGTATGTGTACCTCGGGTCGCTCGTGACGACGGCGGCGGACTTGACCGGTGCGTCCGGGACGGCGTCGACCGGCAAGCTGGCGCTCACCGGAATCGGCCTGGTCGCGACCGTGGCCGCCGTGACGCTGGTCACCCGTACGGCCAGACGAGCGGTCGATCGGGAGCTGGCGGCCGAATAACGCCGTCAACGTGTCCAGCGGAAATAGCGATCGAACCAGCGCTTCACTGTGGGGGTCAACGCGCCGCGGCGGTAGGCGTCGCCGGCCTTGCGCATCGCCTCGGCCTGGGTCGGGTAGGGATGGATCGTCGTCGAGAGATCGCCGAGCGACCTGCCGTGCGTGATGGCGAACGCGGCTTCGCCGATCATCTCGCCGGCATGGGCCGCGACAATCGTGCAGCCCAGGAGCTTGCCACGCTCGTGGTGCACGCGAACAAACCCCTCCGCCTCTTCGTCGAGTACCGCGCGATCCACATCTGACAGCTCCACGGTGATGGTCTTGACGTCGCGGCCCTGCTCGCGCGCTTCCTGTTCGTAGAGCCCGACGTGCGCGATCTCCGGATCGGTGAACGTGCACCACGGCATCACCAGCGCGCTGGCCTTCTTGCGCCCATAGAAGAGGGCGTTTTGAATGACGATGCGCGACATCGCGTCGGCGGCGTGCGTGAACTTGTACTTGGAGCAGACATCGCCGCTGGCGAAGATCCGGCGATTCGACGTGCGAAGCTGGTCGTTGACGACAACGCCGGCGCGGGTGGTCTCGACGCCGGCCGCATCGAGCCCGAGGTCTTCGATGTTTGGGGCACGACCGGTGGCGACGAGCACCTGGTCGCCCGCGACGTCGCCTGCGGTTCTGTCCGCACGTTGATACCGGAGGCGGATGCCGTCGGCCGCCCCCGCGGCCTCGGTCAGCGTCACGCCGAGTTCCAGCGTGATGCCGTCCGCGAGAAGTTGGTGCTGCACGATGGCGGCCGCGTCGGGATCCTCGCGGGGCAGGACGTGGGCGGTGTTGCTGAGCAACGTGACGGCGCTGCCAAACCGGGCGAAGGCCTGCGCCAATTCACACCCGATCGGTCCGGCGCCGATGATCAGCAGACGCTTCGGCAGTTCGGTCAGCCAGAAGACGGTTTCGTTGGTCAAGTACGGCAGTTCAGCCAGCCCGGGAATCGGCGGCGCCACCGGCCGGCCGCCGGTCGCGATTACCGCGCGGTTGAAGGAGAGGGCCTGGCCGGCAACCGCGATCGTCCGCGGTCCCGTGAAGCTCGCGGCGCCGAAGAACACGTCGACGCCGACCTTGCGCAGCCGCGCCGCGGAGTCGGTCGGGCTGATGCCCGCACGCCGATCGCGCATGCGTTGCATGATGGCGGGAAAATCCGCCGTGACGTCGCCGACACGTACGCCCAGCGCTGGAGCCCGGCGGGCCTCGGCGATCGCGCGTGCCGACCGGAGCAGGGCTTTCGAGGGGACGCAGCCCACGTTCAGGCAGTCGCCGCCCAGGAGCCGCCGTTCGATCAAGGCGACTCGGGCGCCAAGGCCGGCCGCGCCGACCGCGCTGACCAAGCCGGCGGTGCCGCCACCCACCACCAGCAGATCATAGACGCCACGGCCCTCGGGGTTCTTCCAATCGGAGGGATGGACGCTGGCGAGCAGTCGCTGATTAGCCTCGTCGAGCGGCAGGACAAGCGGATCGCGTTCCTCGGTCAGCATGGGCGATGGTACGGATTCATCAGGGCGTCAGGACCGATCGCGTGATCCACGGGATGTGGTCCCAGCTGAGCACCTGCTCCGAGCCGTCGAACAGTGCGGCATACCGCCCCCCTGACGCCTTCAACGAGAAAGTCCGCACACGGTCCGGCGGTGTGGTCGTGGTGTTTCGCAGGATGTCGAGGACCTGCTCCTGGCGCGAGATCTGAAAGCGGCCCGGAGTCTTCGCGGAGTAGAACCTGACCTCCGCGGGGCTGCCCTTGTTGCCGACGCCGCGTTCGAAGGTGATGTGCATCTCGAGGTGCTCCCCGCCCGCTGCATCGAACACCCAGTCCTGCGATTCGGTGATCGGACCAGTGTCGCTGGAGGTGGCGCGGCGCATCGTGTGAGTGGTAGCGGGCAGATAGACGCCAAACGGACCCGGGGCGTCGGCCGGGTCCTCGGTGATGCCGCCGATCATGAGCTGCACGTTGGTGCCGGCTGGCTCCTTCGCCGGGACCGCCAGGTAGACCAGCCGGTTCGAGCCGCTCCGGCCAGCGGGCTTGCCGTCGGGGCCATTGATCGTCAGGCGGTCGACAAAGATCATCCGCAGGTTCGCGCCTTTCGCGGCCCCTTGTGACGCGATGTTGAGGGACCACCCGTCCGGGACGAACGCCGCCAGGGCGGCGTCGGGCACGTGCAGATCCAACTGGAACCGGGTCTCGGCACTGTGCTCGATTAGTGTCTGCCCCCTGAGGTTGGTGAAAGCACTGACGACCAGCAGTGCGAGGACGACTCGAAACCGGACACCTGACATCGACTGGCCCCCTGTCGGCGGTGACGTCCGCCGCCGGAATCATACCCCGTGATCTCGAGGCCGGTTCCGGGCTGGGTGTGAGGCACACCACAGCTCACCGGAACTGGCGTAATGCCCTTCAGTGCCGACGAGACATGGGTCCATGCAGCCATTCTCGGCACTCGACTGGCGGACCTGCGTCGCGACCGTGGCGTGCCTCCTGCTTCCAATGGTCTCCGGAGCACAGACCTTGGTGGATCCACTTGTACCTGACGGCGCCAGCGAGTGGACCCTGTCGGCGGTCGGAGGCCCGGCGGTGAGCGTGTTTCACTCGGTGGCAGACCGGAGCCTGACGCTCTTTCCGATCTCCTGGGGCCGTGTCGTGTCTGGCCTGCACGGATCGGGGATCCTCGCCGGTCGGCTGTCGATGCACCTTGAAGCGGTCCCCTTCGTCGCCGTGAACCAGGCGGAGACGGCCTACGGCGCGGCGATTACACCCATCTTCCTGCGGTGGAACTTCGCCCGCCACGGACGGTGGGCACCGTTTGCCGAAATCTCAGGGGGCTTTCTGCGCACTGACCGGCCGGTTCCGGAGCGCACCCTGCGACTCAACTTCACGGCCCACGCGGGCGGCGGCCTCCGCTTCCGCATATCGGAGACCCGCGCGCTGATCGTCGGCTACCGGTTCCATCATGTGTCCAACGGCAATCGTCTCGAAGCCAATCCGGGGGTGAACTCCAATCTCATCGTCGCTGGCGTCTCGTTCTTCCGGTAGCCATCCCGTGCCCCCATCGTTGTTCAACCGCACGACCGGCGAGACTTCGCATGCACCGCCACCGGATGCGGTGGCCCGCGCCTGTCGCACCCATCCGCTGCTCGACCCCCTGCTGTCGTCCCGCCAGCGGACGGCGCTCAGGTTCTGGCTGCCCATCTATCGCCGGCTGCGCACATCGCCGGGGGCAGCGGATGAGTTGCTGTCGCGGTTCACCACCACGACGATCGGGCCGCCGCAGCTGCCGGCGCATCCCATCGCGCAGTATTTTGATGACGCTGACCAATACATCGATGGCGTACTGGGCCTGGCGCCGTTACCAATTGCCGATGCGCTTCGGCCGCTGTCGGACACCCGCCAGCTCCGAAACGTCGCCGGGTTGCTCCAATGTATGTTCGGCGGCGCCACCGCGCGCCACCGCTATGAGGCGCAGCGCAAGCTGTGCCTGATGATGCTGCTCTTCGATATCGACCATGCCCGGAGCGTCCGCGACGCCGCGCGCCATCTGGCAGCGTTCGAGCAGCTACTGGACCGCACCCTGTGGCGCGAGGTGGCCTCGACGTCTGGGGCCGAGCGGGTCGGCCGGATCGCACCGCGGCGCGGACACGGTCCCATCGACCTGATCCAGTATCAATCACGGCTCAAGCGCGAGGGGGCCGCGGCAACGGTGAGCGGCGCGCCGACGCCCCAACCACGACGGAGCGGGTCGATCTTGAGCAAGATGATCCGCCGCGGCATCGGTGATGCCCACCAGGTGGCCGATGTGCTGGGCGCCATGTTCATTGTCGGCGACCGCCGGCAGGCCTATGCGCTCGAACGACGGCTGGTCGAGGCGCTGGGTGGGCCGTTCCGATGGCGGGATCGCGTCGACACCCTGGCGACTCCGACCGACGCCAGCCGCCGGAACCACACGTCCTCACCGGCGTTCCGGGTGCTGAAGCAGACCGTGGACCTCCTCGTCGCCGATGCGGCCGCGGCGTCCCCCTACCTGGTGCCGATCGAGATTCAGATCCAGCCCATCGAGATGTATCGGGAGACGCGGTCCGTTTCTGGCCTCGCCAGCCATCAGCAATACAAGTGGCGTCAGTTCGCCCGTGAACTGGCGCCGATCCTGTTTCCGGCCAGCGTCTTCGGAGCCATCGATTTGCCGGCACATGACGGAGCCTGATGTGAGCCTGATGTGAACACCACGCAATTTCTTGCCCCGACGGAACCCCCGTTCCCACAGTGACCTCGGCTGCCCGTGGCGAGGCTCGCTGACTAATCGTCCCGGAGTTTTTCACCCTCACCACGGGCCGGCTTGAACGTGGCGTCGCGATTGAGCCCGGCGTCGTCCTGCCTGGCGGGTGACGAACCGGCGGGCGCATGTCCGGCACTCATCCGCAGCGATCGCCATTTCAGCTTCAGATCGGCCATTCGGTGACTTGGTGCCGTGTAGCCATACGCCCGGTACTGGCCAGGCGACACTCGCCCTTTCTTCGCGACGAAGGCGGCAATGCGATCGGCCCATTGATTGACGGCTTCGATCACCTCGGGCCGGCGCTCGAGGTCCTCCGCCTGATTGTCGCTATAGAGTTCGCCGTCTCCGAACTGCTCATAGGTCCAGAGACTGTC
>ENA-ORBV01011121-ORBV01011121.1-microbial-mat-metagenome-genome-assembly--contig:-NODE-11121-length-14221-cov-3.684601_pt1 | contig 14221 bp, 17 predicted proteins | sample MGYA00237777_ERZ505514 | MGnify/ENA primary metagenome ERZ505514 (study PRJEB26160, sample SAMN06269048) | microbial mat metagenome | isolation source: Oligotrophic lake microbial mat | place...
AGGTACGTGTGGTGCATCTGGCTCTGATCAGAGGTGTGATCACACGTACTATTGCTTTTTGTATCATCGTATGAGCGGCTCTGGCACGTGTATCGATTTTGATGTGGAAGAGCGTTGTTGATCCCTTCCACGAAATACCTTCGTCTACGATTGAGAGCTTCTTTTGGCATTGAGTGATGCCGAGAAGAGCGATCCAGCTCATGGTTCGCCAATACGTACGTACGTACGGCACGGTACGTTTACGTATCCTGCCACTGGCCACTTTAACTATACACAGCAGATCATTGATTGGACAACCGGCCCCATACGCATGACTTCCCCATGACGGAGTACGAGCCGAACGGACAGCCATCTACAACGTGCCACAGGAGTCATGCATCGGCCGTCCTTCCCTACCACGCTCAAAGCGAGTGTGGCTTGATCTGGCTTGTCTTTGCGGCGTTTCCCGCGGATGCCACAGTCTTCCCCCTATCCTTGCATGCAGTCAACAGCTGGGCGCGCTGCTTCGGGCGGTGTGACGGGGTCATGACGTTCTCAAAGGGCGTCACGGGCAACATTTATTATTGTCCATCCATGCCCGAGCTGGAGAAGTGGAAAAATCAGTCCGCCGACGTTGCTTTAGCTCTGTAACCCCTTTTCAATGACAGTCCATCGTGTGGTTTTGTCGAATCGCATTGCTTCGAGGCACCATATGCGCTGTACTCGGTGACACCTGGCAATTGAAAACCTTTATGACACAATTTTAACGTGATCGCGGCACGAACACGGCTTTGAATTGAGCAGGTTGAAGCACGCCAATGTAAGTGGGCTCCATAGCATCTTCAGGTCCCCGCATTGCGTGCTCCACTTGGAAGTTGGCCATGAGGGTGGCCAACACAATCGTTGCTTCCTGCAGAGCGAAGCTCCGACCAATGCAATTGCGAGGACCTGCCGAAAAGGGCACATATGCGAAGGGGTGGGCTTGCCGTCTGCAAAAGGAATGAGCAAACATTTTGTCTGAATTAGTTGTTGAATATGGATGGCAGCGCATAAGATATCGATTATGCAAGTCTATGCATCAAGGCCATGACTCGTCCGCAGTACACTCACTCTGTATTCCAGCGGTCGGGGTCGAATGTATTTGGACTACTCCAGTATCTCTCATCACGGTGAACCGCATGGAACCGCATACTCAACGCCACACCAGCCGGGATCTGATATCCCATAAGCTCCACCGGGCGAGTGGTGATGCGTTCCAGATTGGGCACCGGAGGGTACAGCCTCAACGTCTCGTTGAGCACGCTGCGTGTGTATGGCAGGTGTTCCAGATGCGCTGCTGTGCAGGCCTCGCCTTGCAGCACCCGGTCGATCTCTTCGTGCAGACGCTTCTGAGTGTCAGGATACTGAGTCAGATTCCACAGCGTGAAACTCAGCAATGACGAAGTGGTGTCATGGCCTGCAACGTCACATGAAATCATGCAATCAGCGAACTTGCCTTGCACCGCAGTGCGACACGCGCGAATGAGCACTGGTGATAACAACGAAAACGTGCCTGCGAACAAGAACGTCTCTGCTTGGTCAGCGACATCTTCAAACGTCATAGGCTCAGCTTTCTCCGTCTCGTCAATCCGAACACCTGCCTTTTGTTCCTCCTCCGATGCAATCAAAGCGTGCAGCAATGCTGTGAGCAGGTCGTATGGCAGCGTGCCCTGCATGGAGCCGGCAGCCCTGTTGGCTTCAGAGCTCGGGACAGCTTGCTCCAACTGGCGTCGGCTTTGCAGAATTTCCTGCTTGCGCTCGAGTACCACCCGCCGGATAGCTTGCATCAACTCGCGTTGACACTTTCGAGGTCCTTGAGACCACGGTATCGGCACGTAGTTCCAGAGGCGTCCCAGCACCATACTGCCCAGCATGTAGCTCTGAAAGCCGTGCAAGAGTTCACTCCACTTGGTAGCCATCCACTTTGCGTCAAAGTTTCCCCCAAAACCCAAATCGATCATCACGTTGACGGTGAACTGGCTGATTTCGTGCACAACCGGTACAATGACCGCCTCAGGGACGGAGGCGGCACTCAGCGGTGATGTGGCACCGGAGGATCTCCAGCGCTGCTGCAGCTCGGCAACAAACTGCTGCGTCATCGATGCAGTTCGCGGGACCATGGCTCGCAAACGATCGAAATGAAAAATAGGAGTAAGCAATCGTCGATCTCGCTTCCAGCGCGCTCCCTCGCTGGTGACTAGTGCTTCACCTAGAACCAGCTTCAGATTGTCGTATATGAATGGAGACTTTCTGAAGTCGTTCGGATTGGACATCATCTGCTTTATGCCATCAGGATGAGTGCAGAACACTAGCGGTGTGCCATCCATGTCAGGACCGAAAGAGAACAGAGGCCAAAAGTGACCATTTTTGTCTCGCGGAACGACCGTCAACGACGCTTCAAACCCTGAATGCAAAGCGCTACGGTTGAGCTTTGTTCGAAGGACTCAATCGGTTTTGCTGCTGTTGCTCACTCCTACCTCGTTTTGCGTACAGTTGCACTATCGGCACAGGTGACTGGTTGAGGATGCGTGGGAGGTGAGCTGTGCGACTTTTGAGCACATGATACCGGAGCACCTTGCGCAACAGCGCCAACAAGATTACGAGCCCGAACAGGCACGATCCCAGCACGGCTATGCTGATGGAGTATGCTACTATAGTGTACATCCTTGCTTTCAATGGAATGAGCCTGGCACTTCGCACTTCAAGCGCTGCACCATCGGCCCGAAAAAGAAGCACTCGCCTGGCTCGAGCACCGCCAATCGCCAAAGTTACGGTTTATGTGGGAAAAGACACCTAGAACAAACATTTACGTTAGCTCGTCAGGAAAACAACACGCAAAAGATTACTGCTGGCGAGGTACAAAAATCGCTTTGAATCCGACCGGCTGTAGCACGCCCGCAAACTGCGGGCGCATGTCATCTTGCTTGCCGCGGTGCATGTGGATCGTGAATCTTTGAATGACTCTACACAGCACCAGTATCGCTTCCTGGAGGGCGAATTGCGTCCGATGCAGTTTCGAGGCCCAGCAGAGAACGGCACGAAAGAAAATGGATGAAGTTGTTTTCTGGAAACCAGGGTAGCAAGATATGGTTGTTGGATGCGCATGACTCCGGGATGTCCAGAATCTTGGATCCACATGGGCTGATGGGATTCGCTTGCTAACCGCAACGACCTGCGGGAAGGCCGTATCCAATTAGGTGCTCTGGATTGGCTGTGATCCTCTCCAGACCCGCCGCCGGAGGATAACAGTCGCAGAGTTTCATTTAGCACATTGCGGGTGTACACTAACTGGTCAAGTTGTGCACCCGTCAGAGACTGCCCTTTCAACACGCGATTTACCTCATCTCTTTGAAAGCGCTGTTACGCCACATGGCGTCGTGCCCTAGCGGACATGGCCAAGCAAGTTGGTAAGAGAAACGTAAATCAGGTGTCAGTTTAAAGTAGGCGGCTACCTGCAAAGAGAAACATCTCGGCTTGCCACTCGGATCAACGACGTCATCAAAAGTCATCGTATCGGCAGTCCCCCCCCCAGCATCTGCGCTGCCGCCTGCCTTCTGCTCCTCTTCAGATTGAATCAGTGCATACAACAGCGCAGTCAGCAAGTCGTACTCTTTGGCGGCACCGCAGCTTTGGCATCACCACCGACCAGAAAACCAACTAAGATGCTCTGAGGCACCAGCGGTACCGCGCGTCAAGTCAACGGCCCAGCGATAGTTCGACGAATCGATCACAAGTTCCAGCGCCCTGAACAGCTTGCAGCCATACAGTTAGGCACAACAGGACGCATATCTCATTAAACGGGCGCAGAATCTGCGGACAGGGCCGCGCAGGCGCTCCGCGGGCAGCTGGGTAAAAATGCGACCGAAATGTTCGAGCGGAAGCACACTGCCCAAATAAACCATCCCATCATCTCCTCCTGTGTCGGAACGCGTCGGTCCTCGAGGCGATACTTTTCAGCAGATCACGCAATATCATACGGGGCCTTTGGCATGCTCTTTTTGAACGAGGCATCAGCGCTTTCATCCACTCTCTTGGCTCGTCGTACATGGGAAAGACCAGACATATCGAAAACCAATCGTCGATCCGGGATCGACTTCCTCTGATCGCAATCGCAAATCGTGATAGCCAGACGGCGCACAGAGAGACGACGAGAGTGGAAATATGCTGGCAAGCAACACAAAAGTTGCACAATTGGACACATGCACCGTGAAATCAATCCACTAGTACCGGCGGCATGTAAGTGAAGTAACATCTAACGCTCCTAGAGAGCAGGGCCCAGCGGACTCGAAAGACGTGCAGGCCATCATCGAACAACAGAACATGGCCACAGATAGGTTGATCACTCGTCGACCCAGCATAGCCCTGGCACCTGACGCATCTGGAACACCGAACGCCCAATTCAACCAGTGCGATTCCAATTGTGCGATTCAACGCCTTGAACATGCTCCGACGACCCGTCGGACTACGCATCCAGGAAAGTCGGAAAAATCTGACAGCGTCAGGCTTTGCCACTGAGGCTGCCTGCCAACGGTAGCATATATCGAGAGTAGGTATATATACTACTATGATTAAAGCACCAGCTGTGCAAGTGACAGTGCTTATTCGGATTTCGCAGTGCACGGCCGCAATTTAATGAGACTCCCTCATTATATGTATACCGTAGTATCAGTATACTGCGTCTCATATGCAGCCTGCTGCACACCACTTCGCCGGGGCAGTCTAATCATAATGAAAGACCTGCATGGCCGTGTTCATCGATGCATGTAGTGGCATGTCGATTGGATGCCGAGAACGTGGACGTATGCCGTCGTATGATATATATGCATGCAAAAAGTATCCAACTCAGCGCTAGTTGTGACAGCGCCCGGCCGTACTATATGCTTGCGCACACTTGCTTTTACTACTAAGTGACTCTTGTGACATATGCTGCATGTGTCGATTCGCTGATCGGTCCAGCTTCGTATGTTTGTACTGCTGCAGGTTGCACAGCTAGACGTATTGACTCTCAGTCACTGAGTCCGCGGACAACACGGGGATCCACGGGTGACGAGAAGCATTGACGTCTGAAGTTCAAATTCCGGCGCTTAAGCTTCCAGGATATACATCGGCACGTGCACCTCGTGGCACACTATAGCTACTGACGATGAAGTTTGCGTCTCCAGGCCCGGGATCAAACAGCCATAAGCCTGTCACCAGGGCGTCGAGCGCTGACGTGCTGAAGAAGAGCGACACCGCACGAGGTCCAGTTTCTCGATACCTGTACGTCGCCATCGACAAGCTCTCGCAGCTGGCCCAAGGAGACTCTCCGGCCGCTTGCTGCATCTGGTTGATCGTCGGAGTATACTATTTGCCACTCGCGCTGGTGGTTTTGGGAGAAGCGATGATTTTCCCGATGATTCTGCTTATCATCATGGGGCCGGATGTGGTGTTCTTCTCCCAGAAGCTGACCCAGGACCTCACCCTGTGGTACTGGTCTCTCGATTCCTTCGTTCCACAGAAATTCCAGGGCTACGGCTACTTGGCTGGTCCGACTTGGACAGCACTGGACCCTATGTGGAACATGGTGACCAAAGGTCCCCTTGTCGCCGCAGCATCCTTTGCATTGCCTACTGTGATCATGGCAGTGTTTTGGGCTCTACTGCTCATCTTGGATTTTGTGATCAGCGGCGTGGTATTGGTACCTATGGTACTGATCAGCATTCTGCTTCTCCTGCTGTCTTGTCCGTGTCTTTGGGTCGACCAGGTGGTGCGTTTCCACGTATCGTTCGTCAACAAGATCGTCAAGTTCATCAACTTTTATTGGCGATTGCAGATAGAGCTGCGCAAAGCAGCGGCATCTCAAAACCAGTTAGAGTTGCCCAGTTAGCGTTACGCGATTTACAAATGTCGGATGCAGCAACATGCATGTGTGGCAGGCCACGCAAGCTCGAACCAGTATCAATACAACCCCGCCTGATCTATGTACACGCGTGGCAATCTGTTTGTCATAATCACGCAGACAAAGCACAAGCACATTCGTGTGCAAGCTGTGGTTGCACTCGAGCCCAAGTATGTTCACCGAGGAACAAAAATCGCCTTAAAGCCCACAGGTTGCAGTACTCCAACGAATTGCGGATGCATGTCATCTTGCTTTCCACGATGCACTCTACGGATGGTGAATCTTTGCATGACTCTACTCAACACCAACACAGCTTCCTGCAGCGCGAAGTTGCGTCCGATACAGTTTCGAGGGCCAGCTGAAAACGGCACGAAGGCAAACGGGTGGAGCTGCTTTCTGGAAACCAGAGCAACAAGATGGTCGTAAGCAGTGCGTTTGAAACTATGCGAAAGACACAAGATGATCATACTGGGAATCCCAACGATCTGGCTTGAACTCCAATGGGGATGTCCAGAATCTTGGATCCACATGCGCTGACTGAATCCTCATGCTAACCGCAACCCCTGCGGGAAGGTCATACCCCATTAGTTGCACTGGCTTGGCCGTAATTCTCTCCAGACCCGCCGCCGGAGGATACAGTCGCAGAGTTTCATTTAGCACATTGCGGGTGTACACTAACTGGTCAAGTTGTGCACCCGTCGGAGCCTGCCCTTTTAACACGCGATCCACCTCATCCTGCAAGCGACGTTGCACTTCCGGATGCTCCGAAAGTTCGTAGAACGTAAAGCTCAGCAGTGCAGCAGTCGTGTCGTGCCCTAACCAAGCACACGGGTAAGCTAAACACAGATCGTATGTGAGTTTGAGGTAGGCAGCTACGGAGCCTACCTGCAAAGAGAAACGTCTCGGCTTGATCGACGACGTCGTCAAAAGTCATCGGAGCGGCAGTCTCCGACGCATCTGCGCTGCCGCCAGCATTCTGCTCCTCCTCAGATTGAATCAGTGCGTACAACAGCGCCGTCAGCAAGTCGTACTCTTGAGAGTCATCAGACGGCGGCACCGCAGCTTTAGCACGCCCTGGGCCAGTCGCAGTGTTGAGTGTGGAAGCGGCGGTTCTTCTCTGTATGATTGCAGCTTTTCGAGCCTGAACGGTGTCGCGAATGGCCTTGACGATCATGTTCTGGGTTCGAATGGGTCCTTGAGCCCAAGGTATAGGTAGATACTTCCACACTCGGCCGAAGATCATCGAGCCCGTCATGTACGGAAGAAATCCATTCAGTAGCTTGCTCCATTGTCTCGCCATCCATGCTGCGTCGAAATCGCCTCCAAAGCCGAGGTCAATCATTACACGCATGGTGAATGCGCTGACTTCATCAAGTACGGTCAGCACGAGGCTGTCTGGCGCATTGTCACTCGAGATGGTGCTGGCATCTTGGGCCGCAGAGTTCCACCGTTGATGAAGCGCATCCATCCACTGATCAGCGTGATATATGATGCGTGGAAGCATACCACGCAAACGATCAAAGTGGAAAATGGGAGTCAACAGCCGCCTATCGCGCTTCCATCTGCCTCCGGAGCTGGTGACCAGCCCGTCACCCAATACTATCCGTAGATTGTCGTACAAGAAGGGCTGCTTGAGGAAGTCGTTTGGGTTCGACATAATCTGCTTGATTCCATCGGGGTGCCCGCAAAATAGCCAAGGTGAACCGTCTAGATCCGCGCCAATGCGGTACAAGGGCTCCATTTGTCCAGTCGAGTCCAGCGGAACGATCTTGTGACACTCTTCAAACGCTGCAGCACGAGATTGTCCAGCATCAGCAAAGATGACGCTGAAAATATATGCGAGTCGAACCGATGCAATGAACATTACCCTTATCACTGAACAACTTTAGCGCTGGGATCCAGGATTTATCGTTATTGCCCGGCAAATGAGCTACCCTCCCTTTCAAGAACTGATATCGAATGAACTTGCGGGCGAATGCAGCAAGGGCGATCAGCAGGAGAAGGATTATGAAGATAAAAAACCATCGTGCAACTTGCAATCCAGCTGAAGCAAGGGTGAAGAGCGACAGCACATCGCCAGATTCGACACTGCTCATAATTTCAACTCTTTTATGTACTCCGCTGCCAGCAACAACGCAGTTTGCAACGTCGGAGGCGTCGGAGCCTCAATGGAGCACTGCAGATGGGAAAATCCATTTAAATTTACAAAAGGGTGATAGATTATCAGCGAACACAGTCCAGAAGACCACAATGCAATGGGTGAACACCACGGCAGCTTGAGCAGCACGCAGGCACTTTCCACTGGAGCGTTGACACGAACAAGCAAATAACGAGGCAAAGCAAAAGACGAAAGTACGGTCGCAAAAGACAAACAGTAAGTAACAGAGACCGTGATACGGCTAGGCCAAGGGGAGAGTGCGAGGGACGAACACAGCCTTAAAGCGGATAGGCTGCAACACCCCAACAAAAGCAGGCTCCATCTCGTCTTGGGGACCACGATTCACGTGCTTCACATGGAATCGCTGCATGACAGTAGCCAATACAATGGTGGCCTCTTGCAGAGCGAAATTGCGACCGATGCAATTGCGAGATCCGGCGGAAAACGGAACGTACGCAAACGGATGCGATTGACGCCTGCACATGGAACACGAACACCACGCATGTCAGAAACAGGGCACGACAGACGATCGCCATGCATGGAGTTACGCACTGGCCAATCCAACGTTCCGGCTTGAACAGCTGAGGCTCAGGCCAAAACCGCTCATCAACATGCGCGTTTTGAAACCGCATACTGATAGTTACACCAGCGGGAAGATCGTAACCCATCAGATTGACCGGACGTGTCGTTTCGCGCTCCAAACCAGGCGCCGGGACGTGGAAGCGAAGAGTTTCGTTCAAGATGCAGCGCGTGTAAACCAAGTCTTCGAGGTCAGCAGGAGTTACAGCTCGGCCGTTCAGAACACGATCCAGTTCAGCTTGCAGCTCCTTTTGTACCTCCAGATGCTGCGTCAGATGCCAAAAGGAAAACGACAGCAACGACGAAGTGGTGTCGTGGCCTAGACGAAAAATAAATAGAAAATGAAAACACTGACCACTCGTGGAGAAAGCTTGGATGCATCAGAGTACGAGCAATACCTGCAAACAGAAACGTTTCAGCTTGATCAGCGACGTCTTCAAACGTCATGGCTTCAGCCTTTTCAGTTTCGTCCACCTTGACACCGGACTTCTGTTCCTCCTCTGACTGGATCAGCACGTGCAGCAGCGACGTCAAAAGATCGCATTCTGCCAGATTGTCGGATGGCTTATGCTCCGTGGTGTCATCGCTCTTTTCACCGGTTTGCGCCTCAGCCTTGCGCTGCAAGATTGCTGCCTTGCGTCGTCTAGCGAGAGCACGGATAACATCCATCATCTCCGCTTGAGCGATGCGGATCTTGCGGCTCCAGGGAAGGGGCATGTACTTCCACAGGCTGCCAAATAACATACTGCCCATCATATAATGCTGGAAATCATGCAGAATCACTGCCCACTTCTTAGCCATCCATTGCGCGTCGAATCCACCACCGAAACCGAGGTCGATCATGACCGACATGGTCAACTCGTTGACCGTTGACATGACGGGGATGATCACACCATCGGGCAGCACAGCAGGCAACGGCTTCAGTCCATCATAGTCACCCATGCTGTTCCGCCACAACGTCTCCAACTTGTGCACGAAGCCTTGCGCGTGCTTCACCGTAGGCGGGATCATGGCGCGAAGGCGCTCGAAATGAAAGATGGGCGTCAACAAGCGACGGTCTCGCTTCCATCGGCCACCCTCACTCGTGACGAGACCCTCTCCCAAGATGAACTTCAGATTCTCATACAGAAACGGTGATTTCTTGAAATCGTTTGGATTGGACAAGATCTGCTTAAGGCCTTCAGGATGACCGCAGAACAATAGTGGAGTGCCATCGAGATTGGGTCCGAAGCGGTACAGGGGCAGGAAGTGGCCGTCTTCGTCTCTGGGAGTCAGGGAAAACGCTGCCTCATATGCTGAGCGGTACGATACGATCACGAGGTGCAGGGTCAGCAACATCGATGGCAAGCGCAACGCTGGCACACTCTACCTCGAGGCATGAACAACTTGATATACGGAACCCAAGATGGATCAGTGACGCTAGGGACATGAGCAATCGATCCTTTGAGAAGATTATATCTAAAGGCTCTGAACAGAAGCACTGCCACGATCAGCAGCACCAGCGAGAGCAGGACTGCGGCTGCAGTCACCACAACGTAGTACGCCCAGTGATTGATCGGCACGGCTGTGAGCCAGCCAGCTGCGGATGACCACGAATCTATGTTCATGGTACAGCAATAAGCAGAGTTCGACGTCACAGCGACAACACGACTGAAATGCACCAAAACGCGCAAAATACAGCGCGGTGCGGACTTACCGCACGCGTTCGAGCAGGCCTTCCCTTTTCGCTGACTCAGTGCACAGTTGCGTAACATATTGCCAGTGTGTGAGTCACTGACATGTTACCACCAGCTGATCTCAGCTAGGACAGATCAAGACACCGTGGGCTGAGTAGCAGTTCAGAGTGAAGTCTATGTCGATCCTGATCTGCGCTAGAGCGCCGAGGCTGTTCTTGTTGCTTCGAACCAGCCGATCTCACATCGACATTCTGTACTGTCACTGAACAAAATTTTGGCGCCCAGCGACCAGGTCTTGATCAACTAACGATTGAATGCATACAAGAACAGCAAATGCAATGAGCTCACCATGCAATTTGCAGCTAGCTGAAGCATGAGTGACGAGCGCGGCACTGCCCATCAGGCCACCCTGCGACCGCAATCTCAGACAAGCTCCTCCTCCATCGCCGCCACATTGGAAGACATCCGGTCAATTGCCTTAATGTTCTTCAATCGGGTTTAAACAAATCGACAATTATCAGCGAGCATAGCCCACGAAATCACAATGCAATTGCAAAAATCCATGGCAGGTTGAACAACACCCGGGATCTTGTTCCAGTGGAAGCTCCATACAACACGCAAATCACAAAAGAGCAAACGGAAGGCAAAGGACCAAAGAAGGTCGAAAAAAACACAGTGAAGTAACGGTGACTGTTCCGGCTACACTAGAGGGAGGGTTCGAGGTACGAACACCGCCTTGAAGCGCGTAGGCTGCAGCACACCGACAAACGCAGCCTCCATCTCGTCTTGGGGACCACGATTCACGTGCTTCACATGGAATCGCTGCATGACAGTAGCCAATACAATGGTGGCCTCTTGCAGAGCGAAATTGCGACCGATGCAATTGCGAGATCCGGCGGAAAACGGAACGTACGCAAACGGATGCGATTGACGCCTGCACATGGAACACGAACACCACGCATGTCAGAAACAGGGCACGACAGACGATCGCCATGCATGGAGTTACGCACTGGCCAATCCAACGTTCCGGCTTGAACAGCTGAGGCTCAGGCCAAAACCGCTCATCAACATGCGCGTTTTGAAACCGCATACTGATAGTTACACCAGCGGGAAGATCGTAACCCATCAGATTGACCGGACGTGTCGTTTCGCGCTCCAAACCAGGCGCCGGGACGTGGAAGCGAAGAGTTTCGTTCAAGATGCAGCGCGTGTAAACCAAGTCTTCGAGGTCAGCAGGAGTTACAGCTCGGCCGTTCAGAACACGATCCAGTTCAGCTTGCAGCTCCTTTTGTACCTCCAGATGCTGCGTCAGATGCCAAAAGGAAAACGACAGCAACGACGAAGTGGTGTCGTGGCCTAGACGAAAAATAAATAGAAAATGAAAACACTGACCACTCGTGGAGAAAGCTTGGATGCATCAGAGTACGAGCAATACCTGCAAACAGAAACGTTTCAGCTTGATCAGCGACGTCTTCAAACGTCATGGCTTCAGCCTTTTCAGTTTCGTCCACCTTGACACCGGACTTCTGTTCCTCCTCTGACTGGATCAGCACGTGCAGCAGCGACGTCAAAAGATCGCATTCTGCCAGATTGTCGGATGGCTTATGCTCCGTGGTGTCATCGCTCTTTTCACCGGTTTGCGCCTCAGCCTTGCGCTGCAAGATTGCTGCCTTGCGTCGTCTAGCGAGAGCACGGATAACATCCATCATCTCCGCTTGAGCGATGCGGATCTTGCGGCTCCAGGGAAGGGGCATGTACTTCCACAGGCTGCCAAATAACATACTGCCCATCATATAATGCTGGAAATCATGCAGAATCACTGCCCACTTCTTAGCCATCCATTGCGCGTCGAATCCACCACCGAAACCGAGGTCGATCATGACCGACATGGTCAACTCGTTGACCGTTGACATGACGGGGATGATCACACCATCGGGCAGCACAGCAGGCAACGGCTTCAGTCCATCATAGTCACCCATGCTGTTCCGCCACAACGTCTCCAACTTGTGCACGAAGCCTTGCGCGTGCTTCACCGTAGGCGGGATCATGGCGCGAAGGCGCTCGAAATGAAAGATGGGCGTCAACAAGCGACGGTCTCGCTTCCATCGGCCACCCTCACTCGTGACGAGACCCTCTCCCAAGATGAACTTCAGATTCTCATACAGAAACGGTGATTTCTTGAAATCGTTTGGATTGGACAAGATCTGCTTAAGGCCTTCAGGATGACCGCAGAACAATAGTGGAGTGCCATCGAGATTGGGTCCGAAGCGGTACAGGGGCAGGAAGTGGCCGTCTTCGTCTCTGGGAGTCAGGGAAAACGCTGCCTCATATGCTGAGCGGTACGATACGATCACGAGGTGCAGGGTCAGCAACATCGATGGCAAGCGCAACGCTGGCACACTCTACCTCGAGGCATGAACAACTTGATATACGGAACCCAAGATGGATCAGTGACGCTAGGGACATGAGCAATCGATCCTTTGAGAAGATTATATCTAAAGGCTCTGAACAGAAGCACTGCCACGATCAGCAGCACCAGCGAGAGCAGGACTGCGGCTGCAGTCACCACAACGTAGTACGCCCAGTGATTGATCGGCACGGCTGTGAGCCAGCCAGCTGCGGATGACAGGGATTCCATATTCATGATAGAGAAATGAACCAAAAAATGCGGAAGGAGAAGCTTGGGATGCACAAATCCGCGCAGATTCAGCGCAGCACAGAACTGCCGTCCGATGCTCTGCACGCGTTTTTGCACACGTCGAGAAGGCCTTCTTCAATCAAGCAAGGGAAGCGGTTCTCAGTGCAGGGACATGATGCGAGCATCGTGATGTGATCTGGTCTAAAGCAATTTCCATAGAAAAGAATCCAACGAGTATCTTTGACTTGTTGTTGTTGTTGCCAACTTGACGCCGCATTCGATCCTGTTACATTGTTGCATCTTACGGAAAGCATGGAAGGTTCGCCTGATCTCGTACAGGCAAGCTTGCTGCTGCCAGCATGGCGAGCTGTTGTGCTATCAACAGCGCTGTGCGTTGGAGCGCTGCTCTTGCTGATACTACGACGGACCATGCGTTACCAAGTCGGCAAACGACCTTTAATGCATCTACCAAGCGTGATGGCGAATACGCCGTTGCCACTGCTCCTTCTGTTCAAGAAAGGAGGTGAAGTATTTTCTGTTCACGATGGTGAATCTGTTCACTGACTTTGTTACGCCCGCTTCAGGAATTGGACAAGTCTTCGACATGACCCCGAAAGACAAAAACGGCCGTTTTGAACCGCTTTTCCGTTTTGGTGCTGACTTCGATGGAACTCCTATCGTGTTTTGCGGGCACCCGGATGGACTCAAGCAGATTCTCACGAATCCGGCGGACTTTAAGAAGGCACCATTCATCTATCAGAATCTGAAACTCATCCTCGGAGAAGGCCTGGTCATCACTGAGGGCGCCCGGTGGAGAAGAGACCGTCGACTGTTGACACCGATATTCCATTTCGAACGGCTGCGTGCGATGATCGACCGCACCGTATGGCATGCGCAGAACTTGGTAAAGCAGCTGGAGCAGAGATGGTCTGATGCCAAGATAGGATCTGGTACTATTACTGCAGCACTCGCATCATCACCTCCAGAATCGATTGTTGTCAACGTAACGGAAGAGGTCACGCAGTTCACCATGGCTGTCATGATCGACCTGGGCTTCGGTGGCGATTTTGACGCCAAGTGGATGGCAGCTCAGTGGAGCCTCCTGCTGCACGCGTTCTCGAACTACATGCTCGGTAGCATGATCTTCGGGCGGGTCTGGAAGTACCTGCCGGTTCCTTGGGCTCAAACACCGCAGCGCTATCAGCTGTCTCTTATACACATCTCCGAGCCCACGAGACTAAGGCGAATCTCGTATGCCGTCTTCTGCTTGAAAA
>ENA-ORBV01011122-ORBV01011122.1-microbial-mat-metagenome-genome-assembly--contig:-NODE-11122-length-14220-cov-6.609206_pt1 | contig 14220 bp, 17 predicted proteins | sample MGYA00237777_ERZ505514 | MGnify/ENA primary metagenome ERZ505514 (study PRJEB26160, sample SAMN06269048) | microbial mat metagenome | isolation source: Oligotrophic lake microbial mat | place...
CCTTATGAGCGCCGCGCCGGGCCGCCCCAAGCAAGCTCGCACCGCAGCGCATTGCGCGCAGGTTGCCTTATGAGCGCCGCGCCGGGCCGCCCCAAGCAAGCTCGCACCGCAGCGCATTGCGCGCAGGTTGCCTTATGAGCGCGCAAGAGAGCATCCCGAACCCGCCGGCGGTGCCCGATGTCCGTCGCTACCTGGTGGGATTGCAGCACAGCATCTGCGACTCAGTGGCCCTGCTCGACGGCCATGACTTTACCGACGACGCCTGGGAAAAGCCCGTTGGCGAGCCGCTGCAAGGTAGTGGCCTGACGCGCATCCTGGAGCAGGGCAGGGTGTTCGAGCGTGCGGGCTGCGGGTTTTCGCATGTGCGCGGCGCCGCCCTGCCGCCCTCGGCCACCCAGAACCGGACCGAACTGGCGGGCGCGCCGTTCGAGGCCATGGGTGTGTCGCTGGTGTTCCACCCACGCAATCCGTATGTGCCGACGGTGCACATGAACGTGCGCATGATTGCGGCCCATCCCGGCACGGCGCGGCAGGTGTGCTGGTTTGGCGGCGGCATGGACTTGACCCCGTGTTACGGTTTCGACGAAGACGCTGTGCATTTCCATGCCAGTTGCAAGGCTGCGCTCGATCCGTTCGGCAATGCGCTTTTCCCCCGTTTCAAGACCTGGTGCGATGACTATTTCTTTTTGAAGCACCGCCAGGAGCAACGTGGCGTGGGCGGGATTTTCTTCGACGACTACGGCGAGAACGGTTTTGACGCGGCCTTTGCACTGCAACGCGCGGTCGGCGATGCATTCCTGGGCGCCTACCTGCCGATCGTGCAGCGCCGTGTCGATACGCCGTATGGCGAGCGTGAACGCACGTTCCAGCTCTACCGGCGCGGTCGCTATGTCGAGTTCAATCTGGTCTGGGATCGCGGTACCCATTTCGGACTGCAGTCGGGCGGGCGCACCGAATCCATCTTGCTGTCGATGCCGCCACTGGTGCGCTGGTCGTACCGGGAAACACCACCACCCGGCTCGCCGGAAGACGATCTGTTGCGCAAGTACCTGGTGCGCAAGGACTGGGTGTGACGCAATCGGCCCGGGGGCTGCGTCTGGGCATTTTTGGTGGCGCCTTCGATCCGCCGCATCTCGCGCACCGTGCGCTGGTTGAGGCGGCACTTGCGCAGATGCATCTCGATCGTCTGCATGTCGTGCCGACCGGCCAGGCCTGGCACAAGGCACGTGATCTATCGCACGCGCGCGACCGCGTGGCCATGGCGCAACTGGCGTTTGCCGATCTGCCCCGGGTGCTGGTCGATACCCGGGAGGTCGCTCGCGCCAGTCCGAGTTACACCGTGGATACCTTGCGTGAAATGCGGCTCGAATTCCCCGAATCCGAACTGTTCCTGTTCATCGGGCAGGACCAAGCACAGGCCCTGCCAAGTTGGCATGCGTGGGAGGAGGTGGTCGCGCTGGCTATAATCTGCGTCGCTGCGCGCGCCGATGTTGCCGGCAACACGCCGGAATTTGCGCCTCCAATGGCACTGAAGAAGCGCTTCGAGCACCTGCGATTGCCGATGTCCGCAGCCAGCGCCACCGAAATCCGACAACGTGTCCGAACGGGCCAGGGTATTGTTCCTCTGGTCGGTGATGCCGTTGCGCGTTATATTGTTCTCCATCGCCTTTACCAACCGACTTGATGACCACAGACACCGCCGCCAAAAGAGATACCCAGAAACTTCAGCGTGCCATCGTCGATGGTCTGGAGGACGTCAAGGCCCAGGACATTCAGGTATTCGATACCGAGCATCTGTCGTCGTTGTTCGAACGTGTGATCATTGCGTCGGGCACATCGAATCGCCAGACCAAGGCGCTGGCCGCCAGTGTGCGTGACGCCGTGCGCGAAGCAGGTTTCCCCAAACCACGTATCGAGGGCGAGGCCAACGGCGAATGGATCATCGTGGACTGCGCACAGGCCGTGGTGCACATCATGCAACCGACATTCCGCTCGTATTACCACCTCGAAGAGTTGTGGGGCGAAAAGCCGGTGCGACTGAAGTTCGGCGCCACCAAGCCGGTCACCAAAGCCGCGCCGGACAAGGCGGTGCCGGCGGCGAAGAAGGGAGCGGCCAGGAAGGGAACTGCCAAGACATCCGGTACGCCCGGCAAAACCCCGGCGAAGAAAAAGGCAGGCCCACGTTCGGCTGCCAGCTTTGCGCCGGCGCGCCCAGCCACGAAGGTTGCCGCCAAGGCACCGGCGAAAACCGCCATGCGCAAGGCAACTGTGGCCAAGCCCGCAGCCAAGGCTACGTTGGCCAAGCCCGCAGCCAGGACGGCGCTGCCGGTCAAGGCCGCAGCCAAGAAAGCACCGGCCCGCAAGACGGCCTGAGTCCGCGACCGTGAGGCTGGTCGTAGTGGCCGTCGGCCAGCGCATGCCGGCCTGGGCGCAGGCCGGTTGGGAGGAATACGCAAAGCGTTTTCCTGCAGAACTGCGGCTCGAACTCAAGACCGTCAAGACCGAAGCCCGCTCGTCCAAGGCGCTGGCCACGGTACTTGCCGCGGAGCGCGAGCGCATCGTGGCCGCCATACCGCCCGCAAGCCGGATCGTGGTGCTGGACGAACGCGGCAGTGCGGTCACGACCAAGGCGCTGGCCGGCCGGCTCCAGCAGTGGCAGCTTGGTGGCGGCGATGTGGCGCTGGTCATTGGCGGCCCCGACGGGTTGGAGCCAGCATTCAAACAAACCGCACATGAGACCATCCGCCTGTCGGATCTGACTTTGCCGCATGCCTTTGCACGTGTGTTGCTGGTCGAGCAGTTGTACCGTGCCTGGTCGGTCAATGCCAACCATCCGTACCACCGTGAATAGGTCGCCGACGCTGCGATGACCGGACTCGTCTATCTCGCCTCGCAAAGTCCACGCCGCAGCCAGCTGCTGGCGCAGTTGGGCGTGCAACATGAATTGTTGCTGGCTGACGACCAGGAGGATGCCGAGTCTTTGGAGATGTTCAGGGCTGGCGAAGCACCTGCCGCATACGTCGTGCGGGTCACCCAAAGCAAACTCGATGCGGCGATGGCGCGGCGCACGCGCCGTGGCCTGCCGGCGGCGCCGATCCTGTGCGCCGACACGACAGTGGCACTGGGGCGGGCGATCCTGGGCAAGCCGGCAGACGCACACGAGGCCCGACGGATGCTCGGTCGTCTGTCCGGGCATACCCATCGGGTGCTTACCGCGGTGGCCGTTGCGGGCGGGCGAAAGCGGCTTCAGGCGCTGAGCGTGTCCCGGGTCGTTGTCGCTCCATTGACGCCGGCGCAGATCGAGGCCTATGTGGCCAGCGGCGAGCCGATGGGCAAGGCCGGCGCCTATGCGATACAGGGCGGCGCGGCACAGTTCATCCCGCGTATCAGCGGCAGCTACACCGGCATCATGGGATTGCCGCTGTTCGAGACGGCCCAATTGCTGCACGCCGTCGGTTATCGGTTTTCCTGACCGATCAGCGGGTGCGGGCGACCCGCATACCGGGGGGGCGGTTCCGGTAGACTGGGTTCGGCTGTGGGAGTGCACAGTTCAACATTGTGGGCAGGGCGGAATAGATGCAGCAAGACATACTGATCAATTGGTCGCCCCAGGAGACCCGGGTTGCGGTGGTGGAGAACGGCGCGGTGCAGGAGTTGCACGTCGAGCGCACGCTCGAGCGCGGCCTTGTCGGCAACGTCTACCTGGGCAAGGTGGTACGGGTGTTGCCGGGCATGCAGTCGGCCTTCATCGATATCGGTCTTGAGCGCGCGGCGTTTCTGCATGTGGCCGACGTATGGCACCGCCAACCGGACGGCGAACCGCCACAGGTCGCACGCTCGGCACAGTCCCTGACTCCAATCGAGCGCCAGGTGTTCGAAGGCCAGGCCCTGACCGTGCAGGTCATCAAGGATCCGATCGGCAGCAAGGGGGCACGCCTGTCCACGCAGATCAGCATTGCCGGGCGACTGCTGGTGTACCTGCCGCAGGATGACCACGTGGGGGTATCGCAAAAGATCTCACCGGACCTGCGCAACGAACTGCGCGGCCGGTTGCAGGCCTTGACGCAGCCCGAAGGCGGCGGCTTCATCCTGCGCACGAACGGCGAGGATGCGCAGGATACCGAACTGGCGGAGGACATTGCCTACCTGCGCAAGGCCTGGGCCGGTATCCGCCAGGCGTCGCAGCGCCATGCCCCCGGCAGCCTGCTGCACCAGGACCTGAACCTGCTGCAGCGGGTGCTGCGTGACCTCACTGGCGAGTGGACACAGTCGATCAAGGTCGATTCGCGCGAGCAGTTCGATCTGTTGATGGCATTCGGACGCGAATTCATGCCATCGGCCACCGGCAAGCTGCAGCACTACCGCGGCGAGCGACCGATCTTCGATCTGTATGGTATCGACGAGGAGATCGCGCGCGCCTTGGGTCGGCGCGTGGAGCTGAAGTCGGGCGGATACCTGATCGTCGACCAGACAGAGGCGCTCACGACGATGGACGTCAATACCGGCGGTTTCGTCGGTGCGCGCAATTTTGACGATACGATTTTCAAGACCAACCTGGAGGCAGCCCAGGCGATCGCCCGGCAACTGCGTCTGCGCAACCTCGGCGGCATCATCATCGTGGACTTCATCGACATGGTGCGTGAAGACCACCGCGAGGCCGTGCTGGCGGAGTTTCGCAAGCAATTGGTGCGCGATCGGGTCAAGACCATGGCGGGCGGTTTCTCGCAGTTGGGTCTGGTCGAGATGACGCGCAAGCGAACCCGTGAATCGCTGGCGCACATGTTGTGCGAGCCCTGCGCGGCGTGCCAGGGAAAAGGCAGCGTCAAGACGGCGCGCAGCGTGGCCTACGACATCTTGCGCGAGATCCTGCGCGAGGCGCGGCAGTTCAACCCACGCGAGTTTCGTGTCGTCGCCTCGCCCAAGGTGATCGAACTGTTTCTGGATGAGGAGAGCCAGCACCTGGCCGGGCTGATCGAATTCGTCGGCAAGTCGGTGTCGCTGCAAAGCGAAGCGGCGATGGGGCAGGAGCAATACGACATCATTCTGATGTAGCAGTTCGCGGCGTCTCACGGCAACCCACTTGCCACCCGCAAACCCGCATGGAACAAGGCGTTTGCGGGTTTCGTCGTTTTTTTCGGGTCTTGACGTCTCACGACGGTGTGCGCCGCGCTTACGCGCACTTTCGGGTCAAGAATCCGGTTTAGTGGGGCGCGCGCCCTGGCCGTCGCGCCGGAGCACTGCCTGCGTGAAAAGCAGGAATTCGCCCAGATGCAGGGTGATGACGTTCACCGTGATGGCAAGCAGCAGACTGCGGTAGTCATGCACTGCAATATTACGAAACGCAACCATGCGCTTGAGCGACTCGGCAAGGCCGGCATCTATCCATTGGCCTCGCGCCAGAAGATCGAACACGTCCCTGGCACCTTGCGGCACACCCAGACGCTCGCGGCGGATCAGATGTTGCCCGATGTCCAGCGCGGCTTCGCAGGCGCGCTGCACGTTCAGCACTGCGGCGTCCTGCCGGGTGAAGTTTGTTGCGAAGGTGACTGGGTCTGCCGCGTATTCTTCGCGCGCACGGGCGACGCACCGCTCGATCGTGGCGGCCTTGTTGACCAGGATGTCGTCAGCCATGGATCCTTCCCGTGGCCAGAATGTCGGCCATCAAGGGCGCGCGCGCAGTGTCGAGCTCGGTCTTTTCGCTGAGCACGAAACACTCGAACAAGCCGACCTCCAGGCCGACAGACCATAAACAACGACCCAACGTGATCACCTGGTATTGCATGACAGTAGATGCTGCGCGCAGATCCAGCAGATCGACCGGGCAGCTTGCAACATCGGCCAAGGTGCCGGCAAGGTCCCACAAGGCGATCGGGTCGGCGTATCCCGCAACCAAGACAGCTAGATCGAGGTCACTTTCGCTGCCGGCTGTGCCTTGAACCTGGCTGCCGAAGGCATAGATGGCTAGCGTACCGGGAAACCGCGCACGAATTTGAGCCACCACAGGGCCGTCGGGGGCGAGGATTTCAACCATGCCGGGGTTCATGGCGCGGATTATCACCTTGGCATCCAGCTCAGAGCGTGAGATGCAATTGATTGGGCGCCCCGGCCCGCAGGGCAAGACCGGCGCGATTGGCCGTGGCCCGAAGCGCCTGGAGCTGGTTGCGGGGTCTTGCGTGGGCTCAAGCGATTGCCTCTCACGCTCTCAGGCTGACTCGGCTGAACGACTGATGACGGCCAGCGCGTCCAGTGATTAAAGTGCGCCCACAACCTGGCGTCGCCGTGCTCAAGATCGGGTTGAGCGTGCCGCCAAAATAGTCGCCCAACTGGCTCAGGGCCGCCGAACGGGTTTCGACATCCGCGTTGTGCAGCCATTCGCTTGAGATGGCCCAACGCCCATCGAGGACCCGGTGGTGGTAGGTCAGGCTGACCAGTGCGATGGACACCAGAATGACCAGCACGATCACCACGACAAGCAGTGTGGCGACGGTGGCGGAGTGGTCTTTGCGGGGGCGATGCGACATCGGTGGCTGGCCTGCAGTGCAAATATCCATTCTGCCGCACCGGTGGCCAGACAACGGAAGCCCTCGTAAGCCCGAATGGCACAAACCATCAAAAGCAGACCCACGCAGAACAGAAGTCGGACGCCCGACCGGGCCATCACCCCCATGAAAATCACTGTCATCGGCACCGGTCATGTAGGTTTGGTCTGGGGCACCTGTCTGGCCGAGGTCGGCAACGATGCGGCGCACTTCGGCACCATCCAGTTCATCGCCGTGGGCACGCCGCCCGACGAAGACGGCTCGGCCGAGATGAAATACGTGACCGCGGCGTCCCGCAACATCGGCCGCTACATGACCGGCTACAAGGTGGTGGTCGACAAGAGCACGGTGCCGGTCGGCACGGCCGATGCCGTCAGGGCGGCAATCAATGAAGAGCTGGCCCTGCGCGGCAAGCAACCGCCCTTCAGCGTGGTGTCGAACCCCGAGTTCCTGAAAGAAGGCGCGGCCATCGACGACTTCATGAAGCCCGACCGCATCGTGGTGGGCTGCGACAACGAGCAGGCGGCGCTGAACATGCGGGCGCTGTATGCCAGCCTGGTGGACCATCTGGAGCGATCGGGCCGCCTGCGCGTGAAGCCCTTCGACGCCGCAGCCTGTGCCGAAGCTTTGCAGGACGATCTGTCGCCCGACAAGCCTCGCAGCTCGCGGCAAAGATATCGCTTGCCCACAGGAAATGGGGACATCAAGGGGATAAACAGGACAGCCAGCGGCAAGAAGCAGGCGAACAGCTCGAGGTCGTGCGCATCGTGCTGATGGCCGGCAAGGAGATGCGCGAGCACAGCGCGCCCGGTGAGATCAGGGTGCTGTGTATCGAAGGCGAAATCGTCTTTCGCACGCCCTCAATCGAGCAGACCTTGATTGCGGGAGACTTCGTCCTTCTGGGGCGCGGTGTACCGCATGCGTTGAAGGCGGTACTCGATTCGTCGGCGTTGTTGACGGGTTAGCCTGGCCTCCTGACGACCGTGCCGACACGTGGCTCTCAGGACGCGGGTTTGTGCAGGATCACCAGCGCGATGCCGCCCAGGATCGTGATCGATGCCACAGTCAGCCGCCATGTCAGCGGCTCGCCCAGCAACACGATGCCACCGAGCGCTGCGATGACCGGTACGCTGAGCTGTACGGTCGCGGCCGTGGTGGCGCGCAATTGGCGCACGGCGGCATACCAGACGGCATATCCGAGACCGGAGGTCACCGCGCCGGACGCCACCGCGTAGCCCACGCCGGGAGCGTCCAGCGACGCGTATGGCAAACTGACGACCGCCAAACCAAGTGCCGGCAGGCTGGCACGCACGAAGTTGCCGGTGGTCACCCGGGTCGGGTCGCCGGCACCTTTGCCGCGCAGCGAATAAATGCCCCATGCCACGCCGGCGGACAACATCAGCAGCGCGCTGCGCAGCGGTGGCGCCGTCAGGCCGGGCAATACCAAGCCGATCAATCCCGCGCATGCCAACACCAGGCCCACGTTCTGACGGGCGCCCAGGCGCTCGCCGCGCCACAGACCGAAACCGATCATGGTGGCTTGTACGGCCCCGAACAACAGCAAGGCGCCGGTGCCCGTCGGCAGGCCGACGTAGGCGTACGAAAACGCTGCCGCATAGACGAACAAGGCCCAGGCCGAGGGCCAGTTGCCGGTGCCACCGGTGCTATTGGTGCTGTTGGTGCTGTCGACCGGCGCGCGCAGCGCCACGATCAGCCACAAGGTGATGGCGCCTGACAGGATGCGAATGCCGGTGAAACTGCCCGCGTCGATACCGGTGTCGCGCAACGCGGCGCGGCACAGGAGGGAATTGCCGGCAAATGCCAGCATGGCCAGCAGCGTCACAAAGCCGATCGGAGCCCGGGTGCCGATGGGCCTGGCCTCACGCATCCGGCCGTCTTTCCGGCTCTGGCAGGTCGTGGCGCCGATCCATCACGCTGCGCCCGGGGGTTGACCCTTCGGCGGAGTCGTCCGAGCCGTTGCCCAGTCCCAGGCTGTAGAGCCGGGCGTACAGGCCTTCGGCTGCCAACAAGCTGGCGTGGGTTCCGATCTCGACAATCCGACCACTGTCCATGACGACGATGCGATCGGCATGCTGGACCGTGGCCAGGCGGTGCGCGATGACCAGCGTGGTGCGATGGCGCATCAGCCGTTGCAGGGCGTCCTGAACGGCCCGTTCGGACTCGGCATCCAGCGCCGAGGTCGCTTCGTCCAGTATCAGGACCGGCGCGTCCTTGTAGAGTGCCCGCGCGATCGCGAGACGTTGGCGCTGGCCGCCGGACAATTGCATCGCGTTGTGGCCAACCAGCGTATCGATCCCTTGCGGCAGATCGTCCAGCAGGTTCTGCAGATTGGCAGCCGCAAGACATTGCATGACCTTGTCGCGGTCCACGTCCCGTCCCAACGCGACATTCGCGGCAATGGTGTCATTGAGCATGAGCACATGCTGGCTCACGAGCGCGAACTGGGCCCGCAGCGCACTCAGGTTCCAGTTGCGCAATTCTTCGCCGTCGAGCGTGACCGAGCCCGAACTGATCTCGACAAAGCGGGGCAACACATTGACAAGTGTTGTCTTGCCGGAACCGGAGGACCCGACCAGCGCAATCGTCTCGCCTGCCGCCACGTTCAGGCTGAAGCCGTCCAGCGCCGGCAACGAGGCATCGCCATACACGACACCGGTCTTGTCGAAACAGATCACGCCAGTGGCACAAGCCTTGGCAAAGGTGCCGCCGGACTCGTCCGGGGTAACGGTCATCATGTCGAGTCCACGCTCCATCGCGGCTAGGCCGCGTGTGATCGGATTCGCAACCTCGGTCAGATGCTTGAGAGGGGCGATCAGCATCAGCATGGCGGTCACGAAGGCGACGAAGCCGCCGACCGAGGTGGTGTTATCCGCACTCTGTATCAGGGCCACCGTGATGACCGCGGACAGAGCAACTGCCGCCAGCATCTGCGTCAAAGGCGTCATGGCCGCCGACGCCGTGGTGGACTTCATCGACAGTCGGCGCAAAGCGTCGCTCAGAAGCGAAAACCGGCTCGCCTGCGCGCCTTGCGCCGCATGCAGGCGTATGTCGCGATGTGCCAGCACGTTTTCCTCGACGACATAAGCCAGTCGGTCGGTTGCCTGCTGGCTGTTGCGGGTCACGCGGTACAGACGACCGGACAGGATACGCATGACAAAGGCAACCGCTGGAAACAGGAACACGACGATCAGCGTCAGCTTCCAGTTCAGGTACAGCAGGTAGCCCAACAGAGCCGCAAGTGTCAGCGTGTTTCGGGTCAGGGTCATCAGGGCGCCGACCAGCAGGGCCGAGCCGGTCTGCACCTCATACACGATGGTGTTTGCCAGCGCACTGGACGTCTGGCCCGAAAACAGACTCAGTTGCGCGCCCAGCAGTTTGTCGAACATGGCCTTGCGTATCACCATCAGGCCGTTGCTGGTGATCTTGGTCATCGCCAGTTGCGCCGTGAAACTGCACAGGCCGCGGACTGCGAACAGCAGGATCAGCGATGCCGGCACGACCCACAAGGACAGGTTGCCTTGCTGGAAACCCCGGTCGAGCAACGGCTGCAACAGGGCAGGAATCAACGGCTCGGACAAGGCCAGCACCAGTGTCGCGCCGACCGCCGTGACCCAGACCCAAAGTGGCCGCCCGAAGTAGGGCCACAAGCGGGCCAGGCGTTTGAACAGGCTGCCCGTCAGGGCGGCGGATTCCTGCATGTGCGACTTACCCGGCCCGCATGTGAGCGTCCGGTGTCGACCATTCGGTCAGCAGCGGACACCGGGCTCTGACCAGGGACGGGCGAACCGTCGCCCGGTGGCTGGGTCGGGTCTCGGCAAAGCGGTAGATCATCAGGTGTTTGGGTGAGGGTTTATTATCGGGGTATCGACCGGATGCCTCGTGGCGCCGAAGTCCGGTGTCCGTCGGCTCAGCCGAACCGCATATCGCAACATGCCACGTGATAGGCTAGTGCCCGGTGCGCAGTCGACCATTGACGCAAATTCATAAATCCAACAAGTACATGACCCCAACTTCGTTCCGCCATCTTGCCTCCCTGATGCGATGGATTGTTGCCTGCAGTGCGCTGGCCTTGGTGCTACCGGTGGCGGCCCAGTTGCGGGTCGAGGTCTCGGGCGTCGGGCTGACACAGTTGCCAATCACGATTGCGGCGTTTCGTGGCCAGGAACTGGCGCCGCAGAAGTTATCGTTGATCGTGCAGGCCGATCTGGAGCGCAGTGGCCAGTTTCGCGGTGTCGATGGAACCGGAGTGGCGATGGATGAGTTGTCGCGGCCCGACCTGACTGCATGGCGCCAGCGCGGCGCCGACTCTCTGGTGGCTGGCAGTGTCACCCGGTTGGCCGATGGCCGTTTCGATGTGCGGTTTCGTTTGTGGGATCTGACCCGCGGCCAGGATCTGGGTGGCCAGAGTTACGCCGTGACGCAGGCTGATCTGCGCCAGTCAGCCCATCGCATCGCCGATTTCGTTTACGAGAAACTCACCGGCGACAAAGGCATTTTCTCAACCCGCATCGCCTATGTCACCAAGGTCGCACAGCGCTACAACCTGTGGATCGCGGACGCCGATGGAGAGAATGCGCAGTCGGCCTTGGCCAGTCCGGAGCCCATCATCTCGCCCGCCTGGTCGCCGTTGGGCCAGCAGTTGGCCTACGTGTCATTCGAGTCGCGCAAACCGGTGGTTTATGTGCATGAAGTCGCCACGGGCAAACGCCGTTTGCTGGCCAATTTCCGGGGCTCCAACAGTGCACCGGCCTGGTCGCCTGACGGGCGCAGGCTGGCGGTGACATTGAGCCGGGATGGCGGGTCGCAGTTGTATTTGATCGACGCGCAAGGAGGCGAGCCGAACCGGCTCTCGCAATCGTCGAGCATCGATACGGAACCCGTTTTTTCGACCGATGGACGGACCATCTATTTCGTCAGCGATCGCGGTGGTTCGCCTCAGATCTACAAGATGGCGGCGACCGGCGGTAGTGTCGACAGGCTCACCTTTACTGGCAGTTACAACATTTCTCCGGCCATCAGTCCCGATGGCAAATCGCTGGCCTATATTTCTCGCGTTGCTGGCGCATTTCGATTGCACCTGATGGAGCTTGCCACCGGCAACACGGTCGCCATCACGGAAACGACTTCTGACGAGAGCCCGAGTTTTGCACCAAATGGGCGCTTGATCATCTACGCAACCACGCTGCAGGGTCGTGAAACACTGATGACCACGACGCTGGACGGCCGGATCAAGACCCGGCTTGCCGGTCAGTCCGGTGAAATTCGCGAGCCCGACTGGGGCCCACTTCAGAAACAATGACACCAATAGGAGTATTAGGATGAATCGATTTTTGCTGGCGCTGGGTTGTGCCGCTTTGCTGGTTGGATGTGGGTCGTCGGTCAAGCTCGATGAAGTGGCCGTAGAAGACAAATCAGGCGCGGCCGTGGGCGCCCAAGGTGCAGGTGCCGCTGGTGCAAGCAGTGGTGCGGCAGGCGGCGCCGGTACTCTCGCCAACAGTGGTGTTGCACCGGTCGATGTGACCAAATCGGGCTCCAACGCGGTGATGCAGGAAGGCCCACGTATCGTGTATTTTGATTACGACAGTTTTGTCATCAAGCCCGAGTTCCAGGGCCTGATCGAAACCCAGGCGCGCTTTCTCAAGGCGGATCAAAAACGCCGTGCGGCGATTGAAGGGCACACCGACGAGACCGGTGGCCGCGAATACAACCTCGCGCTTGGACAAAAGCGCTCCGAAGCCGTACGTCGCGCATTGGGTTTGCTGGGCGTGCCCGATGGTCAGGTTGAAGCCGTCAGCTACGGTAAAGAGAAGCCAGCCGTCCAAGGCACCGATGAAGCGGCGCTGGCCAAGAATCGTCGCGCCGAGATCCTGTACCGCTAAGCCAGCGCAGGGGCACGGATATGAACCGCTCACGTGTGCGTGTTGTCGTGCTGTTGGCCGGCATGTGGCTGGGCAATGCCCATGCGGCGCTGTTCGAGGACGGCGACGCCCGCAAGGCGATCCTGGACGTGCGCCAGCGTATGGAGGCCAGTCGCCTCGCCACGGATGCGGCAATCCAGAGACTCGTGGAATCGCAGAACGGCATGCTGCGAAGCTTGACCGAAGAGAACGCGCAATTGCGCCGCGCCTTGCTCGATCTGCAGAACCAGATCGAGTCACTGCGTGGCGATTTGGCGCGCAGCACGGGGCAGCGTGAGCAGAGCGGTCGCGATTTGACCGAATTGCAGCGCGCCCTCAAGGACCAGGCGCAGCGCCAGCAAGAGCTGGCGCGCGCGATGGAAGAAAGAGTCAGCCAGCTCGAGCCCGTCAAGCTGTCCGTCGACGGACGCGAATTGTCGGTAGACCCCAGCGAGCGGCTTGCTTTCGACACCGCCTTGGCGCGATTTCGGGCTGGCGATTTTGTTGCGGCCCAGTCCGGATTCCTGAGCCTGATCACGCGTTTTCCCAAGAGCGGTTATCTGCCATCAGCCTTGTTCTGGCTCGGCAATGCGCAATACGCGACCCGTGACTACAAGGAAGCCATTATCAATTTCCGCATCATGCTGTCGGCCGCGCCCGACCATGTGCGAGCGGCGGAAGCCTTGTTGTCGATCGCCAATTGCCAGCTCGAACTCAAGGACGTTCCCGGCGCCCGCAAGACATTGGAAGAACTATTGAAGTCCTACCCTCAGTCGGACGCTGCATCGGCCGGCAAGGAACGACTGGCGCGGTTGCGCTGACCGTTTAGGGCATTGCGGCACGCACTTGATGGAGTCGGCCGACCTCGCGCGCCGTTTCGGTGGCATGGAGCGCCTGTTCGGTCTTGCGCCCGCAGCACGTATCCGCCAGGCCCATGTGGTGGTGGTGGGCATCGGCGGTGTCGGCTCCTGGACGGCTGAAGCGCTGGCGCGCAGTGGCGTTGGCAGTTTGACCCTGATCGACCTCGACCATGTTGCCGAATCGAACATCAACCGGCAGATTCACGCACTCGAGAACACGATCGGGCAGGCGAAGGTGCTGGCCATGTCTGATCGCATCGCACTGATCAATCCGCATTGTGCTGTGCATGGAATCGAGGAATTTGTCGAGCCGGGCAACTGGCCTGCGCTGCTGCCCGAGGGCGTTGACGCCGTGATCGATGCCTGTGATCAGGTTGATGCCAAAACAGCGATGGCGGCGTGGGCGCTGCACAGCAAGACCATTCACATCACGGTCGGTGCTGCGGGTGGAAAACGCCAGGCCCATCTGGTGGACATCGATGATCTGTCGAAATGCACGCATGACCCTCTTCTTGCGCAATTGCGCAACCGCCTGCGCAAGTTCCATGGCGCTGCACGTGAAGGCAAGAAAATCGGTGTTGCATGCGTTTTCAGCCGAGAACCCGTGATGCCAGTGGACGCGTCCTGTGCGCTCGAGTCCGACGGCTCGCTCAATTGCCACGGCTACGGATCGATGGTGAGCGTGACCGCCACTTTCGGACAATGTGCGGCCGGATGGGTGTTGAACGAGATCGCGAATCGACGATGACGCTCCCCCAGAACCGCCAAGTTTTCTGGTTATACTCTGAGGCTTCGCAACGTGGCTCAAACCGCATTTCGGAGCGTGCGGGACGTTAGCTCAGTTGGTAGAGCAGCGGACTTTTAATCCGTTGGTCGGCAGTTCGAGCCTGCCACGTCCTACCA
>ENA-ORBV01011123-ORBV01011123.1-microbial-mat-metagenome-genome-assembly--contig:-NODE-11123-length-14220-cov-5.214664_pt1 | contig 14220 bp, 10 predicted proteins | sample MGYA00237777_ERZ505514 | MGnify/ENA primary metagenome ERZ505514 (study PRJEB26160, sample SAMN06269048) | microbial mat metagenome | isolation source: Oligotrophic lake microbial mat | place...
CCCTCCACCAAACCCTCCGCACCACCTACACCGAACCAGTAGCAGCGGCCACCGGTTGACGGCCAAGTGGACCACCGACACACCGACCGAACGCCTGCAACTCATCCCCGCCGGACAGGAACACAGCCTCGAACAGGAAGACGGCAAGAAGCGCCGGGTGCAGGTGGTGTCCGCCGGACTTGCAGGACGAAGCCGTGAAGACTGTGATCTCGCAGGTGGAGCTTCTTTGCGCGGATTGGGTGTGACGGATACGGGCGGCGTATCCGCTCCGTCACGGCGCGTGTTTCGCTCCGAAATTTCATGGAAAAACTTTGCGGTGCGGCTTGCCAGAACGGGACCCGTGAAGCACTCAAAAGCCCAATGTCACGGAGACGCACCCTTCCGATTCCCCGAGTGTTTGTTCATGTGCTGTTTGGCGCGATGGTTTGGAGCGCAGCGGGTGCGGCTCATGGCGCGCCGACCGCTGCCGAGACGATTGATTTCAACCGCGATATCCGGCCGATCCTTTCGGAGAACTGCATCCGTTGCCACGGTCCGGACGCGCATGAACGCAAGGGCGGCGAGCGCGCCAAGGGCGGGCTCCGGCTGGATACGCGCGAGGGCGCGCTCGCGATGATGAACGATTTTGCGGCTATCGTCCCCGGCGACCTCGAACAGAGCGAACTCTACCAGCGCATCATCGCGACCGACGAGAACGACATCATGCCCCCGCCCGACACGGGGAAGAAGCTGACGGATCGCCAAAAGAATCTCCTCAAGGTGTGGGTCGAGCAGGGCGGGCACTATGCCGAACACTGGTCCTACGTGCCGCCGGTGCGGCCGGCATCCCCGGCGGTGAGCGACGCGGCTTGGCCGGTGAACCCGATCGACGCCTTCATCCTCGCGCGGCTGGACCGCGAGAAATTGTCGCCCGCGCCCGAGGCCGACCGGCGGACGTTGGCGCGGCGGGTGGCGCTCGACCTCACCGGTCTGCCGCCGACGCCGGCGGAGGTTGCCCGGTTCGAGAGCGACCTCGCACCCGGGGCGTATGCGCGCATGGTCGACCGTCTGCTCGAGCAGCCGACGTTCGGTGAGCATTGGACCCGGCTCTGGCTCGACCAGGCGCGCTACGCGGACTCGGCGGGCTACGCCGACGATCCGGCGCGGGTGATCTGGGCGTATCGCGACTACGTGATCCGGTCGTTCAACGCCAACAAGCCCTTCGACCAGTTTACCACGGAGCAGATCGCGGGCGACCTGCTGCCGAATCCGACGGAGGACCAGTTGATCGCGACGGCCTTTCACCGCAACACGCCGACCAACAGCGAGGGCGGCACGATCGACGAGGAGTTTCGCAACGTCGCCGTCGTGGACCGCGTGGGCACGACGATGACCGCGTGGATGGGCACGACGATGGCCTGCGCGCAGTGCCACACGCACAAATACGACCCCTTCACGCACGACGATTACTTCCGGCTCTTCGCGATGTTCAACAACACGGCCGACAACGACCAGAAGGACGAGGCTCCCGTGCTGGCGCTCTTCACCCCGGAGCAGAAACAAAAGCGGCAGCCGTTTGAAACGGAGATCGCCGCGCTCACGCGGACATTGCGCGAGCGCACCCCCGCGTTGCTCGCGGCCCAGCCGGCTTGGGAAGCGCGACTGGCGGCACCGCTGACATGGCAACCTTTGGCGTCGGCCGACCCTGCGGTCCCGAACGCGATCGCTGGCCTGGCCTCGACAAGCGACGCCGAGCGCGTGCTCACGGCGCTGCGAGTGGAGGCGCTTCCCGCGGCGGCCGGGGAGTTTGTCGTTACGCGGGTGAGCGCGACGATCACGCCGGCGGGCCGCGCCGACGTGGCGGGGCGCTACCTCCGCATCGAACTGCCCGGAGCCGATCGCACGCTCGCGCTCGCCGAGGTGCAAGTTTACAGCGGCGGCGACAACGTCGCGCCTGCGGGCTCGGCCAAGCAAAGCAGCACGGACAGTGACGGTGGCGCGCGGCTCGCCATCGACGGAGCGAGGGCACTTTGGTCCGTCACCGCCACGGAAAAATCGGCGAGCCCTTGGTGGGAACTCGACCTCCGGGGGACGCGCGCCATCGAGCGCTTAGTGTTGTGGAACCGCCCCGAGCTTGCGTTGGCGGACCGTCTGGCGGGGGCGCGCGTGACGCTGCTGGACGCCGACCGCGCGACCGTGTGGACGGGCACGCTGGCGGAGGCTCCGGCGCTCAGCGCGGTTTTTCTCCTCGGCGAAGGGCGGCCCGTGCGCTTCGCGTCGGCGCACTCGGATACGACGCGGCCCGATCATGCGGCGGAATCGGTGCTGAACGTCTCGGCCGGCTTGGACAAGGGCTGGTCGGCCAACCCGTCCGGCGACCGCCCGTCGGCGCTTGTGCTTCTGCCCGATGAACCGACGACGATCCCCGCCGGCGCGCGGTTGATCGTCACGGTGGAGCAACTCTCCCGACGCCAGACCCGCCCTCCGGTTGCGTTGCATCTCGCGTTGAGCGCCGACGCACGGGCGTCGGAGATTGTCCGAGCGCCGCTGGCGGTGCGCACGGCGCTTCGGACCCCGGCCGTGGCGCGCGCCGCGACGGAGGCCGAACTCGTGACCGCGCACTACCTGACGGTGGCGCCGCTGCTCGGGGACGGACGGCGCGAGCTCGCCGACGCGACGCGGCGACGCGACGCGATCAAGCCCTACACGACGGTGCCGGTGATGAGCGAACTCACGGGAACGCAGCGCCGCACGACCTATGTGCACCGCCGCGGCAACTACCTCGACCACGGCGATGAAATCGCGCCCGGTGTGCCCGAGGCGCTGCACCCGCTGCCGGTCGGGGCCGAGGCGAACCGACTCGGACTGGCGCGGTGGTTGCTCGACGAGAAGAACCCGCTCACGACGCGCGTGATCGCGAATCTCTTTTGGGAGTCGATGTTCGGCCTCGGCATCGTGCGCACGAGCGAAGATTTCGGGAGTCAGGGCGAGCTGCCCACGCACCCGGAGTTGCTCGACTGGCTGGCCGTGGAGTTTCGCGAGAGCGGCTGGGACGTGAAACACCTGCTGCGCCTGATGGCGAACTCGGCGACCTACCGGCAGGCCTCGCGGATCACGCCCGAGGCGTTGGCGCGGGACTTCGACAACCGCCTGCATGCGCGCGGCCCGCGTTTCCGGCTCTCCGCCGAGATGATCCGCGACCAGGCGCTCGCGGTGGGCGGCCTCCTCAGCGCCAAGCAGCTCGGGCCGCCGGTCAATCCGCCGCAGCCGCTGTCGGGCTTGGGCGCGGCGTTCGGCGCGACGCTCGACTGGGAGAACAGCGTGGGTGAAGACCGCTTCAGGCGCGGCCTTTACACGACTTGGCGGCGATCCAATCCCTATGCGTCGATGACGACGTTCGACGCGCCGAGTCGCGAAGTCTGCACCGTGCGGCGCGAACGCTCGAACACGCCGCTGCAGGCGCTGGTGACGCTCAACGACCCCGTTTACATCGAAGCCGCGCAGGGCCTCGCCCGGCGGATCGCGGCGGTGGCGGGCACGACCGGAGAGAAACTCCGGGCGGGCTTTGAGCTCAGCCTGGCCCGGGCCCCGAGCGCGCGGGAAAGCACGACGCTGCTCGAACTCTGGGCGAAATCACGGGCGCAATTTGCCGCCGATGCGACGCGCGCGATCGCGGTGGCGACGGATCCCATCGGCCCGGTCCCGCCCGGGGCGGACGTGGCCGAGCTCGCGGCGTGGACCGTGGTCGGCAATGTCCTGCTGAATCTCGACGAGTTGCTCATGAAACCCTGATCGGAACCATGCCGCTGAAAGTCTAAAGCCGAGAGTTGAGAGCCGAGAGCTTGATCCTCGGGGTTACGCTCGGCGCTCGGCTCCCGACTTTCGGCTCTTAACTTCGTTTCTCCGCCAAACCGGCACCGCCATTATGAACCCTTACCTCGACTCACTCGCCCACACCACTCGCCGGCACTTCCTGAAAGAATCGGCCGCGGGGTTGGGCGCGATCGCGCTGGGGGCGATGCTCGGCGGCCAGGCGCGCGCGGCGGCGACGTTGACGGCGACGAATCCCTTGGCGGCGCGGTTGCCCCACTTCGCGCCGAAGGCGAAGCGCGTGATCTACCTCCACCTCACGGGATCGCCGCCCAACCTCGATATGTTCGACTACAAGCCGGAGCTCGTGACGCGCGACGGGCAGGATTGCCCGGACGAGTTCATCAAGGGCAAGAAATTCGCGTTCACCGACGGCAAGCCGAAGCTGATGGGGAGCCCGCGCACGTGGGGCCAATACGGGAAGAGCGGCCAGTGGCTGTCCGACGCGATCCCGCACCTGCACACGGTGGCGGACGACCTCTGCATCATCCACTCGATGAACACGGACCAGTTCAACCACGCGCCGGCGGAGTTGCTCCTGCTCACCGGCGGCCCCCGGCCCGGGCGGCCGTCGTTCGGCTCGTGGGTGACCTACGGCCTCGGCACGGAGAACCAAAATCTGCCGGCGTTCGTCGTGTTGATTTCAAGCGGCACCCAGCCCAACGGGGGGAAAAATTCCTACGGCAGCGGCTTCATCCCGTCGATCTACCAAGGCGTGCAGTGCCGCTCAAAAGGCGACCCGGTGCTCTACGCCTCGGACCCGGCGGGCTTCACGCGGGAGCTGCGCCGCGACACGCTCGATGCGTTGCAGGAGCTGAACGAACTCCAGGCCGGCGAACTCGGCCATCCCGAGACGCTCACGCGTATCGCGCAGTATGAACTCGCCTTCCGCATGCAGCTCTCGGTGCCGGAGGTGATGGATATTTCGCGCGAGACCCCGGCGACGCTCGCCGACTACGGCGCGCAACCGGGCGAGGCGAGTTTTGCCAACAACTGCCTGCTCGCGCGCCGCCTCGTCGAGCAAGGGGTGAGGTTTGTGCAGCTCTTCGACTGGGGTTGGGATTTCCACGGCACGAGCGAGCGGGAGGATATCCGCGGCGGGCTGACGCGGAAGTGCAGCACGATGGACCGGCCGGTCGCGGCGTTGATCAAGGATCTCCGCCAGCGCGGATTGTTGGAAGACACGCTGATCGTGCTCGGCGGCGAATTTGGCCGCACGCCCTTCCGCGAAGGGCGGACCTCGGCGGGCGAGATCCTCGGTCGCGACCATTATCCGGATTGCTACACGATGGTGCTCGCGGGCGGCGGGATCAAAGGCGGGCTCTCCTATGGCGAGACCGACGAGCTCGGTTTCAATATCACGAAGGACAAGGTCCACGTGCACGACTTCCAAGCGACGCTGCTGCATCAGCTCGGCTTCAACCACGAGCGGCTGACGTATCGTTTCGAAGGGCGCAATTTCCGGCTCACCGACGTGCATGGCAGCGTGGTGAAGGGGATTTTGAGCTGAGGGATCGCGGGGGCTCAGGGTGAGAAAAGCCAAAGGCTGCTGCTCCGATTGGCTCTCAAGATTTGGCGAGCATGGGCCTTCTGTAGGAGCCTGCTTGCAGGCGATTTCACCCGCGACGGATCATCACACGCCGAATTGCCCGCAAGCAGGATCCTGCCTTGCGGCCCAGCAAGCGCGTCTTGAACGCGAACCGGAATCAATTCGTTTTGGACGTCCGGGGGACGAAGTTAGGGACGGGACCGCTTCCGATGGGTTATCCCGACTCTATCCCTTGAGCCAGGCCGGAGCATGGGTGGGGTTTGCGATGGCCGACTATCGAGATGTCAGGGCCGTCCTCGCCTCCGATCCGCCGGTCGGGTGTGGGGGCGGACTCGCTTGCGACACACGCCCCGGAGTCGCGAGCAAGCTCGCTCCCACATCGGCTTATACCGACGGCCGACGAGAATCGGACTTTCCCGGGTAACTTCGGGCTCCTCGCCGGGCTCAAGGGCATCCGGCTTAACGGTTATGGGTGAGTTTCACCGGTGATCGAGGGGACGAGCGGCTTTGCGCCGCGATTCCGTCCGGCTCGCGCATACCTGGCGGCGTAAAATCGCTTCTCCAGCACACACTCTGTGAAGACCGAAAACCGGTCGGGCCCGGTTTTGACGCTATCTTGGAAAGGCTGATTGTCACCGGGCGTTGGGTTTATGGTTTCAGGCGACGGTCGTTTTCGTGGCGATGGGGCGACGGCGCCAACGGCTGATCGCGGCATTTTGGTCGGGCAAGGCTCGGTTTTTCGGGTGGTCCGGGGCGGACGGACGCGGGGGCGGATCGCAAATAAATTTGCTCCTACGGGGAGCGCTCGGCGAGCGGGAGCAACTCGACGAGGAGGAGCGCGGCGAGCACGATGATCGCGACGGTAAGGCCGAGGGCGGCGACGACGGGGATGTGACTGAGCGCGAGCACGCCGAAAGACGCGGCGGTGCAGAGCGCGGAGAGGCGGATCGAGGGCGGGGGCTCTTCGCCTTGGGCGGCGTTTTCTGCGGTGAAGATCGCGTAGTTGTGGCTGAGGCAGACCCCGAGAAACGCGCCCAACAAATGGAAAAGGTTGAGCGTGGCGCCGGCGAAACCGAGGATGCCGAAGGCGAGCAGGCAGGAACCGACGGGCACGGCGAAGATGGGAATGCCGCGGCGCAGGCCGTAAATCAAAAACACACTCAGGCCGACGAGGCCGAGACCGATCGCACTGAGATGGAGCGCGGAGGTGCGGTAGCGGGTGAAGAGGCCGTTGAGGGATTCGAGCTGGCCGGAACTCACGGTGGAAAACTCGGCGGGAGGTTCGGCGCCGGGCGAATGCTCGGCGAGGGTGGCGAACCAACTGGATTCGGGGGAGTCGGTTGCAAGGAGGGCGAGCGGGCCGCGGAGGCTACGGAGCAGGCCGCCGGTGACTTCGTCGTAGGCAGGGAAGATCGGGCGCGTGCGCCACCGGTCCCACGAATCGAAGAACGGCGCGAAACTATCGGCTTCGAAACCGTGGCGCGTGAGCGCGGTGCGGAAGGCGGGCTCGAAGCCGCCGAGTCGGGTGATTTCTCCGGGGAGCGCGGACCACGCGGCGGGTGAAGGGGTGGCGAGGCCGAGTGAGGCGAGAGCGGTGCCGGGAAATTTTTCGCCGTGCCAGGCGATGAATTTCTCCAGCGAGGCGCGGGCGTCGGCGATGGTTCTACCGCGCGTGAGATAGACGGTGCGCTCGGTGTCGTCGCCGAAGAGTTGGCGGACGGCATGGTCGTTGGCGCGGAGTTCCACGGCGGGAATGTCGAGCTGTCGGATGTCGTCGTGCCAGCGAAGTCGCCAGGGGCCGATCAGCGCGACGGCCGCACAGACGAGGAGGGCGGTGCGGGCGGCGGTGCGCAGACGCGGGCCCGGGTGCAGAACGCGCGCGCGAATGAAAGCGCGGGTGGCGAGCGTGGGCTCCTCGATTTGGGCGAACCAAAGAAGCGCCGCGGCGAGGGCGCTGAGCAGGCCGGCGCTCACGAAGACGCCGAGTTGGCGGATGAGCGGGAGCTCGGAGAAAAACAGCAGAGAAAAACCGAGAATGGTGGTGAGCGCGCTGGAGAGGAGCGGGCGAAGAAGACGGGCCACGCGGGCGCGGTAGGGTTCGCCGGGATAGCGCGGCGGCTGCAGGTAAAGATAGAAACCGTAGTCGATGGCGACGCCGCCAAGGAGCGAGCCGACGACGAAAACGAGCACGTGCACGCGATCGAAGACCAGCGTCGTCACGACCCACGCACCGAGCATCGCGCCGAGAATCACCGGCGCAAGATGGAGGATTTTCGGCAAGCGCCGGACGCAGAGGGCGGCGACACCGAGGACGGCGATGAGGGAGATGAGGTTGAGACCGGCCATCTCCGCCTCGATGCGGCGGCGGCTCTCGGCGGCGAAACGACCGACGGAGGTCCATTGCAGGGCGATGTCGGGTGCGAGTTGTTGCGCGGCCGCCGTGGCGGCGGCGACGGCGTCGAAGACGGGTTTCTGACCTTCCTCGCGCAAGGGCGAAGCGGCGGTGCGCGTCCAAATGAGCGTGACGTCTTTGGGGCCGCCACCCGCGAGGCCGGCACCGGCGAAACCGCTCACGCGTTCGGTGAGAGCGGGGATCAGGAGCAGAGGATCGGAGGGAACGAGTTCCTGGAAGGCGAGGGCCTCGGGTTTGGAGAGGAAGGCTTGGAGTTCGGTAGCGGTGCGCTCGGCGAGGTAGTCGGGCCAGGGCGTTTTGAGGTCGGTGCGGTCGTAGTCGGCGCGGCGCGCGGCGAGCCAGCCGGGAAAGAGCAGATCAAGGCGGCGTTCGAAGACTTCGCGGCCGAGCGTGTCGCGGGCGGAGGTGTCGTCGAGGCGGGTGACCTCGGCGAAGGCGGGCGAGGCAGAGAGGGCGGTGGTAAAGGCGGAGGTGGCGGCGTCGCGGGAAGCGGCGGTTGTGGTGGTGGGAAATTTTAACGCAAAGAGGGCGACGCGCGCCTGCTGTTCGCCAGCAAGGGAGCGCACCAAAGCGATCTCGGGCGAGCGTTCGTCGCGGGGCAGGAGATCGAGAACATCGGTCGAAATTTTATTCGGTCGATCAAGGAGGGCCAGCCACACAAGGCCAAGCAGCGCGCCGGTGGCGAGAAGGATGCGGGCCCAACGTTTCTGGCGGGGAGGCTGCATCAGTCGCGTGAGTGAAGGCGGTGAGGGTGGAATAGAGAAGCGAGCATGGGGTATCTGGAACTCAGGAAATCAGGAAACGGAGGAAGGAATCCGACGGTTAATGGCTTTATGAAAAGGGTGCGGAGAGCGGGTGGAATTGAATTTCGGGTCTCGGAGGCGACGGCCACGAAGAGCACAAAAAGTCACAAAAAAAGAAGACCGAACCTCTGAAGTTTTGTGTCGTTTGTGCTTTTTGTGGCCAACCGGACTTGCGCTGATTTAGCGGAAATATTTTTTCACGTCGGCCTCGGTGAACGAAGCTCCGGGCCGGGCGGTGCCGACGAGGATCTCGATGCGCTGCTTGGCGTCGCGGCGGAACTCGAGGCGGCGCACGGCGGTGCCTTCGCCTTGCACGGTGATACGACCAAAGGTTTTGGCGAGGTCGGCGTCGCGGGGCGTGAAATCGAGACGCCAGGCTTCGCCGTCGCGCGCGGCGGCAACGGTGAATGTGCGCGCAAGCGCGGGGAGGTCGAAGCGCATGACCGGGAGCAGCGCGGCGGTGAGACCGGTGTAGCGGGGGTTGTCGGGGGCGATGCGGTTGCGGCCGCCGGCGGTGCGCTGCATCAGGCCCTCTTCGTCGACGATCATGGTGCTGTTGTCGGGCGCGGTGTAGTGGAGGCTCAGGCCGAGCGAGGGCGAGAGACGCATCTCGCCGGTGAGTTCGGTGGGATCTTTGCGAAAGGGAAACCAGCGGAGTTCGGTGAATCGGGCGTAGACGGCGCCTTGCGCGGCCATCGCGGTGAAGAGGGGTTTCCAAGCGGCGTCGTTTTCACCGAGGACCAGAGGCGCGCCGGGTTCGGCGATGAGTTCGGCGGCGTAGGCCGTCGGGAAAACCGCGAGTAATCCCAACACGAAGCGAAGAAGGAAACGGCGACGGATCATGGACGAGAGACGGATGAAATGGGGAAAGGCTAGCCTCGGACGCGGCGGGCTTTGTGGCGAAGCACACCGGGGATACGGAACGGCAGTTGGCTGAAAAGACGGAGGTGCAACCAGATCATGCGAACGTTGTCGCGGACGTAGTGAAAATGCGAAACGCCGCCTTCATTTTTAGAAAGATAGCGGCAAGTGGCCGGGATGTTTTGCACAGGTGTGCCCGCCCAGACCATTCGGACAGCGACCTCGGGATCGAAATCGTAGCGGCGGGCTCCGCCGGTGCTGTGGAACGCGCTCACCAGTGCCGCCAGCGGATAGACGCGGAATCCGAAGAGCGGGTCGGCGACGACGCGGCCGAGGGTGGCGAAGTGCACCAAACCGATGCTGAGCTTACGCCCGTAGAGGCGCACGGCCGGTGCTTCGGGACCGAAGATAGGCTGGCCGATGATGAGTGCAGCGGGAATCGAAACTGAGGCGACCATGAAGTCCGCAATACGGTCCTCGGGGTGCTGGCCGTCAGCGTCGAGGACGAGGGCGTGCGTAAAACCGGCGGCGAGGGCTGCGGTGGAGCCGGTGAGGACGGCGGCGCCTTTGCCACCGTTGACGGGGCGGACGATGACGTGGAGATGCGGCGTGGTGGCGGCGAGGGTTTGTATCTCGGCGGTGGAGCCGTCGGTGCTGCCATCGGTGATGACCCAGACGGGAGCCCAGTGTGCGAGGGCAGCGCGCGCGGTGGCGAGCAGGCGCGGGCCGGGGTTGTAGCTCGGAATGAGCACGAGGTGCGTGGTCGACGGCGTCATGTCAGGACCGTAAGGAGACGCTGTTCGACGACCGCGGTGAGTTCGCGCGCGGAACGGGCCGGTTCGTAGTCCCAGCGTTGATCGAGGGTGAACTCGACGAAGGCGGGCAGTTTGGCGGGCGGACGCCACCACGAGCGGCCTTTGCGGGCGAGGTCGGGGGAAGCGCGGACGACGACAAGTTGCACGGGTGCGCGAGCGCGGGCGGCGACGAGGGCAAAGCCGGAGTTGAACGAGCCCAGCCTTTTGCCGGCGGCGGTGCGGGTGCCCTCGGGAAAAACAAGCAACGAGCGGCCGACAGCGACGCGGTCGGCGACGTCGTGGATGAGATCGACGCCAAACTCGCCGGAGACATAACCAGCCATGAGTGCGGCGGGGCCGATGGCGGGATTGCGCATGAGCGCGGGTTTGAAAATACAGATCGTCGAAGGGAGACGCGCGAGGAGGAAGGTGGCGTCGACGAGCGTGGGATGGTTGGCGATGATGACCGTGCCGGCGGGGATCGGACGATCAAAGCCGATAAAATCGACGGCGACGACGCCGGTGACGTGCTGCCAGCGGACCCAGAAATCGAAGAGCACGCGAATGACGTTGCGTGTGGCGGCGCCGTAGCGCTCGCGATGAGGGAGCAGCAGAAGCGGCGCGCACACGATATTGAGCGCGATACCGACAACGCTGAAGACAAGCCACGAAAGCCAGTAGATGACCACGAGGTAGGCGCGTTTGAGGCGGCGGATCACGGGACGACGGGCGGGTTGAGCGGCGTGAAGTTAAACCACAGGTAAGGCTGCGCGCGGAGCAAGGTCTCAAGCTGGCGAAGGAAATCCTGAAAATGCCCGCGGGCGCGCGCGAGCGACACGGCGCGAGACTCACCGGCGATGGGGCGGAAAACGGGTGAGCTATGGAGCACCGATTCTCCGGGTGCGCCGGGAACGCCGACGGAGAGCAGCACGGGTTTCTGGAAAATCAGCGCGAGGTGATAGATCGTGAACGGGAAAAGCCGGCGCGCGCCGAGGAAATCAAACGGCTCGGAGCGCGAGCTGTAATCGGCGCGGTCGCACTGCATGGCGACGGCGGCGCCCTCGGTGTTGGCGATAGCCCCTTTGAGGGCGAAGATCATCTCGGAAGGATCGTTGACCCAGACGAAGCGGACCCATTGGCCGAAGAGTGTGCCGAGTTTTTCGGTATCGTGGGAATTGGCGACGCGGAGACGGACGAGGTAGACTTTGCGGCGCTCGTAGCCGCCGAGAAGGAAGCCGAGGAGATCGGAATCGCCGACGTGAAACGTGCCGAGGAGCGCAACTTCATCGGTGCGCAGCCAAGAAGCGAAGTCGGTGGCGCCGGGCGCGTTGACGCCGCGGTGGGCGCGGCCGTTGGCGACGCGGAGCTTGAGCATGAGCATCTCTTCGCAGGCGAAAAAATGACGGAAGACGTCGAGCAGCGCGGGCGGGCGCGGGAGAACGGCGGCGAGGTAAGCGCGCGAATACCTGCGCTGAGCGGGCATTCCGCAGATCGCGACCGCGGTGCCGAAGGCACGGAGCGGATAAAAGATGAACTCGGGCAGCACGCGGTCGCAGAGTCGTAGGAACTGAAATCCCCAGCGCGGACCGGGATTGCGCGCGGCGGGCGGCGGCGCGGCGGGGGGCGCAAGCGGAGGCGGCGAAACGGGCGCGGTCACATCCATGACAGCGTGAGGTGCCGGGCGTTGGCGAGTGGGCCGCTGAAAGGCCGGCGCGCGTGGAGCAGGTCGAAAAACTGTGCGAGTGGGAAAGGCGATGCGAGCGAGACGTCCGCATCACTTCCGGAAGCGAGCGTGATTTTGCCGAGGAAGCCGGGGGTCGCGGTGGACGTGAGCGCGATGGCGAAGGCGAAGGTGCGGTCGCTGGCGACGCCGTGTTCGGTGAGCCAGGTCGCTCGTTCCTCGCCGCCGCAGAGGAGCACGCGCGGGGTGGGCGAAAGGAGCGCGGTGAGGAGGGCTTGGGCGGTGAGTTGAGGTCCCCCGGCGAGCGGGAAAAATTCGCGGATAGGGCGTTGGCGGCCGATGAGCACCTGCTGGGCGCCGCTGGGATGAATCGAGGTTTGGAAAAGGGTCGGACTCGGCGTGGGGAAACTGGCGAGGTAGGCCTCGAGGGCACGGCTCTCACCGAAACCGGTGGCGTAGACGAGGGTGTCGTCGGAAGTGGGCACGAGGTCGTTGAGCGCGGAGCCGACGAGGAGGCCAAGCTGCGTCATGCGACGCGTGGCGCCGGGCGGGAAATTAGTTTTCAACCGCTCGCGCGTAGCGGCGGGTTCCTCGGCGCCGGGGTCATCGGTGCGAACGGCCTGGAGGTAGCGTTCAAGCATGGGCGAGGATGAAGGCGGCGTGGGCGCCGCCGAAGGCGTTGGAGGCGCAGAGGACCGCGTCGAAGCCGGAGAGATCGACAGCCGAAGTGGCGACATGTTCGCCGAAGGTAGGGCCGGTGGTGCCGACGGTGCCGGGTGCGCGGCCGGCGCGGAGCGAGGTTGTGGCGAGAGCGAGCTCGACGAGGCCGCAACTGCCGAGGGTGTGGCCGAGCGCGCCTTTCCAGCCGACAAGCGGGGCGCCGGGAAAGGCGGCGGCGAGCGCGGCAGATTCGAGGCGGCCGGCATCGAGCGTGCCGGTGCCGTGGCCTTTGAGCCAGAGACGGCGGCCGGCGGTCATTTCGACAAGCGGCGCGAGGCAGGCGGCGAAGCCGGAGCCGTCGGGTTGGTTGGAGGTGAAGTGATGGAGCTCGTTGAAGAGATTCTGCGCGGTGATCGCGAAGTCGCCGCGGTCGCGCGTGAGCACCGCATAGGCGGCGCCGTCACCGAGGCCGATGGCACCGGTGGCGCGGTCGGCGTAGGGCGCGGGGAACTGGGCGTTGAGAATCTTTAGCGCGTGAAATCCGCCCGCGACGAACGGGCTGAGAAAATCGAAGGAGAAGACGAGGGCGGCGTCGGCGAGGCCGGCGGCGAGGACGCGAGAGGCTTGGAGGAGGCCGAGGTGGGCGGAGACGCAGGCATGGGAGAAGATGGTGATGTTTTCACCCCAGCCGAAATCACGGCGGAGCCAATCGACGCAGAGCGCGGGCGCGCCGAAGGCGAGATTGGCGGGGTCGCCGTGTTGGCGGAAGGCGTGGAGATTGCCGACGCCGAAGTTGCTGCTCGTGACGAAAACGGGACGGCGGGCGGTGCCCCAACCGTCGGCGACGATGGGCGCGAGGAGCGTGCGGAGGGCGGCGATCCACGCGGGCGGGGCGGTTTCGTCGAGGGCGCGGCCGGGAAGGAGGGCCATGGGCGCGGGATCGCCGCCGAGGGCGCCGAGCACGGGAACGAGGCGGAGGGCGGACTCGCCGCGCAGGAGCGCGGCGTGCGTGGCCGTGGCGTCTCCGAAAGGCGTGACGCAGCCGGTCGTCGCGAGGCGCACGGAGGTGGTGATTGAAACCATGCGGAAAGTTGAGAGCTGAGAGGTGAGAGCCGAGAGCCGAGAGGTGAGAGCCGAGAGCTCCGGAACTCGGGCGCGGCTCAGAGGGCGGGGAGACGGTCGGGCGCGGCGCGGGCGCGGACGAAGGCGGAGAGACTGGCGACGCTGGCGAGGGCCTGGCGCGATTCTTCGGAGCTGGCGATTTTGATGCCGAATTCCTTTTCGAGCTGCACGACGAGTTCGAGGGCGTCGATAGAATCGAGGGAGAGGCCGGAGCCGATGAGGGGCTCGTCGTCGGGAATGGTCTCGGGCGTGACGCCTTCGAGCTTGAGGGTGTCGATCAGGAGGCGTTTCAGGCGAAGATTGAGAGGGTCGGACATGCGGGGCGTGGTGACACGGAGTCAGCGGGGAGGGTCGAAGGCGGGCAAGCTCGGAGGCGTTGGGCGGGGAGCATTGGACCGTGGCGGAGGCGGGCGGTGCGGTGGTTTTAGGGCTGTCTCTTATACACATCTGACGCTGCCGACGAATAGAGAGGTGTAGATCTCGGTGGT
>ENA-ORBV01011124-ORBV01011124.1-microbial-mat-metagenome-genome-assembly--contig:-NODE-11124-length-14219-cov-4.697002_pt1 | contig 14219 bp, 12 predicted proteins | sample MGYA00237777_ERZ505514 | MGnify/ENA primary metagenome ERZ505514 (study PRJEB26160, sample SAMN06269048) | microbial mat metagenome | isolation source: Oligotrophic lake microbial mat | place...
CGTTATACCAGCGGGCCGAAGTACGTCGCGGTCGAAGCGGAAGCGCGCACTCTTGGCGATCTGCTCGCCAAAGCCGCGCAGGACAGCACGCGTCTGGGTGACGCCGATGCCGAGGCCTACGCCGCTGTGGGAGCCGCGCGCAAGACCAAGGACGCCACCGCCATCACCACGGCCGAACAGCGTGCCAGCACCGTACCCGCTGATCTTCTGGCGTTGTGCGCCGTGCACGCCGCTGGGCTCGCCGCCTTCATCCCGACCTGCAATCCGTACTTGGTCTCTGACGTGAAGGTCGGCATCCACCTGTTGGCCGGCGCCGGACGCGCGGCGTGGCAGACCGTGCTGGTGAACCAGCCGGAGGCGACGGTGCGCGCGGTGGCGGCCACCCACCTCGCCGCGCTCGACGCCGCCGAACGCCAAGCGCTGGAACCGCGCACGTGATCCTGCGCCTCGCCATCGTGCTGCTGCTCGTGGGTTCTCTGCGGGCCGGCGAAGCGCCCGCCAGCGATCTGGTGGCCAGCATCGATGGCGATGCGATTCACCTCAACGAACTGGTCATCGGACCGCTGCTGCTCAACGATGTCTCGGCGCGGCCAACACTTGTTGATCGCGTGCTGACCTTCAACGATTGCCAAGCGGCGTGTTATGGCGGGCAGGTGCGCGGTCGCATCTCCCTTGATCTGGTGAACAACCGCACCCACGTGATGGCGACCATCGAAGGAGTCGACCTCGCCTCGCTGCTCGCCGGCCTGGGAACCACCAGCGAAGGTTATACCGGTCGGGTCGATGGACGTCTTGATGTCAGCTTCCCCACCGACGATGTGCGCAAGGTCGAAGGGCGGGCGCGCATGAGCATCAGTGATGGCAACCTGGTGGAGATGTCGTTCCTCACCAACCTGCTGGTCGGCAACGTCGGCAATGTACGTGATCAGGACAGCGCCGAGGTCACCGTCGAGTTTCGCCGACCGGTCGATCTCGCGGATGGACGTGCACCACGCGACAGCATCATGCGCTTGTCGTCGGCGCGACTGACCATGCCCAAAGGCATGGTGCTGATCACCGGCACGATTTCGTTGGATGGTGATCTGCGTCTGTTAGTGGTGCCGCGGATCGGCGGCGGCGTACTCAGCCAAGTGTGGTTCGTCGGCAAGTGGTTCGGTGCGGCACTCGCCCTGGCCAGCAGCCGCGTCGCACGTGTGGTAGTGCGCGGCACCGTCAGCCGTCCGGCAGTGGTGATGAATCCTTTCGCCAACGAGTGAATTCGTCGGGTTCCGCCGTAGCCAACTAGAGCCAACTAGAGCCAACCAGCCCGACCTCGTCGCGGTCCGTCTCGATCGTAGAATCGGGAAATCCTAGTCGAAAATGCGCTTTCCTGTTTTCGCACTGCGCTCAGGGGCGCTCGATGTGCGCTTGATTCAAGCGATTCAGCACACGACAGTGCCGCACGGAGTCACCAGCAGCATGCGTATCGGCATCATCGGCGGCGGACCAGGCGGAGCAGTCGCCGCCGCCACGTTCCGGCGTCTTGGTCATGAGGTCCACCTCTTCGAAGCAGAGGTGTTCCCGCGTTTCCACATCGGTGAGAGCCTGCTGCCGTGCAACCTGCCGATCTATGAAGGCATCGGCCTGCCGCAGTCCGCCCTCGCGTCGCAAGGCTACATGCCCAAGCTCGCAGCGTTCTTCGAACTGGTGAACCACAACAAAGTCTGCCGCTTCCCCTTCGCTGATGGTTTCCCTGAGGATCCGCCGTCGATCTTCCAGGTCGAGCGGTCGCACTTCGATCACGTGCTGCTCAAACACGCGGTCAGTCTTGGCGCGCAGCTGTACTGTCCGGTACGGGTGGTGAAGGTCGATTTGCCCGAGAAGGCCGGCATCTGCCCGGTGATCCATCACGACGGTGGCACACCCGGCAAGGATATGGCACTCGAAGTCGACTTCGTAGTCGACGCGTCCGGTCGCGACACCTTCATCGGTCGTCAGCTCGGCATCGTCGACCGTGAAGGTGATCTGATGCGCGCCGCGGTCTACGGCCACGTCGCCGCCCTGCCGCTGGTGCCGGGTGCGCAACGTGGCGACATCGTGATCAGCAAATGTCCCGCTGGTTGGTCCTGGCAGATCCCCCTTACCGACACCAAGTGGTCGGTTGGTTTGGTGCTCAAACGCGACGCGGTGATCAAGGGCGGTACACCGGCCGAGGTCTTCCGGGCCAACCTTTCGCACTTCCCTGAGTTGAAGGCCCGCCTGAACGGTCAGGTCCCCGACCCGGTGCGCTCAACGCCGAACATCAGCTACCGCGTACGCGAACGCGTCGGCCACCGCTGGGCGCTGATCGGCGACGCCGGTGGCTTCATCGACCCGATTTTCTCCAGCGGCGTGTTGTTGGCGACCCGCGCCGGCTGGCGCCTGGGCAATGCCGTGCACAAATTCGGTGCCGACGGCGACCTGAGCGAGTGGAAAGGCCAGACCAACCACGATCTGGCGACGTTCTTCAGCTTCATCCGCCTGTGGTACGACGGCCACTTCATCGACAACTTGTTCTTCAGTGAGAACCGTGAGCCGTCGATCTATCAGGGCATCATCAGCTTGCTGGCCGGCAACACCACCAACCTCGACAACAAGTTCTTGGCCATGCTGAATAGGCGGATGATGGCGAACAAGACGAAGACGTTGATTCTGAATTGAGGGCCACTGGCCCGAGGTTGATGCTGTTGTTGCAGATGAGAGCGACCATGCACAGGTCGCCGTCATCGAGGCTGTTGTCCAGGCGTAGTTACCCTGGTTTCTTCTCGCGCCTCGTGCTCATTCACTCACGCGGGTGACCCGCTTGGTGCACGGCAGCCACCAGTAAGTCCATGGGAAACGGCTTGGTCAGGATCTCAGTGACGCCCAGATCACGCGCCCGCCGAATGGTATCGTCGTCGTCGAATCCAGTCATCAGCACACAGGACAGTTCCGGTCGCTGCGAACGGATTGCCGCGATCAAATCAGTCCCTCTCATCTGCGGCATCGTTTGATCAGTGATGAGCAGATCAAATACGTGCGGATCACGGCGAAATACGTCAAGCGCCTGAACGGGATTCGTCAGCACCGTCACCTGGTGGCCGCAGGACTCGAGCACATCCTGCACGACCTGAGCGACTGCGAGTTCGTCGTCCACGCACAGCACCCGCAGTCGCCGTCCATCAACCTTCGATTGTCCAACCTCGGCAGCAGGACGAGCGTCCGCGACCTCAGTGATCGGCAGCCGCACGGTAAAGGTCGCGCCTTTGCCGGGAGCACTGAACACCGTCACATCGCCACCATGTTCACGCACGATCCCGTGCACGATCGACAGTCCCAGCCCCGTGCCCGAACCCGTCGGCTTGGTCGTGAAGAATGGGTCAAAGGCGCGTCGTTGCGTCTCCTCATCCATACCCACTCCGGAATCCGTCACGGCCAACGCGGCATAACGTCCACCTCCACCTGGTGGCATGACATCCGTAGCGCTCGCCAACACGGATACTTCACGCACCGAGAAGCAAAGCCTGCCGCCGGAATCACGCATGGCGTGATGGGCATTGGTTGCGAGGTTTGCGAGCACCTGATCGATCTGGGTGTGATCTGCCAGCACCCACAGCGGCGCCGACGGAAGATCGAGCGTGATCGAAATCGTGGTCGGCAAGGTCGCAGTGAACAGCTTCACACTCTCATGGATGCGTGCGCCCAGATCGATCACCTGTTTCTGGGGTTCCTGCCTGCGACTGAACAGCAGAATCCGCTTCACCAGATCGCGCGCCCTGAGCGCAGCGTCGTAGATGGCAACCAGAGAGGGCTGCAAGGCGTGGGACGGCGCCACCGCACGACGCGCCAGATCCGAGTGCGCCAGGATCGGCGTCAGGATATTATTGAGGTCGTGGGCAATGCCGCCGGCAAGCGTACCCACGGTTTCCATCTTGTGCGACTCGCGCAACTGATGCTCCGACCGGCGCAAGGCCTCCTCGGCACGCTTCTGTGCCGTGATCTCGCGCGTCAGACAAGAAATCGAAGTTATCTGACCCTGCTCCCGGATCGGACCGACAATGGTCGAGAACCATTGGTCAAGCTGCGTTACGTACACTTCGTAACTGGCCGCCCGCCCGTCATTGAAGGCGATGTCGAAGGCCTCGCGCATCACGGCGTGGTGCTCAGGCGCCGTGAAGTCGAAAGGCGTCGCTTTGCCGATCAGCGACTCATGTGAAATGCCCGGCGCGGTATGATTCACGTAGACGTAGCGGTAGTCACGATCGATCACCACGACGAAATCGAATGGATTCTCGGCGATGGAGCGCCACCGCTGTTCTGATTCGACCACCGCGTTCTCAAGCCGTTTCCGCTCGCTGATGTCCTTGACGGTCGCTACGTACCCAACTGGTGAGCCATCTTTACCCCTGAGAACAGACGGAGATACCAGGACCGGAAAGCGTTCGCCGTTCTTGTGTAAGAACACCAGTTCGAAGGTCGTGGCCTCACCCGCAAGTGTGCGCTGAAACGCCGCGCCGATGGCGGCATATTCCTCGGGCGGCCAATACGGAAAGGGCGCACTGGCCCCGATCAATTCCTCGCGCGTAAAGCCGGTGAGCTGGCATAGGGCATCATTGACGAAGACCTTGGCGCCGCGCTTGTCCAGAATCGCCAAACCATCCTGCAATCCAAGGAGCAACCCTTCGACCAGTTCGGGATTTCGGAAAAAGTCGAACATGCGTCTTCCCTTGGACGGAGAAAAAAACATAGGAGCGCGACCGAGGCGGATTAATGGTGCCGAGCGCGAAAGGTAAAGACAAGCATTTGCTGGCTCTGCGACCGCTGTTTCGTCGAACCCGCGCTATCCGGCCCAGCTGATGACAGCCAGGATGTGCAGATGCAACCGGCTGGCCGGTTCAACCTGCACGGTGAGGACATCCATTTTCACGGGGCGCGAAGCACCACCCGCACGCCGAAGTGATCCGACGGGAAGACCTGGCCATTGGTGTCCGGTACCGGTTCAGTTCCCAGCAACGACATCGCCGTCGCGCGCCAGTGTGGGGAACGCACCAACACGCGATCCAGCCGGCGACTCGGCTCATCAGGGAATGATCCACGCCGCGCCATCGGGCTGCGTTCGATGTCCCAGGTGAATCCGGGCTTGCCCGGATGCAGCATCCTCCACACATCGACGAAACTAGGTGACACATCTTGTTCTTCACGAGCGCCATCACCGAAATTGAAATCGCCCAGCAGCACCGCGTGTTGGTGAGCAGCGAGCACGCGCCCCATCGCCTGCAACTGGCGACTGCGTACGGGCCCGTCCTCCAGGTGGCTGTCGAGATGGACCACGCCGATCGCCAATGACGACTGTCCCACTGACAACTCGACCAGCAGGCCACGACGCCCCATGTCGCTGGGGATCTCAACCACCTGGGCGCGTGCCACCGCCAGACGGGTGAACACTGCCAGACCACCTGGGAATGCATGGTCCGCTACGACATCCACGCGCTTCAGGTCCTTGGCCCACGGTTCATCAGTAAGGGCCGTGCTGAACCAGGTAGTGGTCTCTTGTACGGCAATGACATCCGGACGGGCCTCACGCAAGGTCGCCAGCAACACCGGCAACCGACGTTCACGTTCGCTGGGATCCGCCAGCACGTTCCAACTCACCACCACCAGTTCCTGTGGGACCTCCGCCGCACGCAGGGGATGGACGCACAGCAGCATCGCCAACAACAGGCACCAACGCATGGTGACGGTCTACCACCCTGGGGTATGTGAGCGAGCGTCTTGTGGCGATAACTACCCAACCCATACTCCTCACCCATGGCCCGTCCGCCGAAAGCACGTGAACCGCTGAAACAGGCCGCACTCGAACTGTTCGTCGAGCGCAGCGTGCACGGCACCGGCATCCGCGAGATCGCCAAACACGCGGGTTGCAGCGAAGCCGCACTCTACCGCCACTGGGCCAACAAAGAGGCGCTGGTGACCGCGCTCTTCCAAGAGCACATGAACGATGTGCGCGACCTGCTGGAAAACGCCATCGCCAAGGAGACCACGCTGGAAGGCAAGGTCCGCGCTGCCTGCCGCGCGGCGTACAAGCTCTACGACGAACACCCGCAAGTCTTCCGTTTCGTGTTGTTGGTGCAGCATGAACTGGCCAAGAGCATCCCGCCGGACATGCGCATGCCGCAGGATGTGGTCGCTGACCTAGTGCGCGACGCCGCGGTGAAGGCGGAGATTCCCAAGCCAGCGAAGGGCGAGGAATTCCTGCTCGCCGCCGCGGTCATTGGCATCTTCCTGGAGACCGCGGTTTACGTGCTTTATCAGCGCGTGCCCGGCCCCCTGTCGCGCTACGTCGAACCGGTGACGCAGTCGGCGCTGCGCGTCCTGCGCGCCAAATAATTTCTCTCGTCACTGCAGGTCGGCTGAAGCCGCTGAAGCCGCTGAAGCCGCTGAAGCCGGCACTGCCAGGCAGAGCGGAACCGCTTCGCTCAGCGTTGGACGCGTCCACTCCCGTCGCCGCCTACTAAGGCTTCGACCTCGGCGAGAGACACCAGATTGAAATCACCGCTGATACTGTGCTTCAGCGCACTGGCGGCGACGGCATAGCCGATCGCCTGGGCGCGATCCTTGCCGGTGACGAGCGCATGGATGAGCCCTGCCGCGAAGCTGTCGCCGCCGCCGACACGATCGACGATCGCGAGGTCGTAGTGGCGACTGAAGGAATGGCCGGCCTGGTCGACCAGCACGCCGCTCCAGCCATTGTGGCTGGCGCTGTGGCTTTCCCGCAACGTGATGGCGACGTGCGTCAGATTGGGAAAGCGGGCGAACATCTGGCGCGCGACATTGAGGTACTGTGCTTTCTGGAGTTCTCCGCTCGCCACCTGCGTCGCGCCGGCCTTGATGCCGAAGACTTTTTCGCAGTCCTCTTCATTGGCGATGGCGACATCGACGAACGGCATCAGCGTCGCCATCACCTGTCCGGCCTTGCCTGGGGACCACAGCTTCTTGCGGTAGTTGAGGTCCATGCTGGTGGTCAGTCCGGCAGCCTTCGCCGCCGTCAGCGATTCCAGGCTGGCCGCCGCCGCGCTGTCGCTCAGCGCCGGGGTGATGCCGGTGAGATGAAACCACTGTGCTCCAGTAAACACCGTCGCCCACGGCACCTGCCCAGGCGTGATCGCCGCGATGGCGGAACCCGAGCGGTCGTAGATCACGTTCGACGCACGCTGACTGGCGCCTGCTTCCAGGAAGTAGATGCCGAGGCGTTCACCCTGACGCAGCACGTGGCTGGTGTCGACGCCATGACGGCGGAGTTCACCGATGGCCCAGTCGCCGATGGGATTAGCCGGGAAGGCCGAGACGTAGCGCGTCTGATGACCAAACAACGCCAGCGACACCGCGACGTTGGCCTCGCCGCCACCGAAGGTCGCCTCCAGGCTGATGCTCTGAGGCAGGCGCAGGAAGCCTGGGGGTTTCAGGCGCAACATCAGTTCGCCAAAGGTCACGACGGTGGTTGCGCTTGGTGCCATGGATCATCCTCGCTTGGACCACGCTACGTTCGCACGTTGCACCGGCAATCGGACGACCAGCCTCATGCTAGATCCGAGCACAAACATGCCCTTCACCTCCCGTGACTTTGAAGACCTCCGTAAAGAAGTGGCCCAGTTCGCCGAGGAGCGCGACTGGAACCAGTTCCATTCACCACGGAACCTGCTGCTCGCCCTGGTCGGCGAGGTCGGCGAGGTGGCGGAAATTGTGCGCTGGCAGGGCGACAACGATCCGGCGATCCCCCCAGGCAAGGAAGACGACTGGGCGGATGAACTCGCCGATGTCCTGACGTTGCTGATTCGTCTTGCCGATCGCAGCGGGGTCGACCTGACCGCGGCCTTCGCACGCAAACTGGCTAAGGCACGCGTGAAGTATCCGGTCGACGCCTTCAAGGGTTCGAACCGCAAATACAACGAACCGCGTGCCTCCGACCGCTGAACGATGTCGCGGCGCTCACGTTTCCGTTGGCGTCATGTACCACACCTGGCCTATGACCGGCCACGTGAGCTGATCCGTTTCGCTGGCAAGGAACGTGATCCCAACTCCGGGCAACCGCTCGGCATTTTTCAACTGGCGGCAGACATGATTAACCACCGCCGCCTGCCCGCGGGTGATCACCGGCGTCTGAGCGGACTGCGCGCCTGGTTCAACGCCAACCTCACTCAACCGCGGCGGTTCTCGCACTGGAAGGACGGTTGGCGCCGGAGTTCCTACGGCTGGCAACGTCGACCGATTGCTATCAGTTGGTTCCGTTCCGACGCCATCGACTGTGTGAAGTATGCCGAGACGATGGCCGATCTGTTGCGCACCCATGGCGTCGAGGTCGACCGCCTGACCTGCACCAATCCCGGCTACATCACCTACGAAGACGATCTGCAAGTAGTGGCGGTTCCGTTCACCCGGCGTGACGACCACGACGGCGGATGAGACCCGCCCCAGGATTACAAGGTCGTTACACAAGCACCCCACGACGGTGACAGCATGCGAGGCAACACGGAGGCCTCGCCATGCGCGCCATCGCCCTTCTCCCCTCACTCCTGTTCACCGCTGTCGCGCTGAATGGAGTTATCGCTGCGGACCAGATGCCGGACACCTGCTCCGTCACCCCTGCCCAACGGGCAGCGGCGAACGTCATGATGCGCATCCAGTTTCAGCCGCATCGATTCGTCCTGATGCCGCAGGATCCACCTCCGGCTCCTGCCGCGGCCCCGGTCGTCGATGAAGCGCCACTGATCCAGATCGCGCTGCTGCTTGATACCAGCAACAGCATGGACGGCCTGATCAATCAGGTGCGCAGTCAACTGTGGGCGATCGTGAATAGCCTGGGGCCGGCGACGCGTGACGGCCGCCGCCCGGTGCTGCAGGTCGCGCTCTATGAATACGGAAATTCCAACATCGCCGCGGCGGAACAACACCTGCGGCAGGTGCTGCCGTTCACCACCGACCTTGACCGCGTGTCGGAACGGCTGTTCGCCCTGACCACCAAAGGCGGCGAAGAATACTGCGGTTCGGTCATCCGCGCCGCCAGTCGTGGGCTGACGTGGAGCACGCGTGCAGCCGATCTCAAGGTCATGATCGTCGCCGGTAACGAGCCCTTCACTCAGGGCATGATCGACTACCGCCCGGCGGTGATCGATGCGGCCAACGGCCAGGGTATCATCATCAACACCATTTTCTGCGGTGGGCGCAGTGAAGGCTTGGCCAGCGGCTGGTCGGACGGCGCCCAACTTGCCGGCGGTACCTTCAACGCGATCAATCAGGAACGTGCGCTGGTGGTAATCACCACGCCGCAGGATGATGAACTCGCACGCCTGGGTCTGGAAATCAACCGCACCTATGTGCCCTACGGCCACGCCGGCAAGGAAGGCGCGCAGCGGCAGGTGGTGCAGGATGCGAACTCCTCCAGCCTGTCGGCCGGCAGTTTCGCCAGCCGCGCCGGTTCCAAGGCCAGCGCCAACTACCGCAACGAACACTGGGATCTGGTCGATGCGGTTGAATGCAAGGCGGTCGATCTGGCGGCGTTGCCGGCGGCCGATCTGCCGGAAGGCCTGCGCCCGCTGACACCGGAACAACGCGCCGCCTATATCGCCGGTAAACTGGCAGAGCGGCGCAAGATCCAGGAACGCATCCAGTTGTTGACGGTCGAACGTGAGCGCTTTTTAGCGACCAAACGTGGCGTCGACGCACCTGCGCTGGATGACGCGATCATCGCCAGTGTACGTGACCAAGCGAAGCGCCGCGGCTTCCTCTTCCCGTGATGCCGCCTCCGTTCCGGTCCAGTCCGCGCCGACGTCCGTCGCGCCGAGTGCTCACGCTCACCTGTCCTCCGACCAAGGAATCATCCCATGTCACCACTGCGCCTGCTGCTCCCGCTCCTGCTCATCCTGCCGCTCACCGTCCAACGCCTTGATGCCGGCGGCCACCTGCCGGTCACCGGCGAAGCTGTCATCCTGGTCACGCCGGACCAAGTGGTGGTGACCCTCGGTATCGAAGTGTGCGAACCACACCTGGCGGGCGCGCAAGAGAAGTTCGACGCCGTCGCCAAACAAGTGGACGCCGCCATCACCGCCGTCGGCATCACTGCTGATCAGGTGCGCACCGACTGCTTGGAGATCGCTCCCTATTACCACGGCAATTCCACACCGACACGCTTGGTGCCGGAATACTACCGCATCAACCGCGTGATGGCGGTGACCTTCAAGGACACCAAGCTGGTCGATCGCTTGATCTCAGCCACGCTCACCGCCGGTGCCACTCATGTGCTCGATGTCGACTTCCGCACCACCGAACTGCGCAAACACCGGGATGAGTCCCGTCGTCTGGCCCCTGGACAGATCGCCGTCAGTGCCAACGTCCAGATGATGTTCGAGTTCAACTGAAGGACACGACGATGGCCATACGCACCCTGTTGGTGATCGAAGACGATGCCGCCATCCGCCACGGCGTGGTGATGGCGGTGCGTTCCGGCGGCTACGCCGCGGTCGAATGCGGCGACGGCTCCAAAGCGCAGACATTGATCACGCAGGTGACCTGTGATCTGGTGCTGCTTGATCTGGTGCTGCCTGGAGCGAGCGGTCTTGAACTGCTGACGCAGATCCGTCGTGAACGACCGACACTGCCGGTGATCATCCTTACTGCACTGGGTGATGAACGTGATCGTGTGCGTGGGCTCGAACTCGGCGCCGACGACTACGTGGTCAAACCCTTCAGCGTGAAGGAACTACTGGCGCGCATTGAGGCCGTGCTGCGGCGTTCGCCGGAACGTGCCGCGCCGGTGGCGGAGTTATCCATTCCTGGAGGCTGCGCTGATTTCAATCGTCGGGAGCTGCGTTTCAGCGATGGCGAACGCAGCGAACTTTCACAACGCGAAGCGGAACTGCTCGCTTACCTCGCGGCGAATCCCGGCCGGGCGATCTCACGCGAAGAAATCCTCACGCGCGTCTGGCGGCTCGATCCCAAAGGGTTATCGACCCGCGCCATCGACATGCAGGTGGCGCGCCTGCGGGAGAAGCTGCGCGATGATGGCGACACTCCGGTGGTACTGCTGACGGTGCGCGGCACCGGCTACATGCTCGCGGCGAGATCGGCATGAACGCACGTTGGTGGTGGATCGGCTATGCGCTCGCCGTCACCGTGGTGCTTGCGGCGATGGGCTGGTTCACCGCCACGGTCCGCTCCGGACTGGCGGTGGAACGCCGGGCAGAACGTGCGGCGTTCGCCGATGAGACCGCACGCTTGGCGCTCTGGCGTATGGATTCGCGACTGGCGACGGTGATCGCCCGCGAGGCCGGCAGACCGTACCTTGCCTACAACGCGTTCTATCCCGCCGCCGGCGCGCTCGGCAAAGGCTTGGCCAACTACAGTCAGGGCGAGGTCATCGTCCCGTCACCGTTGCTGGGCCTGGAAACCGAGGAGGTCCTGCTGCACGTGCAGTATGGGACCGATGGCGAGGCGACCTCACCGCAGGTACCGGTTGGCGACCTGCGTCAGGCGGCGGTACCGGCTCTCTGCTCAGCGATCCAGGTGACCACCGCGTCGCAACGCCTCAACGATTTCATGACGCGGGTCGACCGCAAACGCCTGGATGCCGCCCTGCTGGCGGATCCCGCCACCTTGAGCGAGACCACCACCGAACGCCTAGCCATGTTCCGTGACCAAACGATGAATCAGCCAGCGAACCAGCCACCGCCCCAGCAGAGCTCCGGATCATTCGGCTCACGCAGTGGCAAGGAACTGGTCGCGCGCAACAGCAGCATCCAATCGATGACCAGCAAAACCCAGGAAGATGCAAACCGTCAAGAGATCCAACAACGCGGTTACACCACGATCTTCAATGACGCCGCACGCATGAACGGCATTCCGGTGAAACCCGATGCGGCGACCACCCTGCATGCCGAGATCATGCGTCCGCTGTGGCTCGGCGACGGCGATGGACGTCTACTGGTGCTGGCGCGACGTGTGCGGATCGGCACCAGCGACTGGTTACAAGCCTGTTGGCTCGACTGGCCACTGATCCGCAAACAACTACTCGGCAGCGTCCGCGATCTTCTGCCCGAGGCTGATCTGCTGCCAGTGACCACGGCGGGCGCGCAACCGCATCGTCTCGCCACGCTGCCGCTGCTGCTGAACCCAGGCACCGCCCTGCCGGACTGGGAGGATCCGCCTGCTGCTTCAAACCTGCCGCTCATCGGTGCGTGGACCGGCGTCATCGCCGCACTGATCGCCGGCGGCGTGCTGCTGGGTGGCGCGTTGGCGCTGAGCGAACGGCGCGGCGCGTTCGTCTCGGCGGTGACGCACGAACTGCGCACGCCGCTGACCACCTTCCGCCTGTACACCGATCTGCTCGCCGGTGGCCACGTGGTCGATGAGGCCGAGCGCCAACGCTGCCTGGATACGCTGCGCTCGGAAGCCGAACGCCTCGGACATCTGGTGGAGAACGTGCTCGGCTACGCCCGGCTGGAACGCGCCTCGATGCCGACCGTCGCGCTCGGCATCGCCGTGCTGGTCGACGGCATGTATGACCGTCTGAAGGAACGCGCCCAGCGCGTCGGCCTGGAGCTGGTGGTGGAGGTCGCCGCCGACGTCCGCCCGCTGGCCGTGCGTGGTGAAGCGCAGGCGATCGAACGCATCCTGGTCAATCTGGTCGACAACGCCTGCAAGTACGCCGCTGCTGCCAGCGATCGCCGCCTGCACCTGACCATCACGCGGCAAGCCGGACTGATGACTTTCACCGTGCGCGACCACGGCCCCGGCATCGCCGCTGACCTGCGCCGACGGCTGTTCACGCCTTTTGCCAAATCCGCCGCCGAGGCCGCCAGCACTGCGCCCGGGATCGGCCTGGGGCTCGCCCTCAGCCAGCGACTGGCACGGCAACTCGGCGGGGATCTGCGCTGCGAAGCGCCTGCGGACGGCGGCGCGGCGTTCGTGCTGGAACTGCCGGTTGCCTGAACATGTCCGATGTCCGATGTCCGATGTCCGATGTCGGAGAGCCAGACATCGGACATCGGACATCGGACATCGCACATCGGACATCGGACATCGGACATCGGACATCGGACATCGGACTTCCGGAGCCGCCGGCTCGCACTATCGTCCCGCCCATGGCCGGCATTGCCCTCAGTCGTTTGGAAAAAATCTACGACAACGGTTTCCGTGCGGTGAAGGGCATCGACCTCGCGATCCGTGACAAGGAGTTCATGGTCCTGGTCGGGCCATCAGGCTGCGGTAAGACCACCACGCTGCGTATGATCGCGGGCCTGGAAGAAGTCACCTCTGGCGAGATCCGCATCGGCGAGCGTCTGGTCAACGACGTCGAGCCGAAGGACCGCGACATCGCCATGGTCTTCCAGAACTACGCGCTCTACCCGCACATGACGGTGTACGAGAACATGGCCTATGGCCTGAAACTGCGGAAAGTCCCCAAGGCCGAGATCGAGAAAAAGGTCCAGGCGGCGGCCAAGCTGCTGACGCTTACCGAGCAACTCGGCAAACGTCCGAAGCAATTGTCGGGTGGTCAACGCCAGCGTGTTGCCCTGGGCCGTGCGATCGTGCGCGAGCCGCAGGTGTTCCTCTTCGATGAACCGCTGTCGAACCTCGACGCCAAGCTGCGCGCCGACATGCGCTACGAATTGAAGACCCTGCAACAGCGCCTGAAGACCACCATGGTTTACGTCACCCACGACCAGATCGAGGCGATGACGCTCGGCGACCGCATCACCGTGATGTCGAACGGCGAGATCCAGCAGGTCGCGGCGCCGACCGAGATCTACGACTTCCCGAAGAACCGTTTCGTTGCCGGGTTCATCGGTACGCCGGTGATGAACTTCCTCGACGGTTCGCTGCGCAAAGCCGACGGCTGGTCATTCGTGCCGGACGGTGGCGAGGCCATCGCCCTGCACACACCGCTCACCGCCGCGCTCGATGCTCAACTCGGTCGACAGGTGAGCCTCGGCCTGCGTCCGGAACACCTGTCGAATACCACCTACGTGCCACCGGCTGCCGGCGCCACCGTCCTTGCCGCCCAAGTGCGACTGATCGAACTGATGGGCGACCATCAGTACGTCTACCTCCGCCACGGCGAACGCGATGCCACCCTGACGATGAAGTGTGATTCGCACCACCGGGTGAGCGTGGGTGAGAATATCCAGATTGCGGTGACTCTGTCTCTTATACACATCTCCGAGCCCACG
>ENA-ORBV01011125-ORBV01011125.1-microbial-mat-metagenome-genome-assembly--contig:-NODE-11125-length-14218-cov-5.874337_pt1 | contig 14218 bp, 10 predicted proteins | sample MGYA00237777_ERZ505514 | MGnify/ENA primary metagenome ERZ505514 (study PRJEB26160, sample SAMN06269048) | microbial mat metagenome | isolation source: Oligotrophic lake microbial mat | place...
GCAATGGGGGCCGTCATGTCGGCATTTGCGGTTGCGTCGATAGTTGGCTTGCCAATCGGATTGTTCCTCGCCGAGAATTTTGGCTTCAGTGCGCCGTTCCTCGTGCTTGCCGGCGTGAGTGCCTGTGTGTGGATTGGGAATTTTCGCGTGATGCCGAGTCTTCGCGAGCATTTGACCCGCGAACATCCGCCGGCCACGCTTTGGCGGCTGGCGGTTGAGCCGAGTCATCTGCTTGCCTTCGCATTCTCTGTTTCGCTCATTCTCGGTTCATTCACAGTGATTCCGTTTCTCGCGGACAGCATGGTGGCGAATGCAGGGCAACGCTTTGAAAACATGAAGTACATGTACATGATCGCGGGCGTTTTCACGTTGATCAGCACGAACGTTGTCGGCCGGTTATCGGATCGCCTGGGGAAAAGGCTGATCTTTCGCATTCTTGCCGCATGCGCGATCGGCATGGTGCTCATCATCACGAACTTGCCGCACGTATCGTTTTTGATGGCGACCGTGGTCTGCATCGGCTTCATGGTGGCAACATCGGGCCGGATGGTACCCGCCCAGGCACTCTTGACCGGTTGTGCCACTCCCGCAATGCGAGGCGGATTCCTGAGCTTGAACAGTGCCGTGCAAGCCGCGTCGATGGGACTGGCGAGCTTGATTGGCGGAGAGTTGATCGGCCAATCGGACGATGGGCGATTGCCTGGCTATCCGCTTGTCGGTCTGATCGCGGCCAGTTCGGCGTTGATAAGTTTGGTGCTCGCAGGATTCTTGCGGACGGTGGATGTGGGACCGGTGCGGGTGCCAATTGACAAAGCGGCAACGGACGTCGATCGATCTAAAAACTAGAGTGTCTCCGCCACAACGGGCAGCGTCACGCGAGGGATCATGGTGAGTTGATCGGCAAACTGATCGATCGAAGTGTGGAAGTACTCGAGTAGTGAACCCATTCTAGTAGTACTATCACTTGCAAGAGCTGTTTGCTATCTGCTACTGTACCAGGCAGTACCGTTATCGGAGCTCACAACTCACGCTGGTAGTTCTTATTGCCCCATCCATTTTTCGATTGTCATTTTTGCAGCATGACGACGGACAACCCGAGCACTTCTGGGACTTTGCGTCATCGACGAAAGTCTCCTTCTACTTCTGCCAATGATGCTACAGTTGATGTTACGACGGAAGAGATAGAGCCCCTTCTGTCCAGCAAAAGCGCTACTGCTGGTGACGAAGACGAACATCACAACGATGGTTACTTTTTAACACCTCTAATTCAACGACCAATGCTTTTTCGACTGGATGTTGGCCCTTTTCTGATGGCGTATCTACTGCTGATTTTCCTTGACAACAGCAGCAACAACAAAAATGAGACAACGACAAAATCCTCTTCCGATTTCAGCATGATTTTGTTGCAGCCAACAACCATAATATTTGCCTTATTATTACTGGCGCACATGATGCTCGTGTTACTTCAACAGTGGAACTGCAGAATCAAAAGTTTGGTAGGATTTCAGCGAGCAAGACAAACTTTGAAGTCGAGTAGCAAAAGTAACAATTCACAACAACTAAAGGAAGCCGAGGCTTTGATTGCCTCCTGGACCCATTGTCTCGTCGAAGTGGGTGTTGTATCTAATAAGAGGAAGAAAAGCGCAAGTAACGACCACAATGAAAGATCGGTTGCTGGAAAAAGCAGTGCAGCAGCAGCGGCGGCGGAATCAACTTCCGTGGACGCTGGAATTGCTCCCGTCATCATTCGATCACTTCCAAAGCAAAAAGATGACGACGTCGCGAGAGGGAAAGTTGCAGTAGTATCATTTCACGACATTACTTTTCGCTGCCCTACAGTTTCTACCGCCACGGATCAAGATACTGCCCTGTGGAAAAATGACAATGACAAATCACAAAATCATAGCACTTTACAGGTGCCAACCAAGTTATCATTTCATCGAGTACAATATCCTGTCCAATTACCAGTGTCATTTTATGATTCCTGGAAGGGACATCCGGCTGTAGAATCCGTCGTCCAATGCCAAAAGGTATACGGATTCAATGCCACAATTTTGAAATTGCCGACTTTTGGAGAGCTCTTGGCGGATCAAGTAGTGGCGCCCTTCTTTTTATTTCAAATCTTTTGTGTCATGCTCTGGAGTTTGGACGAATATTGGTACTACGCAATTTTTACCTTTTTTGCGTTGCTCTCTTTTGAAAGCACTGTAGCCTACAATCGGTTGCAGAGTTTGCAACGATTGCGCAATGCTAGTCGCCAAAATAATCATCGCGTGTGGGTGCATCGCAGAGGCTATCCAGGAAAGTCGTCGAAGTCATCATCATCGTGGATAAAGATTACTGCACAAGAATTAGTGCCTGGCGACTTGGTCAGTCTCTCGTCAGAACCTGAATCGATGCTACGAATGTCCAATTCAGAAGGCCAGCATGAAATTGTTCCAGCAGACGTTCTGTTATTGAAAGGAAACGCTGTCGTTGATGAAGCAATGCTTACAGGAGAATCCGTTCCCCAAATAAAAGCTCCCTTCGATTCTTCATCGACAATTATCACCCCGACAACTGCTTCATCTTCTTCCAGTCCACCGTGCTTGGATATCCAAGAACACAAGGAATCCGTGCTGTTTGGAGGGACGGTATTAGTCACGGCTAGCTTTGGAGCTGAAGTCAACGAAAATGACGATGGCGAACAAGAATCACAGACGAACACAGCGGACATTCCTTGTCCTCCAGATGGTGGAGTAGTTGGGTTTGTCCTCCGAACTGGCTTTGAAACAGCCCAGGGAAGCTTGCTACGAACTATTGCCCACTCCTCTAAATCAGTTGATGCCGTGCATACGAAAGACACGTTTGTCTTCATATTTTTGCTTGTGTGCTGTGCCATTGCCAGTGCGATTCTTGTACTCCAGGATGGTTGGGACGATGTGACAAGAAATCGTTTTCGACTGGTTTTACACGTCATTATCATTATCACGTCCGTTATCCCACCCGAGCTTCCCATGGAATTGAGCTTGGCAGTCACAAATAGGTGCGTCAAGCCGACTTCGACTGGGCTACCGAACTAGAAGAATGTACTGTTCTCACCCTGTCTCTTTTTAAATTTCCTGCATGTTTCAGTGTGACGGATCTCATCAAACGATCCCAGGTCTTCTGCACTGAGCATTACCGCATTCCTTGGGCTGGATTAGTAGATGTATGTTGCTTTGACAAAACTGGTACACTGACTAGCGACCAGATGCGTCTCAAGGGAATCCGACTTTTTCCTAACGATGACTTGGAGTACCTCGACGAAGAGTCTGCTTTGCTAGATCCAGGAGAAGATCCAGAAGCGTTGCCGTGGACGGCTGGGAGGGTCATGTCGGGTTGTCATTCGTTGGCCCTTCGTGGCGCAAGTGGAATACCAGGGACGAATTTTTCACAATCTCTCATCGGTGATCCCTTGGAGACAGCAGTTGTGAAGGATACAGGGTACCAATTGGTCGCGAACAATTTGCTGATACCCGTCAAGCCTTCACCCGGCCGCCCAAGATCAATCCACATCCTTCATCGTTGGGCCTTTTCCTCCCACCTAAAGAGAATGACTGTCCTAATCAGCGAGGAATATTCTGCTGCAGAAGGCAACAGTGCAAAAGACATTTGGGCGCTGACAAAGGGTGCGCCGGAAACAATCTACAATCAGCTTTCTCCAGAATCGATTCCTGCTGACTATCATGATGTTTCTAACTACCATATGAGTCGGGGTCGGAGGGTTCTTGCAATGGCATATCGTGCATTGGGAAAGGGGAGCTCTGTTCGTGCCTTGAAAGATATAGGACGCGAAAATGTCGAGAAGAATTTAACGTTTGTCGGCTTTTTGGTCCTAGAGTGTCCGCTAAAACCAGACTCCAGATCTGTCATTAAAGAAATTGGAAAAGACGGAGGGGATTTGAGCACGGTCATGGTGACTGGCGATGCAGTTCTGACTGCTGCAGAAGTGGCAAGACAAGTGGGCATTATCAGAGGCTCACCAGAGGGACGAGACCGCACCACTTACTGGCTGCAACTAGTCGAAAGCGAGATTCCGTCCAAGATAAACGATCCCCTATCGCGTTTCTGCTTTGTACCCCTTCTCCATGAGAAATCAGACGCTAAGAATCTGCCACTAGCTAACAACCTTTCAAAGCTACAAGCCCTGATTGATGCGGGCGATGCTTCCTTTTGCTTAACGGGTGACATCCTGGTGCAAGTGGCTACTTCGCTTTTGGCCACGGAAGAAGGCAACGACGCAGTCTTCAGCGAAAAGACTCTCCTGATGCACCCCAGAGTCCAATCCGTTTTGAAGGAATTAGTCCCCATTATTTCTGTGTTTGCGAGGCATGCCCCGCATCAAAAGGAAGCAGTTGTTGCCGCGTTCAATCTTGCGGGAAAGTACACTCTCTACTGTGGAGATGGGACTAATGATACTCCGTCGTTAAAACGAGCCCATGTTGGAATTTCTATCATCAGCGCTCCCGATGCCGAGTCGAAGCAGCGGAAGGCTAATGCATCGCTTTCTCAGCTGAAGGCGGAAAGCAAACGTGAGCGAAAATCACAGAAAAAGGGAAAGAAAGCTGCAGGAAGCAATGCAACTAGAGCTAGGTCCATGGAGGCGCTTCGCTTACTTGCTGAAGCCGAGGAATTGATCGACCAAGTCGAGCTTGGGGACGCCTCAGTCGCCAGTCCCTTCACTTCAAGACAAGTCAGCATTGTGTGCTGCAAAAAGGTGCTGGTGCAGGTACGTCCATCGAAATTGATCACGGGTCCTGGTGTTGAATCCCGAGGAATGGATAATTTCGTGTTGGTTGGCTATTGTGTTTTATACACTACTGCATTGTGATTATAATTATTCATCGTACTTCATCTTTGCGAACCTGGGGTTGCTTATCTAATTCTCTTATTTTTTTACATGACGTTCAGGGAAGGTGCACGTTAGTTACGATGCTCCAGATCTACAAGATCCTCGGGATCAATTGTCTTGTGAACGCAATGGTGCTGAGTACGCTTTCTATCCATGGTGCTAAGCAGGTAACCCTTGGAGAACTAATAATGCTGAATGGCCTCGAGTCATTCATTGCTAATCAACTGTTGTTTTCCTTTTACCTGACTATGCAGGGGGACAGGCAGTTAACAGTCTTGGGCGTAGTCGTTGCTGCGTTGTTCTTTTTTGTAACTCGGGCAAAGCCTATCGACGCGCTGTCAAAAGCTCGACCTCCTCCATCAGTGCTCTGCCCCCACGCTCTATTGTCTATTGCCCTTCAATTTGCAATACACTTTGGGGCAATCTTGTTGGCCTGCAGAGCGTCATTGGCTTTTGTCGACCCCTTTGATCCTAGCATCGTGGCAGATGGGCCTTTCAATCCTAACGTCCTCAACACCTGTACCTTCATGTTGACAGTTCTTTCTACGATCAACACTTTCGCAGGTGAGGCCAGCCGAAGTATTGCTCGCTGGTTTTGTTGGGGGTCCTTTTTACGTGGTTTTCTCTTGTTTGCTCATCCATGCACCACTCTACTCGACATGCAGTGAATTATCGAGGTCGTCCATTTACTGAAGGCTTGAAAGAAAACACGCTTATGATGAGGAGTTTGCTGGTGTGCTATCTTTGTCTTTTCCTCTCCGCCTTTGAACTATTTCCACCCCTGAACGATTTGCTCCAGTTGTCGCCGTTCCCCTCAGACCTCGATATTGAGGCGGGTAGCGATAACTTGGCCTCCGACTCTTTGATTGATGGATGGTTGTCATTTCTTCTGTTATCATTCGGCTTTCCAGCGTTCATGTGTATATTGATGGTAGGAGACACAATATTGAGCTTCGTTGTTGAGAAATTGATCCTTCGAACCTTCGAAGGCGTGCAGTAATCAAACCCGGGAAATATAGAGGTCGTTTGTTGAGATCATGGACCCTTGTAAATAGAAAGGCTCCAAACACCTTCCATATACTTAGCAGAATGAAGGATTTGGAGCACTGTTGTTACTCTCGTGTTCAGTGGTGAGATCAAACGAAATTGCGACCAACAAGACTGCTACGCTTTCAACGCAGCATATCTTTGACACTCTGCAACCTTAGAGGGGCATCATTTGAGAAGAAGTAGACAGAGGTGAAGACGATGGTAGCCCCAAGGGAGAATTGAGGTGTCAGGTGGACCCCAAGTAAGACCGCGGAAAATAGAGAAGCGATGACAACACTGATCCCCATTGCCAGTCCCTTCAAAACATTGTCCACGTATTTCATTACAGCAGACACGAGCAAGCCACCACAAGATTGCAGGGCTATCAGTAACCATACCCATCCTGTAAAGCCGTGGAAGTAAGACTCGGACATGCCTTCGCTTTCATTGTTGTTTGCAGTGAAGTAGTTGGTGGTAGTGGTTATGCCGGTTCCGACTGAAAATTCGTCCTCCTCTGGAAATACAACTGCCAATATTTCGGAGCTAGCCTTTTCTTCATGGATTCCTTGCAGAAAAGCGAATATCATACAAAAGAAAGAGAGCTGTATGTTTCGCATCCACAAACTAGGACTTGTTGTTGTGTCCTCTTCGTGCCACGAATGCTCGCTAGCCGTTTGTGCCTTTTCTTTGGTGTTTTTTCTTTTGGCCTTTTCTGGTGCCAAAACCTTCTCAAAATAAACTCCGGCAAAGGCACTGGTAAAACATCCTCCAATGACAGCTACGAATCCTACTAGAAAGAATTGCTTGACTTCAGTACTAGTATCAGAACCTGCCATTGTAGTGGAAGATGCAAGCTGTTGGTGTGGTTGTTTGTCTGCGTCTGCAGGTGTGATACTATTGTGCCCGTGGTCAGATGAAGCAGCATCTTCACTATTGCAATTATGCTGGTGCTCTTCCAATGCAATAATGGTCACTCCCATGGCCAGAGTAACCAGGCAGGCCCATTGCTTGATGGAATAGGACCGTTGAAGTATCAGAATGGAAAACCCTGCTGTGGCAATCAACTTTCCTTGTTGCAACGCGATAAACACCGGTGCAGAAAGATTCGACAGTCCAATATAGGTCAAAGAATTTTGAATAACGTAAAGTATGGCTGGCACCAACACTTTGAGACAGTCACTTGGTCGTTGAAAGATATGTACCTTTAGGGATTTCCATAGTTTTCCATGAGTGGAATAGTACTCTAAGAGCATCGACATCGAAAATTTGACCGCTTCAATGACAAATATCAAATGATTGATCTCAAACAACTGGTCTTCTGGGACTGATGATCGGGTGTAGCGTCCTGTCAAAATCGCTGAAGACGCTTGAAGCACCAGTAGCACCAGTAGGAGACTGTTGAAACGTGTATTGTTGGTTCGAATGTCACGACAGAAACAAAAAGGATTGTTTTGTGTGGTACTGAATGCTTGCTTGCTACAATCGACTAAGGTCTGCACATCCATTTCTTCGTCCACATCCTTCTGATGTTTATTTGATATACACGTCGTAGAAGGACATTCATATTCCTTAAAGATTATCTTGTTCTTGGATGCATCAAGTCGCTTGCTCTGAGTTTGGATGTTCATGGTTGCTTTTGCTTTCGTTTGTGGGTGAAGCCTCCTACGCCAACTAGTACGCCTTCAGCTACCGTTGCCTACTTAGCTCTTTCTAGTTAGTAACTTGTTTAATAATCATTTGCGCAGTAGTTTTTTACCGGAAAAGTTATGCTGCAGCCAAAATAATACAGTGCAACGTCAAAAGGTCTTGGAATCAATTAGGTCGATTAAAAATTGAGAGTTGTTGGCATCAAGTTTCAAATGTGTTGTGCACGATTGATTGTCACGGCGCACCTCGATTTGAGCAGCTGTGCGGCCTACCTTTTGGTTATGAGCTTTCACTCTGACCATGAATTCGATTCATTCGACTTCTTCCTGATTCATTCATTCATCATTGATTCATCATCATTCGTTCGTCGTCATTTGATTGATTGATCCACTACTAGCTAGTAGCTAGCTAGTACAACGTATGGTAACATACTGTACGTCGTACATAACACCTCAATCTGCTGTATCATGACCCGACAAATAAAATAATTGGAAGAAACCGTACCATCAATATTTTCTGCCTTGGTAAACAATTTTTATGCTTCACAGCCAGGTTCCTGGTGCTACGCGGCTCTCTTATACAAATTCTGCAGTTTAATATTCGACAATAACATGGGCTCGGCGTCATCCAAGGAGAGCCAGACACCGGTATCTGCCGCACCGCCCGTTGCTGACGGCATCGCGACAGCGAGAGAAACGGAAAATTCCGCTTCAAATCAACCGCAGCAAGAAGAACAAGGAGGTGGGGGAGGAGGAGGGTGTCCCATGAAAAGGTCCGATGGGTCGTACAGTTATGATTGGAGGGCGATTTTTCATCACAGTTCCAAGGGTACCACTCCGTGGAATAAGGACGATGTAAACCAACAAAAAGACGGATCGTTTGTCAGATCTGATGACGCACCCAAAAGCAGCCAAGCAGCTGCTGGCGGGGGTGGTTGTCCGGTCAAGGAGTATAACGTGTACTCTCAACCCATTGATTCGACCAACCAAATGCCGTCAGTGGCAAATCAATTGCCGGCCCCAGGTCAAAGTGAGGAATTGTCCACTGACCGCGTAAAAAGCAGTATTACCAAGGTACGAAAGGCAAAGTTTGTTGGACTACTGTGCACATGCGTGCTTGTGTCAATCTTTCGAGTAAAAAATTGATTGAAGGCAGGCAATTCTTGCAAAAGTTACCGATTCACTGACTATAATCGACACCATATTTTTTCAAAATCCAAATCCGCAACAAAAAAGGGAAGAGCAGCAGAAGGAACAACTTGGACGTACCCTTCTCCGCAAATGTTCTACAACGCATTAGCTCGTAAAGGCAAACTCGATGACACGAAAGAAAAGGATATGGAGTCTATAGTCGCTATACACAACAACATGAATGAAAAGACCTGGTCGCGTGTGTTGGAATGGGAACGAGTGCTAGACCCAGATTCCACCCCGAAATTATTGAAATTTATGGGACGGCCCGCGGATTTATCTCCCAAAGCAACCATCAAACATTATCTTTTTGGGCACCCCTTACCTTATGATCGCCACGACTGGACGGTTTTACGATCTGACGGAACTACTGTACGATATGTCATTGATTACTACCATGATGAATCACGAGCAAGTGACGCTCCAGAATCCGCAACCCCTTCCCTGAAAGATCATAATGCTACCCCCAGTCTGCTGGTGGATGTGAGACCAGCCGTGGACAGTCCCGTGTTGGCTTGGAATCGCCTTGTTTCCATGCCTTATGCAAGACATATTGATCAATCTACGGATTATGAAATTTTACCCTTTGCACCAACCGCGGAAATGAAATCACAGGTGCAAGAATCTCTCGAAGTATTTTCAAATATCAAAGAATCAGTTCGTCAAAAGCAAATGCGTCAGGAGCTGATGGATTCCATTTCAGAGGATGACGCCAAAGCTATAGCAAAGTCCTTTTCTGAAATGCTAAGGGACTGTCAGGAAGCGAGAGCCAAGATGGAATCTAGCGAATCGGAAGAGGAGCTGCAAAGAGCCACTCTAGACCTTACCATATGCATGGCCAAAATTGTCTGTCCGCAGCAGCATGCATCATTGGTCAAAGCGGTGGGTACTGATGATGAGGGTTCTGTGGAGGCAGCACTGGACCAAGTGACGGGTTGTGTGGCCACCAACACGAGCCGTAGGTCAGCAGCGAAAAAGAAATATCCACATGTATTTAACTAGTAGATTTGGGAGTTTTCCTCGCAGTAGACCATATTGCAATAACTGCGTTATTTACAAATTATTTCATTGAAAGATTAACAAATGTCTGAATTTCGTTTGATGAGTGCATCTACGCTAGCTGCCGTGAGGACTCTACCAAATGCAAAAGAGGCAGAGATTATGTTACCTGTCTTCCAGTTCCACTTTCGTTCAGGTACGTAAACTGCTACGGGTGTGTGTCTCCAGGGATGGCCTCGAAATGACAAACAACTTAATCTGGCCACACTGAATCTTGCATGTCAATGTTGGCAATTATTTCATCACTGCATGTCCAATCAATCAAGGAACAGCATAGTCACCAACATGTCCAACTTTTTGGCCTCCTTTGTAGCCTCAATCACAGTATTACTCTCATGAAATGCAAAGCTTATCAGTTGGTCGGTTTGGCTTAGCAGATATGAATTGCAAATTCGGCTGGCAATATCCAAGGACATGTCATCATTTTGAGGCATTTCAACTACATCTTCCACTTTTTCTAGCAATTCTTGCGACTCCTTGGTTTGTTTTTGCATGGATTGTGGTAAGACGACTGTCAGCAGGTCCGACCGTTCCGCACGGAGTGCACCGCGAATGGTAGCCGCGTGCGTCCCACCAGCACCCGAAGTGTAAACATGATTCCCTGACAAAACGAGAGCATAAGCCCTGCATGGGGAGAAAAGCAAAGCGTAAAGTGTCAGAGTGGTGGGCATACAACTCCTATGGAAACGGCGAGGCTGATCTCTACATACAGTAACTCAATGATTTGTTGGTGCAAATAGGAACAATGCCGGGTGCCAATAATACAGTACTTTTGAGGTCCTTTTTGTTGGATAGCAGCCAATTCCCTCAGGATAGAAGTAATATCTCGCTCCTTCTCCTTGACCTTAATTTGAGGATTGCCCACGTTCACTTCCTCTTGCCTCAGGGATTCACCCGGGTCGTAGCTTCCAACGCCGTCTTTGCTAGATTTCCGTTTGGCATTCTCAATGACGCTCTCTTTCTTCTTGCTGGATTGGCTATCCTTGGTGATATCGGGTAGCAGCTTGTTTTCTTGGTCATTCTCTGCTTTTGCGCCTCTCTTTTGATGGTCGTCGTCGTCCAAGTGTTTCGCTCGCTTTGCTAGTGATTGAGCCGCATAAAGATCTCGACTTGAGAAAAGCCGTGGATGTGTAAAGGCGGTGGACACAAAAAGCGACGAAAGGGCAAGAGCTGCAGCAAGCAGCCGTCTAGGTAGCATTTTGAAGGCCTATCTATCTCAGATTCAAAGTGGATAAAAGGTAAGGATTATGAATGGTGAACTATTTGTTGCCTTCAATAAACTATAGCTTCGGATAATGATGCCCTTGTTCCTTGAAAAGAATAGTACAGCTGTTGTTCTGATTGGCTTTGCAGCGTCGATTCGATGTAGGTACTGTAGTACCAGCAGAAGAAGAAGAAGTAAAAGATACACTCTACCAGTAGTGCTACTAGCTAGCTACTAGTACTAATAGCTAGCTACTAGCTGGTAGACTCTGCTAATAGCATGCATGGATACCTCACGATGTCGCTCTGAGACAAGTAGTTATCACTCTTATCGGGTCTGTCTGTCGTCTGGCTTCCAATGAATCGGCACTTCGCTCTGTGCATGCAGTTCTCATGGTTTTCGAAAAATTGTTTTCTGGACGCACAAACACTCGGGACGTTGCAAACGCACGGCGAACCTTGCGAGCCTACAACATTTTCAAAATGGCGATCCACTCATTTTTCAAATTTTTGTAAGAAAGATTTCAACGACGTTTGTCCTACATGTGCGGCGTACTATAACAACTTCAAACAACTCCGTTCCGTTGCTTGTAATGCATTTATTAAAAAATAAAAAAGGGCACCATTTTAATTTTGAAAATAAGCGTTCAAGTTTGTTAGTTCATAAAGTGGACAAGTCTATAATTTACATAGCAGCACCCAATCCGCAATAATTTTCCGACCATGTTTGCCTCGAATCACCATCAAGTCTTTCGTCCAACAAGCAACAGTAGCAATAATATCGAAAATGTTGCTGCTGTTCCAGCAGCCAAGAACTTGAATGACAACTCCACTAGCAAAACACCGGGAGGCGGCACGAGTAAGACACGACGAGCCCTTGGTGACATTTCCAATCGCAAGCAGGGACGATCGGCAGGGCGAAGTGGTGGTGCCAAAGAAAGCAATGCCGGAGTTATAGTCAAGAAAGCTTCTTCCTCGAGTGTTCTTCGCCCTCTTGGGCAACAGAAGCAGTCGCATCAACAGCAACAAAAACGTGCTCCATTGTTATTGTCTACCCAAACGACACCGGGTTTGTCGTCCAACAAACGTAGCGAAGTTGCGTTTTTGCCTCGTTCGTCCCAAGCCAAAGCTGCTACGTCGTCGTCATCGATTGTGAATATTCTACCAGATGTGATGAAACCAAAGTCGATGAATGATCGTACCTTGCCAAAATCGTTTTTGAAGCACAATAGTCACAACAACAAACTACTGTCAAACACGAGTCTTCGAGGACCAAATCATGGTCTCGAATGGGACACTTCTGTCGACGACATTGAAATGCCTGCCGGAAGACTATGGGTTGACCAACTGGAACTTGATGAACAGGAGGACAGTATCGGCGAGGTATCATTGCTAGGAGCGTTGACTGTTCGAGAAGATTGGGAAGCGGTATGTCAAGCGGGACACGAATATCGTTTGAAAATGCAACGAGAAGACGACCAACGCGCCGAAGCCGCACTCGAAGACTACGAGAAAAAACTGTTGGAAGAAGAGGGTCAGTATGATGTGACACTGCGTGCATTTCATTGCAGTATGCATGCGTCTCTTCCTTTGACTGTTTTGTGTCAATTTTATGATTCAAAATCTCACCTTTTTTGCTTCTGCGAATATTCTTTAGAATCAATTGTTGGGGCACATGTATGGATAGAGCGCACATTGAGCTTTGACGACGAGCTCGACGAAGGTCTTTCGTTTGATGCTCCATCCTACTGCGCTGATATTTCCTTTTGAGCGTTTCTTCGCGAGCAAGCAAGGACGGGGTAGTCAAGCTATCATATATCTATACGATCGTATCTATTAGACCGAAGAATCAAAAACATTTCCACAACAAATCTTTCCCTCTACCGCCATTCCTTCCATTGATCACATGGGCTTTGACAAACAGTACTCATCCACGGCCGCCATAAAAAAGATAACACAGTTCTGTTCGGGTACATTTTTACATATTCAATAAATTCATAACCAAAAACACCTGCTGCAGTGATCACCTAAGCATAATGTTACTAAGCCTGGCAAAAATCTTGTATTTACTTCATCACCGTAGGAAATACACGCAAAGAGCTCGACTACTTACAGTACTACAGTAGCATCTAGCGCAGCGTTGGTGTGTTTTGCTTGCTTTTGTTCTCAGGAGCCCCCACGGCATATGGTCGGGTTCCAAGCTTACCCAACTTATGACTGGATTATGTTCTGGTGTGACATTTCCTCCTCATCTGAAGAGTTGGACACAAAGCCATAATCACTTGATCTTATAAATGCCATTGATGGTGGTCACAATAATTACAAGTGCAAGAAAATCCTCAGGGGTGTGACATACAAGTGCCTCCAAGCTAAATTGGGTGTGAAAATGGATTCGTTTGGGACGCTGTAAGATCTTTGTGGGAAATTCAGCATTTTTGACTCTAAAGAGCTGAATTTTATATTTACTAAACAGGGCTTATGTGAGAAATATGTTGGATTTGCTGAGTGACTAAATTGTTAGTGCTACCTGATCCAGACAAAGATTCGTGTCATTGATTGAGGCAATCAAGCTGCCATAGCTATCAAAGGCTGCATCAGCCCAAAAGTAGTCATTGTGTTGTACCGGCTGTGAAGTGACATGGCAGTGCTCAGGGCAGGCAAACAGACATGTCAAGTTGTCAAATCATTTCTGTGTGTTAGGAATTCAGTTACATGATGGGTAAACAAGAGTTGGGAGCATCAAGAACAAAAGTTGGGAACATCAAGACCAAACAATGACTCCTACTTTTTGCGAGACAATTTTTTACATGATTGAATCCATGTACAATCATTACAAGGTTCTTGCAACAGTGGCACAAGGAAAAACTTTTTTGTGACATAATGCTTTGTTGTGCTTAAAGGACTGAGATTTCAGGAAACTTGTAGTTAAATACCAGCTGCTGAAACAAAAAGCTGATTTGATTGTGAAGCAACAATTTTAGAAAATTTGAATTCAAACGCACAAGATTTTGGAAGAAAACTTGTGTTTAAAAGCAAGTGTTTGACTGGAGCAACAAGCAATTAAGTCAACCAACCAAGCATTTAATTTCATCAAACCTGATAAACGATATTTCTTCACCGATATTCGACCGCAAACAAGAGATCAAATACAGTAAACAAACCTTAATAAAGAAACTTTCCTACGCTAATGTTTCACCAAAAGAGTAGCTGCTTTTAC
>ENA-ORBV01011132-ORBV01011132.1-microbial-mat-metagenome-genome-assembly--contig:-NODE-11132-length-14211-cov-4.436536_pt1 | contig 14211 bp, 13 predicted proteins | sample MGYA00237777_ERZ505514 | MGnify/ENA primary metagenome ERZ505514 (study PRJEB26160, sample SAMN06269048) | microbial mat metagenome | isolation source: Oligotrophic lake microbial mat | place...
AAAGAAAAAATGACTGTCGACGGCGGCGCACTCGAACTGATCGCCGAGCACGGCAGCGGCAGTTTTCGCGATAGCATTAGTTTGCTTGATCAAGTTGGACACACGGCTGACACCATAACGGCCGAGACGATTCGTCAAACGCTCGGGATTCCGCCAAAATCGGCGCTCATAAATGTGGCCGAACATATCAAAAACGGCGACGTGCCAGCGCTGATGCAAGAACTGAGCCAGCTACGCGAGCAAGGGTATCAAGCGGGGCCAATCGCTAACCAACTTTCTGCGTTACTTCGAAGTGATGCGGTAAACGGGAAATCGACAGAAGCTGAACTAGCGTTGCTGCACAAACTCATCAACGTACCGACCTCGCACGAGCCAACAACCTACTTGGAGTTAAGCGTACTCGAAGCAGCAATGAGCGTAAACGGTCCGGTAGCCCCACGAACACCAAAACAAACAGTAAAACCCAAAATTGTCGAAGAGATCATCGAGCAGCCACCAACACAAACAGCTGACGAACAAGCAGCAGAGCGCGAAGAACCAATCGCCGACATTGTTACCGTCGTACCTGAAGAACCAACCGAACAAAAACCAGTGAAGAAGCCGACGGAGACCACGCCAGCAGGAATCTGGCCGCAAGTCTTAGAACAGCTCAAGGGAAATCATAATACGCTTTACGGCGTCGCAAGAATGGCGAACGCGACACTCGATAACGACACGCTCACGTTGACATTTGGGTTTGGGTTTCATCAGCGTCGCTGTAACGAAGATCGAAATCGTACAATTATCTCTGGGATTATTAAGCAAATATCGGGCAAAAATTTGCAAGTTACCTGCGAACTAGATACGAATACGCCAAAACCAAAACAACAAAAGCCTGTCGCTAAAACACAAACCGAACACGCGGCGCCAAAGTCTGCTACACTAGAATCAATAACAGAGGTATTTGGTGGTGGGGAACTGTTGGACTAACAATGAACCCAGACGCATCAAAAATTCCCCCACAAAACACCGAAGCCGAAGCCAGCTTGCTCGGCGCAATTCTTATCGACAGCGACGCGATTGTCAAAATCGCCGACTCGATCAACGCGAACGATTTTTATGACGAAAAGCATCAACGAATTTTTGAAGCTACCAAACAACTATACGAACGCCACAGCCCGATTGACGTACTGACATTGACCGACCACCTAAAAGCCGCTGGACTAATCGATATGGTCGGCGGCGCATCATACTTAACAGAACTAACGAATTACGTTCCAACTGCGGCGCACGTCGAGCAATATGCTGAAATTGTAGCTCAAAAAGCGTTACGCCGGCGGCTTATCAAAGCGAGCCAAAATACTGTCGGGCTGGGCTTTGACGAGTCTAAAAACCTGCAAGAACTGATTGAAGAGGCTGAGGCAAACTTATTCGAGATCAGCCAAGTGCACGTCAGCCAGGACGTCGTGAGCCTGGAGACAATCCTCTCTGACAGTTTTGACAGGCTGGACGAACTTCACAAAGATAAAGGCAAAATTCGCGGTGTGCCAACCGGGTTCAAGGATTTAGACAACATTCTGGCTGGTTTGCAGCGATCTGACCTTTTTATTCTTGCGGCGCGGCCTTCGATGGGTAAAACTGCGCTGGCACTCAACCTTGCCCACAATGTCGCCACGAAAGCTGGCGTACCAGTGCTGATGTTTAGTCTAGAAATGAGCAAAGAGCAGTTGGTCGACCGTATGCTGGCAGCCGAATCCGGCGTCGACGCGTGGGCACTTCGAACCGGAAACCTCAGCGACAGCGACTTCGAAAAAATCGGACAGGCTATGGGAACATTATCGGAGGCACAAATTTATATTGATGACTCTCCCGGTATTACAGTCAGCGACTTGCGCACCAAGGCTCGCCGCGAAGCGCACCAACACGAACTTGGATTGGTCATCGTGGATTATTTGCAGCTGATGAGTGGTGGTAGTCGATTTGGCGGTGAGAGCAACCGCGTTCAGGAAATTTCTGAAATTTCACGCGGCCTTAAAGGAATCGCCAGAGAATTAAATGTGCCAGTTCTTGCACTCAGTCAGCTGAGTCGATCTGTCGAAAGCCGCAATCCACAAATCCCGCAGCTATCTGACCTTCGCGAGTCTGGGTCAATCGAGCAAGATGCTGACGTTGTGGCGTTTATTTACCGCGAAGAATATTACAAGCCCGACACTGAGCGAAAAAACATCACCGATATTTTGATCAAAAAACACCGTAACGGCCCAACTGGAAATGTCGAGTTGTACTTCGAAAAAGAGAAACAGCGATTCCGCTCGCTCGACACTCGACACTCGTCTGCATTTGATACTAAAGAGTAGATAAATTATACTGGTGCTTAATCTATGAGGTTTCTTCCGAAAAAACTACAAGCATATGCGCCAAATTGGCGTTCTGTCGCGGCTATTATGGTTGTGATTACTCTGGCGGTTGGGTTGCTTGGCTATAAACTCAGCAGCTTAACGGTTGGCATGAGCGCTCAAGAAGTTCAGTTTGTTAATAGCGCCTCTACGATCCAGTCCATTATGAGCGATCCATTATTTTTGCCACAAAAATTACCGCTACTGTTTTTGCATGCGGTCGATCTTGCTACGCCTTGGACAGCTCGGTTGGTGTCTACGGGTTTTGCGCTTGCGAGCGCCGTACTGTTGTATCTGTTGATCAAACAGTGGCACACCCGGCGTATGGCGGTCATAACGAGTGCGTTATTTGTAAGCTCTAGCTGGTTTTTGCAAGTCGGGCGAATTGCTAGCCCGCAAATTTTATACATATTTTTTACTCTGGCACTCATTTATATGTATACACTCAAGAGTACTTCCAGCAAAAAACGTCTTGCTGTGCTTATTGCGATCGTCAGTACCTGTGCATTATATGTTCCGGGAATGGTCCTGCTGGTCGCAACACTTGCGCTCATTCGGCGAAAGTTAGTTTTGCAACTTATCAAAACGCTGCCGGCAATATGGCAGATTCTTCTCTTGATAGCGCTTTCAGTTCTTATCGCTCCTCTTTTGTATGCTGTTGCGATGGAGCCATTACTTGGAATACGTGTGCTGGGGATCACCGCGGAATTTGTACCGATTGAATGGCTCAAGCGCGTGGTGCTCATCCCGGTATTTCTATCAACCCAGGGGCCCTACTTGCCAAACATGAACCTGGGAAGACTGCCATTACTCGATGTGTTCAGCCTTGTCATGGTTGTCCTCGGTGGATATTGGTACTATTTCCGACTCAAGATGACTCGTACGCTTGTTTTACTTTGTTCACTTGGCGTCACAGCGTTTCTGATGACGTTTGGCGGGTTAGAGTTTATCGTTATATTGCTACCACTAACATATATTGTTATGGCGGCTGGATTAAGCTTGCTACTACAACAATGGTCTACGGTGTTCCCAAAAAATCCACTGGCACGAATTGCTGGCACGGTCATGATTGCACTAGCGATTGTGGTTGTGGGTAACTATCACATTCAACGCTACTTTGTGGCTTGGAGCGGCAGCCAGGCAACGAATCGAACATTCATACACCAACTGCGATAACATCACCGCGACAATCTGTTATAATCAATGTACCCGCATAAAATGGAGAAATAATTATGAGTAGATTTGACCAAGCAAAAATGTTGTTAAAAGCCAAGAAATTGCAAAAAGAATTACAAAAAGAAATTATCGTCGTTGAAGCAGGTGACGGAGCAGTTCGCGTAGAAATCACTGGCGAGCAAAAAATCAAAAAAATTCACATCGATCCAGAATCCGTCGATCTTGATGACATTGGCGAACTAGAACGTTGGGTAGAAGATGCAATCAAAGACGCAATCGCACAAAGCCAAAAATTGGCCGCAGAAAAAATGCAACCGCTGATGGGTGCACTCGGAAACCTCGGACTCTAGTAAAATAATGCAAATTCTGCCGCCAGCACTACAAAATCTTATTGAAGCGCTGGGAACACTCCCTGGTGTCGGACCGCGTAGTGCAGAACGATATGCATACTTTTTGTTACGAGCTGATTCTACGCGTAGCAAGAAATTGGCCGACTCACTCAATAATCTGCACCAAAACGTCGACTATTGCCCTAAGACTTTTGCACTCATACAAAAAGGTGCAGGAGTGTCCGAGTTGTACAGCGACCCAGTGCGAGATAAAAAAGTCGTAGCTGTTGTTGCCGAGCCACTTGACATCGTAGCGATCGAGAAAACAGGGCAATACAAAGGCACGTATCATGTATTGGGCGGACTGATTTCGCCAATTGATGGAGTCAACCCAGAGCAATTACATATCCAGCCATTGCTTAAACGCATCGATGACGACGAAGTAACTGAGGTTATTTTAGCAATTAATGCTAGCGTGGAGGGCGAATCGACTGCATTGTATATCCAAAAAGAACTTGAGAATCACAAAATTACGCTGACAAGACTTGCGCGCGGATTGCCAATCGGGCTTGACTTAGAATACGCAGACCAGATAACATTAGGCCGAGCATTGGAAGGAAGAACAAATTTATGAAGTTAAATTTTTGTGCATTGTGCGGTAGTACGCTCAGAAAAGACTCCAACACTCGTTATGTCTGCGAGCAGAATCACGAGATTTACAATAGCCCCCGTGCAGCCGCGAGCGCTGTTTTTATAAAAAACGGTAAAGTGCTACTCGGCATTCGCGGCCAAGAACCAGCAAAAGGCAAACTTTCTTTGCCTGGCGGATTCTTGGACTACGGAGAACAACCAGTTGATGCGATAAAGCGTGAAATGCACGAAGAGCTCGGAATCACGTTAACAGACCACGAAGTTATCGCCGCATATACAAACCAGTACGGTCCAAACACGTCAACAACGGTTACTGTATTTTTGATACATGGCTGGGATGGTGATATGAAACCAGATGACGATCTGGAAGATATCGTCTGGAAAACACCTGATGTTTTTACATCAAACGAGCTTGCCTGGCCGCACCCTTCGGTGCTTGATGCAATAAAGCCCTACATCTCGGCTCAAGCCTAGGTTATACTAAAAACAAATGAGTACGAAAGATTTACTAGAGATTTTGGATAATGCCAAGCGCATTGTTATTATTCAGGCAGACAATCCTGACGGCGATAGTTTGGCCAGCAGTTTGGCACTTGAGCAAATTTTACACGACATGGGTAAAGAACCGCACATGTACTGTGGCATCGACATGCCGACCTATTTGCGCTATCTAACTGGCTGGGACCGTGTCGTCAAAGACATTCCGCCGCAGTTCGACGCCAGTATTATTGTAGATTGCAGCTCTAAATCGCTTCTCGAAACTGCCGACAAATCCGGACAATTAGCATGGATTGCAGCAAAACCATGCGTCATCATCGATCATCACGACGTCGAAAATTCGATTGATTTTGCAAACGTTGTGATCAACGACAAAAAAGCCGTTTCAACCGGCGAGACAATTTACGAAATTGCAGTCGAAAACGACTGGAAATTAGACATCAACGCTTGCAACATGATCGCCACATCAATTTTGGCTGACAGTTTAGGATTAATGAGCGAAGGTACCAGCGCGCGCAGTATCGAAATCATATCTGAACTCGTCAAGCGCGGCGTAAAACTGGCCGAAATCGACAACGCCCGCCGCGAACTCATGCGAAAAAGCGTCGAACTCGTGCGCTACAAAGGCGAACTACTACAACGAGTCGAATACCACGACAAAAGCCGCGTTGCGACCATTACCATTCCGTGGAAAGAAATCGAACAATACAGCCAAGCCTACAATCCATCTATGCTCGTGATTGATGACATGCGTTTAACCGAGGGAACTGACGTCGTCATTGCATTTAAAGAGTACAAAGACGGCAAACTAACCGCAAAAATTCGCTGCAACTATGGCCGAGCAATTGCAAACAAATTGGCCGAACATTTTGGTGGCGGCGGACACGCCTACGCAGCAGGTTTCAAAATTCAGGACGGCCGACCGCTCGCACAAGTAAAATCTGAATGTATTAAGCTTGCAAGCGAACTGCTCGATAAACTCAAACAGGACTAATCATGAAACTCTACAACACAATGACTCGGCAACTTGAAGAGGTTAAGCCGCTAACAGATAAAAAAATCAAACTCTACACCTGTGGCCTAACTGTTTATTCGCAACCACACATCGGTAACTGGGTCGCCTACATATACTGGGATATTTTGGTTCGAACGCTAGTAGCTGGCAAACTTGACGTTGAACGCGTTCAAAATATTACAGACGTCGGACATCTAACTTCTGACGAAGACGCTGGCGAAGACAAAATACTAAAAAGTGCGCTCCGCGAAGGAACGACAGCCTGGGATGTCGCAAACAAGTACATAAAAATTGCCGACCACGAAGCGTATGACTTGCTAGGGCTTACGAAACCAGATCATCTCCCAAGAGCCACGGATTATATTCCGCAGCAAATTGCATTTGTCGAGGAATTGTATGGCAAAGGGTATGTTTACGAAATTGCTGACGGAATATATTTTGACACCAGCAAACTGGACAACTACGGCGAACTTGCCAAACTTGATATTAACGGCCTGCAATTTGGCGCTCGTGTTGCCGACTCTGGCAAAAAAAATCCAACCGATTTTGCGGTCTGGAAATTCAGTGACAAGAATGAAAAGCGCGACATGGAATGGGACAATCCTCCAAGTGCCAAAAAAGGCAAAGGTTTCCCGGGCTGGCATCTGGAGTGTTCTGTCATGGCCCGCGAAATTCTTGGCGACCAAATCGATATTCACACCGGCGGTATCGATCACATTCCGGTGCATCACACCAACGAAATCGCTCAAACCGAAGCCGTCACTGGCAAGCCATTCTCTAACATCTGGATGCACGCCAATCACATTAAGGTGAACGGCACAAAAATGAGCAAATCTCTCGGCAATATTTATACACTGCAAGATGTGCTCGACAAAGGTTTTGACATCGAAGCATTCAAACTTTTGGTTATATCAAAACACTATCGAACCGAAGGCAACTTCACCTGGGAGATTCTAGAAGCCGCTCAGAATCGATTGAATGAGCTTCGCGCGTGGGCTGACCTGCGACACCAACCAAGTATCGATACCTTTCCAGAAAAATTAGACCTATTATTTAAAACAACCATCGAAAACGTACAAAAATCTCTCGAAAATGATCTCGATACTCCCGGTGCACTTGCACATCTTGCGACGCTCGTTAATTATATGCAAAACTGTGCAATTCCAGGCACAGAAGGAAAATACACGAATGGAGCACTGGCAAAGATCGATCGCTTGCTGGGCCTTAATCTAGATAAACGACCAGGTATTACCGACGAACAAAAAAAGCTCATGAGTGAGCGACAAGAAGCCCGCGACAACAAGGATTTTGAACGTTCTGATTCGATACGTGACAAGCTCAAGGAGCAAGGATTAGAAATCAAAGATACCGATTTTGGCCAGCAATGGTCACGCGTTTAATTGCAACTAGGCTTTTTTGAGTTTGTCGATTTTGTCGCCGTAGACTTCAGTAAGTAAGATTCGGACACAACCAGCGATTGGAATAGCAACAAGCGCACCCAAAAATCCTGCAACAGCGACGCCAATTAAAGCTGCCACAAAAACGGTCAGTGGCGTAAGCTCATTATACTTTGATTGGATGTACGGCTGCAGTGTGGCGTTTTCAATCTGCTGATAAACCAAGAAGAAAATACCCATGCCAATTGCCATCGGTAGCGACACAAACAAGCATACCACCACAATTATTGCTGCGGCGAGCGTATTGCCAATCATCGGCACTAATCCCACTAAACCAACAATCAGAACAAGAGGGACAATGTTTATGTCAACGTTAAATACTGCACGCATAATCAACATCGCTACCATCGCAAACGTCGCTGCGATTGTCGCAATCAATAGCTGTCCGTTGATATACCCAGTTACCATTCGATACATTTTATTAGCAACCTCGCGCCTGCGTGCAACTTTTTCTTTTGGATGCATTTCCCAAAACTTCTTGATCCAAGCAGGGCCTTCTATGAGCATCATAAACACAAGAACCAACACGGTGACAATCGAAATTAAGGCAGAACCAATCGTGCTAATCGCAGACAAAAGCCGTTGACCAAGCTCTTGCAAATTATTTTGAATACTAGAAACCAACTGCGCATATTGTTCTGCAAATCCGTTATTTCGAATAAATGAAACCATCGGTGTTTGTTGGTTTTCGATATCTTGAACTGTGGTAGGAATTTCATTTGCGACATCGTAAGCTTGTCGGACAAGTGGTGGAACAAAAATTGCTATCAATCCAATCAGCAACGACAAAACCACCACATAGGCTGCTGCTGTTGCCCAAACTCTACTGCCAGGAGCGCCCTTCATTTTTTTACTGAGCCAACTCACGGCAGGATTTAAGCCCATTGCTAAAAACGCGGAAATAACGATAAGTTGAATAGTAGCGGCAATATGTCCAACAAATTTATAGGCAACAAACAATAGCGCAATAATAAAAACTGCTTTAATAATTGTTCTGGTTGTAATAGAAATTTGTAGCGTGTTGTCTGAGTTTTGTGACTGATTCATAATACTAACTATTATGCCTGTGCGGGCCGTCCTTTGCAATTACTTCTGCGGCAGCTAACTCAGAATTTTTAATGCGGCCGCCGGAAGTTCATCAATAATACTTGGCGAAATCACAGACATTTTTTTGCGTACGACTGAGCTTGAGACATTTTTAAACACAATTTTTAGATGTTCTTTCCAAACTTTTAAATCAAATGCTTTATTCGAAACAAGCACAGCGTGTGTTCGAATAAGCAGCCGCGTGTCCAATACTTTAACTGAAGCAATCTCAAGCTCGAGACGCAGGCGAGTTCGAAAATCCTGCTTAGAAGATAGCTTGCTGAACAAACCACAAATGAACGACATCGGCCTGAATAATAGTATGTGCAGAAAAACTTTTCTGACAATAGAACTTTTCAGCGATACATCACTAGAATCAAGTATCGTATCGATAATCACCAAGCCCGAAACTTTGCTTGCAATCGTGGTGTGTTGTTGCAACATACGAACAGTGAGCGTTCCGCCGGAACCAATTGCAACCATGGATATTTTTTTGCCTTTGTAGCGAAGTTTGATGCAAGACGCAATATATTCAGAATATTGCCGCAAGCCAGGCCGCGACTTAATTGTATAAAAACTATCCATTCCGCCAGATCCCGGCAAGTCCATGCAAGTCACTGCACCCAGTTTTGAAAGTCTTGTTGCGAGTGGCAATATTTGCTCTAAATCCATAGCCGGGTCATAGACCAACAGTATTTCTTTGCGCTTCGATGACTCAACGCGTAGCATACGGCCGCGCAATGTATTCATGCGCAGTGTGGTGATTCGATGTTTTTTTGTTGATTTTTTGGACATCTACTTAGTAATGTAAATGAATTCGTCTTGACCAGCAAGGATAAACATTTTCAGATTGAAAATGTTGATATACTACATACATGCGTCGTAAAATTTTCGTTTTGTGTATTCTCGTTTGCTTTGCAGTTTTGGCATATTTTTTGTACCAAAAATTGACTTTCAAGCAATCCAGTACGCAAACCACGAACCAACAAGTTCAAGAAAATAATGTTTCCGTTCCACAATTTTCCCTTACCGAACCCAACAGTTTGTGGATAATCGTAAACAAGCAAAATGGATTACCAGAAAAATATGTGCCCGACGATTTGATCGTACCCGACGTAAAACTCAGGCTTGGAAAAACCGAACAACAAATGCAGATCCGAAAAATAGCCCACAAGGATCTGAAGGTAATGTTTGCGGCAGCCAAGAAAAGTAACATTGATTTAGTGTTTGGCAGTGGCTATCGTTCCGGCCAGTTACAACGACAATTTTACCAACAATATGTTGTGCAGGATGGCAAAAAAAACGCCGATCGTTACAGCGCAAGACCAGGTTTTAGCGAACATCAAACAGGTTTGTCGCTGGATGTGGTGAGTCCTGACGGCACATGTTTTCTAAAGCAATGTTGGGCCGAAACCAAAGAAGGCAAGTGGGTTGCCGATCACGCACACGAATACGGATTCATTGTGCGGTTTCCAAAAGGACAAGAATCAATAACGGGTTACAGTTACGAACCGTGGCACTTGCGCTTCGTCGGGCGTGATCTTGCACGCAATGTTTTTACGTCCCGCCAGACACTTGAAGAATATTTTGGGTTGCCTGCCGCGCCAAACTACAAATAGTTTATCGTCGCAAAAATTCTGATTTTGTAAGCATATTTGTTTCAGGACCGAGTAGTTTTTTGACCCGAGTTTGCTGGACATCAACACTCGTGCCAAGCTGAGAGCACGTCAGCGGCTCAGCTGATTCTTCGAGCAAATGCATGGCAAAGTTTTTGCGCGCCATCAAATCTTCGCGGGCTTTTTGTTGCGCCGTCCATTCGTAATGCATATAGATCGGCAAGTATCCTAGTGTGGCAATTTTCTTGGACTGCACATCTATGTCCATCATCGCGATACTGCTCACCAAGCTATCGGCTTCTAGCTGCGCATTTAAAAAGTTACCCAAACTGAACCACGTGTAAGAAATATGTCCGTTTTCTCCGGTGATTTTTTTAAACGGCTGCAATGCGTGCGGCCCATGACCAAGAACGATGTCAGCTCCGTTGTTGGCCAGGAATTTACTCTGTGCGGTTTGCTGTGAGTTAATGTCGTGCGAATACTCAGTGCCCCAACGCATGCTGACAATTATAATGTCGGCTTTAGCGCGAGCTTCGGCTAGTTGTTTTTTTGCGAAAGATTCGCTAAACATTGTCAGACCGTATGATGTTTTACCCGGCTCGTTCGTGTACGACGTATACGATAAAAATGCGAATGTTACGCCTGACTTTTCAAACAAACGAACTTTTTGCTTTTCGGCATCGGAACGATTTGCGCCAGCAACCGCTAGCATATTTGGCTTGTCGTCCCAGCTGGCAACCGTTGCGTCAATCTCGGCTTGACCTAAGTCATTCGTATGATTTGATCCGGTATTTACAACATTGCAACCAAGTTTATTCATATCGCGGGCAAGCTCCAGTGGCGAGTTAAAAACTGGATACCCTTTAATACCGAACTGTACGCCGCCGCCTAAAACAGCTTGATTGCAAAATCGCACGTCGCTTGCGTCAAAGTATGGCTGCATGTTTTTCATAAACTGATAGTAGTCATAGGTATCGCCATTTTTTGCGGCAGCATTCAAGGCATCATGCGGAATAATATCGCCTGTTGCGATAACACGAACGGTTTTTGATGTTGTTTCTGTTGTTTGTGACGGCGGTGTTTCTGAAGTTACCGTTTGCCGTGGATTGTCAGTACTTTTTGGCAGAAAAAACCAACCCACGAACAGCGCCAACAACAGGATTATCACAACGTAACGCTTTCTAAAACCACGTTTAGGCGCTGGCGCGTGCGGTACGTAGACCCCGTGCAAATGACTAGCAGGGTTATTGATAACTATTCGCGTACTGCGTCTTGGCCAACCCATACGTACTCCCATGGTTCCGGCTCTGGGCCTTGTTTGCTTGCTCCTTCTGGATAACTAGGAACCCAGCCTGATTGCTTGGCATTTTTGTAATTGTCTGACTTCATCCAGGTAAAACAGTTGGTTTGTTTGAACTGGCGGCCGGTGCCGTCGTTGCAAATAAGATCGATCGTATAGCCGGTGTGGTGGCGCGAATATCCTGGCGGCGCGGCCTGGCTAAGAACTTTTAAAACAGCCGCGTCAGCATGACCAGAAACAATCGTTGCGGGGCTTGCGGATAATCTTCCTAAAAATAACTTCCGTTGCATTTCTATCGATCGATAGCCCGAATTCAGCTTAATTGGTACTCCAGATTTTTTTGCTTTTTGCAGCAAATCTTTCCACGAAATCAACGCATTCGGCTGCAACAAATCATCCTCATCAAGTCCCGGTTCGTTAGATTTCTGAATAGGGAACACCGGCACGCTGCGCAGACTATAGCCGCGACGCTCTGCAATGTCACGAATGCGCGCATCGGCTACCGCGTTACCCGTTATTACAGGGGGAATTTCTAGCATTTCGGTGTTTGGCATAGCCAGTGAATCATACAAATTCTGAAACTGTTCACCGGTAAAAAATGCAATTTTATCGCTTTCGTCTGTTGCGCCGGCAACCGAGCTTGACGTTGCCGCCTTATCATCAATCACCACCTGTGAATTTTGGCTATTTTTGGGCAATTTCAAGAACACAAAAACAATGATCGCTAGTCCGACACTCACCCCCAACAAGGCTAGATTTCGGCGGTGATTTTTTGGTTTTTGCTTTTGCAACATATATGGCTCAATGACCCGCATAACCATAAGTATACCAACAGATTGAATAATTGCGACTTATGATGTAAAATTCAATCTGTTTTATCGTACTTTTGTATTTGAGTTTAAGCACGAAGTGCTCCAACAAAATCATAAACTTGTTTGTGATTTTGAGAGGAGAAAGCTTTGTTGGACTGCTAATTTTGTCGAGCAAACTTGTTTTGTCGACGAAATAGCAATCCAACAATCACACTTCGACGATGGGGCGTCGCCAAGTGGTAAGGCACCAGTTTTTGGTACTGGCATTCGCAGGTTCGAATCCTGCCGCCCCAGCCACGACTTGAATTAACTGAGGTGAACCGTGCTACTACAACACGGTTTCCTTTTTTGTAAGGCAAACCCTACCCCTGTTATTAGGTTCTAGTCCTTGATGCTATCAAGCTACATTTCTATTCACGGTGCAACCACCCATAAAGTGCAGTCCTTAGTCCCTAATTTGAGTTTGACGACCCTTTGAAAAACAAACAAAGCCCTAGTAATAGCCCTCTAACTTATGGTTCAATCTGTGCTGGTTCTACTGGCATGTACTCTTTTGGTGAGTGGTGGATTTTGCGATCATGTAGCACGAGTGGCAAGCCTAGGGCCTTGAGAAATTCCGCTTTCTCTTTGTTATCGCCTAAGCGCATAAGATAATCCGTGTAAGCGTAGAATACCTCGCCATTCGTTCTTTCTTGCTTCACCAGCCCCCTAGTCATGGTGTCGTATTCGTGTAGTTTGAATTTGAGTCTTGATTTAATCGTGAATTCTTCATGGCGTACGCTTTTTATGATATCGATTACCTGGTTGATCAATTCTTGCTCGCGTATATATGGTTGGGTGCAAAAATAGTCGACTTGGCGTGAGCAGTGGTAGTAGACATGACGGTTGCGACCGCCATCTTTTCGTTGTTTGTACCTTTCTTCTCCAACGATTGAAGCTCCACAATCACGACATTTCACTAAACCCTTAAAGGCAAAGTACTTCTCGCCCCACTTGCTCCGTGGTGGTGCATACAATTGCTTCTGTACCTCGTCAAACAATTCTCGACTAATAAGTGGCTGATGACTGCCTTTGTACCATTTACCACTTTTTTTGGGATATTGGAATTCTCCGTAGAAGAATGGATTACGAAGCATACTGTATACCTGACTCTTAGTTATAAAAGCTCCAGCACGGGTTCGAAAAGGAGTTGAATCCAACCAAAACTTGAGGGTTCTCCCACTTTCACCATTGGCAGCCCTTACGAACATCTCTTTTACGTACGATGCGCGTTCTTCGTCAACTACAATATCTTTCAATCCTGCCATAGCACGGTTATAGTAGCCGATTGGTGGCATGCATGGTCGCCAGCCCATTTCACATTTGGCACGTATGCCACGCTTAACGTTTACGCCACGATTGTCGTTTTCAAGTTTGGCTTGAGAACACAAAATCATTAGCAGGAATTTCTCATTTGGGGTGTTGCTAAAGCTTTGGCCGAAGGTTCGTATGTGAACTAGATGGTTTGAATCCATCAGGTCAACTAGAGATCCCAAATCACCTGCACATCTGCTCAATCTCGAGGGATCCCATGAGAGCACAGCCGTAAACTTTCCGCTTCGAATATCGTTTACAAGCTCATTGAAAACTGGTCTTTGGCCAGACTCTTTTGCCGAGTGACTTTCTTGTTTAATTTCTACTATTTGTAAATTTTCTCGTTCAGCCATAGCTGTCATTTCTTTGATTTGTGAGTCAATTGACATAGCTTGTCGTTCATCTTGTTCACTAGATTTTCGCACGTATAGACAGTATTTTATATCTGTTAGTGGTTGCATAGTAAGGACAAGGTACCGCAACGGTGGTGTAAGTCTAGTCGTATTTGAATAATAGTTAAGTACTTGCTAAAATGTTAATACA
>ENA-ORBV01011133-ORBV01011133.1-microbial-mat-metagenome-genome-assembly--contig:-NODE-11133-length-14209-cov-7.314747_pt1 | contig 14209 bp, 14 predicted proteins | sample MGYA00237777_ERZ505514 | MGnify/ENA primary metagenome ERZ505514 (study PRJEB26160, sample SAMN06269048) | microbial mat metagenome | isolation source: Oligotrophic lake microbial mat | place...
AACAGGGCAAACGCGAGGATCTGGCCCCCCCCCCCCTCCGTCACCCTGATGCGCACGGGGCACTGTAGCAGGTCCTGCTCAACTCTCCCGAAGAATGGTGGCTGGGTCAACGCGTGCGGCACGGCGGGCCGGAATCACGACGGCGACCAGGGCCGCGACCAGCAGAGTCACCATCGCGATGCCTATCGCAACGGGGTCGTTGGGACTGATGCCGGTGAAGAGTGAGGCAAACACTCGCCCGGCACCAATGGCCACGGCAAGACCCACACCGAGCCCGATCAGCACCGGCCGCAGGCCGTCGTGCACAAGCAACCGCATCACGTCAGGCGCCGACGCCCCCAGCGCCATTCGTACGCTCACTTCCTGGGTGCGGCGGCTTACGACGAACGCCGTCACGCCATAGACCCCGAGTGAGGCGAGAATCAGAGCCAGGCTGGCCATAGGCACAGCCAGCCACGCGAGCATGCGCTTGTCGCCAACGAAGGTCTCGACGGCATCCTTGAGTATCCACGTGGTCGGTCGCACGCGGGTGTCCAGCAGTCGCAAGACCTCCTCTACCTCGCGCGACGCCGCTACCGGGCTGCTCGTGCGCACAACCAGCGTCGGTGGAGGCATGAAGCCACGAACCTTCGGCGTGTCGGCCACTTGCCGGATGGGGCGATGGACGTTGCCGAAGCCTTCGGCATGCGCACGATTCAGCAGGGCCTCGGCCACAAGGCCGATGATTGTGGCCGACCTGTCCTCTACCAGGCTCCCCGACAACGGCAGGTTTGACAGCGGCTGACCAATCGGGTCTGCCCCGCTGAAGAAACGTCTGGCCACGTCCTCGCCGATCACCGCGACCGCCGCTCCTGCGGCGACTTCTTCAGTGGTAAACAGTCGGCCACGCAACAGGAGAAGGCCCGCCGCCCTGAAGAAGCCTGCATCAGTCCGGTTCATGTAAAGCGCATAGGTCTCCCTCGGCAGGGTCAACGGGATGGTTTCAATCGTGTCGCCGAACGGCCGACGTTGGATCAGGCCAACACCATCAACAGACGGAATGGCGCGAACAGCATCAAGGGCCCGTCGAAAGTACGCGGGCTCGTCAAAGCCTTCTTCGAGCGTCGTGACCGACGCCGTCAACACGCGATCCACGTCGAAGCCAGGATCGGTCCGGGTCATGTGAATCGCCGTGCGCGCGAGCAACGCGCCAGCCACGAGGAGCACCATCGATACCGCCGCTTGCAATCCGATGAATGACGTGCGCAGGCGCGACGGCACCGAAGCCCGCCCGGCCGCCCCGCCCTGTGACTGCAGTGCCGCGAAAAGACTTCCGCGCGCGCCGAACCGCGCTGGCGCAATGCCAGCACCCAACCCGCAGGCCGCGGCTACAATGATCGCAAACGTCAGCACGCGGACATCAGGCGTCACATTCACGCCGTCCATCCCCACCATCACGCTCAGCAAGGGTGAGAACCACAGAGCAAACATGAAGCCCAGCACGCCGGCGGTCAGGCCCAGCAGCAGGCTCTCGCTCACCATCTGCATCAGAAGGCGACGCGGCGTGGCACCCAGCGCCAGGCGCACGCCTATCTCACGCGTGCGTGTGGCCGCCGCCGCCAGCAGCAGATTGGCGGTGTCCGCACACGCGACCGCGAGAACCAATCCCACTAATCCGAGAATGGCAGCGATCGCCAGATAGGACTCGCTGGCCCGGGGCCCGTCAATCGGAGACGCCGCGCTGAACAGACGAAGCACTGTGGGCTTCGATGTGGGGTCGGCATCAGGAGCGTTTGCCTCGGCGCGATGAACGAGCGTGGTCAGATTGCCCTCGGCGGTGGCCGTCGGTACGCCGGGCGCGAGGCGCGCCAGCACTTCAACCAGCGTCCGTGAGGTCGGGGCAAAGGGCTCGCCCTGCATCGACGCCGGAGTGCGTCCATTGATCGTGTACGACTGCGCCACGCCCAACAAGTCATCACACGCCGCAAACGTCGCCCATAGAGACGGTTTCTGGCGGACGGGCCCACTGAACCCTTTCTGCAGCACGCCGACGACGATCGCCGGTGCGCCGTTCACCCACAATCGGGTGCCCACCGCCGCAGGATCAGCGGCCAGATCGGATTTCCACAGGTCGTGACTGACCACCACCACTGGAGGGGCGCTGGGCAGATCATCTTCAGGCGTCAGCGACCGTCCCAGAGCCGGTCGCCCACCGAGGGCTTCCAGGTAGCCGCCGCTCACAAACAGGACGTCGCGTTCCGGGCCTGACTCTGTCAACGCCGTCGTACTCACGCGAGCGCGATCCGCCAGTGCCGCCTCGACACTCGAGACCGACGACGGCTCGTCCATCTGGAACGGCCGCAACATCGTCGCGTTCACCAGACTGAAGACCGCGGTGACGACACCAATCGCAAGAGCGAGCCCCACTGTGGCCAGCCCCACAGGCAACGGATGTTTGCGAAACAGGCGCAGCCCGAACCGAAGATCCTGGAACACGGGCCTCCTCGTGGCGTTCCGCGCCACACACTGAAGATGTCGCTCGAGAGACGTCGATGAACAACTCCAGGAAATCCGATTCCACTTCAGCCCGACTCTCGCCGAGCGGGACGATTGAGAGGCTGCACCGAGCCCATGCGGGGAGTCTCCCCAACGGCGTGGTCAGTCCGACCTTCACAGCGCGCCGTCCGTTTCGATGACGCGCCAGATGCGGTCTCTCAGCCGCCGCAGGCTGATCAATGTACGGGTGCCCTGAGGCGTCACGTCGAATAGCCGGCGCCCTTTGCCACCCCGTACCTGCGTGGGCTCACTCAACGCCGAGCGCACATAGCCCTTGGCTTCCAGCCGCGCCAGCGCCGCGTAGACGGCCCCCATCGTGACGTTCCGGCCCGCCGTCTTTTCCACGAAGCGCTGCACCGGCACGCCGTACGCCTCTCCCTTGATGGCGCGAACCGCCAGGAGCGTCAGTTCCTCGAACTCCCCGAGACGGTCACCCTTCATGCGGAGCGCCCAGCCAATTTGTATAACCTTGCATTTGCAGAGAATATACGCAGCTCGGGCCCCTGCGCCAAGCTCGCCTACGCGAGCGCAACCTCGACGAACGTGTCGTACAGGCCGCTGCCGCCGCCCCAGTCTGTGGGCTCTTCCGGCGTGAGCGCGTTGACGCTTCGCCGATCGCCGCGGGCATCGGTGAGCGCGCCAAACGGCATCCACGCCACACCCGGACGCAGGCGGCCAGAGACTCGGCACCGCGCATGCAAATGGCCTTGGAGGCTTGTGACACGTACCAGGTCCCCTTCCGCCACTCCACAACTTCGCGCATCGTCGGCATGCAGATCGATGAAGAGATCGCCTTCGCGCCGTTGATGTCGTTCGATGTGGCTGTAGCCGGAGTTCAGAAAGTGGAGCGTCTTTCCGGTAATGAGTTGCAGGCCTTTGCCAACGGGGATGTCTCCTGCCGAGGGCAAGGGATCGAGGCCCCGCTCGAGCAAGGGTGTGGAGTACAACTCGGCTTTGCCTGAGCGCGTGGGGAAGCCGCCGTGGGCAAACGGTCGCCAGTCGTCACCACAGTTGAGGCGGACGTAGCCCTCTTCCCACAGGCGCTCGTAGGTGATGCCCTCCAGCCAGGGGTGTCCACTGGCCAGCGCATCGCGCAGCATCTGCTCATCGCTGTCGAACAACCAGGACTCTGTTCGTCCAAGCGCCGCAGCCAGCCGACGAAAGCACTCCGTATTTGACAGGGCTTCCCCACAAGGCGCGATGGCCGGACGATTCATCGCGAGGTACAGATGCCCCCATGACGGTGACAGGTCCAGGTGTTCGATTTGACTCGTAGCCGGGAGCACGTAGTCGGCATACCGCGCCGTCTCTGTGATGAACAGATCGTGCACGACCGTGAACACATCGTCGCGCAGCAGCCCCTGGCGAATTCGATTCTGGTTCGGCATGGAGACCATCGGGTTCGCGCCGTAGACCATCAGGGCCCGCACGGGAGGCGTCAGTTCCTGACTGCAGAGGTCGCGGCCAATGTCGCGCATATTGAGCACCCGCGCAGGTCTGTGGACCTCCGGCATCAGCACGCGGTCCATGTCGAGCGTGGCGAAGTGCAGCGCATAGGTGGACCGGGCCAGCCCGCCCCCGCGATGCCGCCACGCGCCACTCAACACCGGCAGGCAGGCCAGCGCGCGGAACTGCATCGCCCCGTTGCGATGATGTTCAATGCCGATCAGGGGCCGCAACAGCGAGGGCTGTGTGGTGGCGTACTCGTGAGCGAGACGTTCGATATCTGCGGCTGGAATTCCGATGGTGGCGGCCATCTTCGAAGGCGCGTAGTCGAGCGCGCGTTCCGCCAACGCGTCAAAGCCCACGGCATGCTGCGCGACGTAGTCGTGATCGACGAGCCCGTCTCGAATCATGACGTGCATCATGGCCATGGCCAGCGCCGCGTCACTGGCCGGCTTGATTTGCACATGCCAGTCCGCTTCTTCGGCCGTGCGCGTACGCACAGGGTCCACCACCACCAGGCGAGCGCCACGACGACGGGCCTCACGAATCAGGGGCCAGTAGTGCAGATTGGTGAGAATCGTGTTGGTGCCCCACAGCACGATGTAGCGGCTGTGGACCACTTCTTCGGGGTCGATGCCGGAGCCTACGCCAAGGGTAGCCGCCATGCCAGCGGCCGCTGCAGCGCCGCAGATATTCCGGTCGAGTCTGCTCGCTCCCATCGACCCCAGCAATCGACGGTCCAGGGACGCCTCCTGGATCAGACCCTGCACACCCGCCGAACTGTGGGGAAGAATCGCTTCGGGCCCGGACTCCGCGGCAATCGTGTTCCAGCGGTTCGCGATAGCGGCAAGCGCTTCGTCCCACGTCACACGAGTGAATCGCGCCTCGCCTTTCGCGCCAGTCCGTTTGAGCGGGTGCAACACGCGATCGGGGTGATATACGCGATCGAGGTAGTGGTTGACCTTCGCGCACAGGGTGCCGCGCGTGAATGGATGTGACGGGTCGCCGACCAAGGTCTCGGCCCTGCCGTCACGGACGCCGACCACCCACGCGCACGTGTCCGGGCAGTCATGTCCGCAGGCACCGCGAATGTCCATCGACGACCGCTATCCCCTGAGCTTGCCGAGCATCCCCATGATGTCGTCCAGGGGATTGCCGTCGCCGTCAAGGTCGAGCATCGACGCGATGCCGCCACCAGACTTCCGACCGCTACCACCGGCCGTAGTGCCGCCCAGCAGACCGCCGAGCAGGTCGCCGAGCCCGCCCCCCATTGATGAGGGGACCGCACCACCCCCGCCGCTCTGCTGCTTCGCGATGAAGCCGGCCACAAGCATGGCCAGCATCGGCAGCATCTTCTTGAGCAGCGACGGATCGAGTCCGGACTGCGACGCCGCGTTCTGCGCGACCGCCCGGCTCACATCCTTGGAGCCAAAAATTTCCCCGAGCACGTCATTGCCGCGCGAAATGTTCGTCGGCTGCGCCCCCAGGACGTCGTCGAGCAGGCCCCCACCACCAAGCTGGCTGAGCAATCCGCCCAGGCCTTCAAGCCCGGAGGGCTGCGCGTTCGCCTGCTTCTTGAATCCTCCGAGAATGGCCGGCGCGAGTGCCTCGGCGCCACTGGCGACTTTCGCTTGGCTGACACCCAGTTCCCTTGCGATGGATTGGAGGCCGCCCATCTGGGCGAGGATGTCGGTGATCTGCATGAGGCGCTCCGGATCGGTGTTGCGTGAAGTCGACAACCATCATGTGGCCGGGCGACGGCAACTGCAAGGGCTGTACTACAATCGCAGGATGGCCGGCGCACCCGACTCCACACGCAGCATCATTTTTTGTGACGGCGCCACCAAGGGGAATCCGGGGCCTGGTGGCTGGGGGGCCGTGGTTGTCACACCAGATGGCCAGGTGACGGAACTCGGCGGCGCGGTGCCGCACACCACTAACAATCGGATGGAGTTGACGGCGGCCATCAACGCGCTGGAGCGTGTGCAATCGGTTGGCGGCCCCCTGGACGTCTATACCGACTCCACCTACGTCATCAAAGGCATTCGCGAGTGGATCTGGGCGTGGCGGCGGCGCGGGTGGAAAACGGTCGAAGGCCACGACGTACTCAACCGCGACCTGTGGGAGGTGATGTCGGCGCTCGTCAGCGCACGCGGCTCATCGGCGCTCGAATGGCACTACGTCCGCGGCCACGTGGGCACTCCCGGCAACGAACGTTGCGATGCGATTGCCGACGGTCTCGCACGGCACGCCGATGTGCGCCTCTACTCGGGCCCTCTGGCCGCCTACAGCGTCGATACTCTCGACGTGCCCGCCGACACTGCGGTGCCTGTGAGGAGTTCAGGGCCTCGCAAGGAGAAGGTCGCCGCCCACTCGTACGTGAGCGTGGTGGACGGCCGGTCCACGCGCCACGCCACATGGGCCGAGTGCGAGCGTCACGTGAAGGGCCGGTCGGGCGCCAAGTTTAAGAAGGCCGTGAGCGCGGCCGACGAAACGGCCATTCTCCGGAGCTGGAACGTCGATCCTGACGATTTTTGGTAACAGCCCTTTGTCAGGCGTTCCGAGCCGACAACGGTGTCCAGATCAGGACAGTAGATTTGTGGCGCTATCTGCGCCATGCTCCAGTCATCCGACTCGCTTGATGGAGTCGCCCGTTGTGGTTTTCACTGGGCGTCACGATTCTCCCGCTCCGTCCGAGTCGAGGCCAACCGTGGTTGTCAGGAGCGTTCGCACGGCGCGGGCCGACTCTTTGCCCAAGGGCTGCAATACTTCCCCAACGACGATGTCGATATCGGAACCCCGTTCGCCAATCACAAGAGTGGGGCGACTGGTGGAGAATTCCGGAAAGGCCGTGAGCACGACCTCTTGCGCCGTCCGAATCGCATCGCTGACCGCAGTTTGCGATTGTGACTGCAATTCGCCGATAGTCGGCCCTGCGCAGCCGGTTCCCATTGACGACGCCGTCGACAAAGCGAAGTGGGGCGAACTGCTCAAGGGCGACATTTCGGTGCAGGTGGGCGGTGCCCTGCAGCGATTGCTTGCCTCACGCCCAGACCGTCGCCATCCAGCAGGCGGTCGGCACGAGCTCGTCCGTTGCTAGCGATCTCGATCTCGTGGTCGATACCAAGAACCTGTTTGGACCTCAGACTGTGAGCCGAACGATCTCAGTGGCGCCTGGAACGAGCCAGCTTACAGCTCGATCCCGATTCCAGAGCGATGAACTCTGGTGGGCACTCCCAGGGCGGCCGCCGTTTGCACACTACGATGACTGGTTCACGATTCGCATACGACCGCTGGCGAGGCCGGCCGCCGAAGTGACATTGACTCGGACCGTTCGTCAGTTGCTCGCACAGGGTCAGTTCGACACGAACGCGGCAACATCGGACACTTTCACATTCGTTGGAAGGAGTGAGCACGTGGCATTTCTAGGTTCGTGCTGGGCGGTCCCAATCTCTTTCGCTCACGCTGTCGTGCTAGCGCCCCACCAAGTCGATCAGAGCTGCGTCGTAGACGAAAGCCGTTGCAGACCCTTCCCTGATGACATATCGAAGTCAATTGCTTCGAGCAATCAGGGAACGTAGCCTCGACCAGCTTAAGCCGCTTGTGGCCCCCGACGTCTTCTTGCCGTTTCAGGAGCATGGGTGGGAGAAGTTCGTCGAGATTCATCGCCCACATGATCCCGAGAGCAGCATTTGGTCACGTCTCCTTCAGGATGTGTCGCGAGGCGGCCGCCTCGTGGGCAAGGATGGGTTTTGCGCGCCATACTTCATGTGCCCAGAATGGCCGGGCACCGATGGCGAGGATGTCTTGGTAGTCGTCAAGCGCAACGTTCCCGTTCGTGCGCGGCCAGACGATGCTTCACCAGCACTCGCAGTGTTCTCTTGCGATATCTTGCGCGTTCCTTCTTCTCAGGCCAGCCCAGACCATCCACCCGGTTGGGAGACCTTGTTGCTGCCGAACCGCACTTGGGGCTGTGTCAGACCGGGCAACGTGATTCTCGCGGAGACTTGGGTATATTTTGAGCGGAAGGCCGGCAGGTGGCAGTTCACTCAACTGGCGGCAGTCGACTGAACTGTGTGTGTGTGTGTGTGTGGAGAAGGAGCGCGGCGCGAGTTCGTGGATCGGTTTGGGGGTCACCGGCGGGCGCGCTTGAAGACCCGCTGATCACCGCGCCTTCGCGCCAGGCCCCTTGACGACGCGCCCGGGTGTGGCGCCGGTGTGCACGCCATCTTTCAACACGGTCACGCCGTTGACGAGCACGTGCACCATACCCGTCGAATACTGGTGCGGCTTTTCGTACGTCGCATGGTCCTCCACCTTTGCGGGATCAAAGATCGCGACATCCGCGAAATAGCCGGGCGCGAGGCTGCCCCGCTTCTCGATGCGCAGCACCCTGGCTGGTTGTGACGTCAACTTCCGCACCGCGTCCTGCAAGGTCAACACGCCATCACGCGTGTAGCGGCCGATGACCCGCGCAAAGCTGCCGTACGCGCGAGGATGCGTGCTCGACTTCAGGAACACGCCCTCGGGCGCCATCGAGCCGGCGTCGGAGCTGAAGCTCATCCAGGGCAGCGCCATCTGGCGGCGGACATTCTCTTCGGACATCAGAAAATACACGACCTGCACGCGGCTGCCGTCTTCAATCACAAGGTCGATCGCCGTGTCTTCGGGAGAGGTGCCGCGAGACTTCGCGACCTCGGCCAGTGTCTTGCCGGTCAGTGGCTTCAAGGCGTCGTTTTTGAAGCCGACGAGCAGAGTGCCTTTCGCGCCGGCCGCCAGATACAGGTTCTCCCAGTCGGTGGTGCGCGTGGCCATCTCGCGGAGGACGCGCTGCCTGATCTTCGGATCCTTGAGGCGACCGGCCCAGGATGCGTAGCCCCCTTCCTGCACCCAGGGCGGCATCGCGGCGTCCAGCCCCGTGGACCCCGCGGTGTAGGTGTACATGTCCGCGCTGATTTCCGCCCCTTCCGCCCGGGCGGCCTCCACTTTCCGGATCACGTCGTCGAGCTTGCTCCAATTCTCCTTTCCTGCTGCTTTGAGGTGGTAGATCTCGGCCGGCACCTTTGCTTCGCGCGCAATCGTGATCAGCTCGTCCACCGCCTCCAGCAGGCGATTGCCTTCGCTCCGCATGTGCGAGATGTAGATGCCGCCGTACTCGCCCGCGACGCGCGCGAGAGCAATGAGTTCCGGCGTCTTGGCATAAAACGCCGGTGCATAGATCAGTGACGACCCCACGCCCAGCGCCCCTTCCCTCATGGCCTGGGCGACCAGACCGCGCATGGTCTGCAACTCGGCCTCGGTCGGCTCGCGGTCCTGCTCGCCCAGCACCTGCGTCCTGACCGTCGTGGCGCCCACGAATGACGCGATGTTGGTGGACACCCCTTTGGCGACCAGGTGGTCCAGATACTCCTTGAGCGTCGTCCACTCGATGGCGTATTTGATATCGCCCTGCTGTTCGAGCATTTCGGTCTTCATCGCGTCGGTGAGCGGACCGCCCGACGTGCCTTCGCCGAAGACCTCGAGCGTCACGCCCTGCCGGATGTCGCTCTGCGAACGGCCGTCGGCCAACAGCGGCGTGCCCGCCCAACTCAGCATGTTGATAAAGCCCGGCGCAACAGCCAGTCCCTTCGCGTCGATCTCCGTCCGGCCCGTGGCGCTGCCAATCGCCCCTACTGAGACGATGGTGTCGCCGTTGATCGCGATGTCACCGGTGACGGGCGCTCCGCCACTGCCGTCGTAGATCGTCCCATTGCGGATGAGGATGTCGTACTGGGTGGGCGCAGCGCAGGCGGCGACCGACATGGCCATCATGAGTCCGAGGGTGGGATATCGCATGGTTTTCCTCTATGGCGGAGTCAGGCGCTTCTTGAGGGTCAGCACATTCCTGTCCTCTTCGCGACGATAGTCGAGTTCGTCCATCATCTCGCGCACGATGTGCATTCCCAACCCACCAATTCGCCGCGCGTCCACCGGGGCGTCGAGGTCCGGCGTCGGCACGTTGAGCGGATTGAACGGCCACCCCTCGTCAACCACCTCGGCGCAACACATGTTCCCCTCGAGACTCAGGCGCACGGTGATCGGGTGTTCCTGTGCGTCAGTGAACGCGTAGCAGATGATGTTGGTCACCACCTCATCGAGCGAAAGGTTCAGGGCAAACAGGACCGAATCCTGAAGGTGATGCTCTGCGCCAAACGCCTCGACAGCGGTGGACAGCCGGCCAATCTCAGTCAGCCGGCTTGTGAGCGTCAGGGTCAGGCCGGTGCTCACAACCGCACCTCACACATAGAGACGCCGCAGCATCTCGGCGGCCGACTCGTCGAGCTGGTCCGCGCGGCGGATGTCCTCGAACCGCGCGAGCAGTTCATCGGCTCGCAGGCGTCGCTTCTCTGCGCCCCTGAAGTCGTGCAGGACGGCTCCCCGATGCATCATCACCAGGCGGTCACCGAGGTGGGCCGCCTGCTGCATCGAATGCGTCACCATCAGCGTGGTGAGTCGGTCACGCGCCACAATTTCCTCGCTGAGCGCGATGACCTGGTCGGCGCTTTTCGGATCGAGGGCCGCCGTGTGTTCGTCGAGCAGCAGCAGGCGCGGCTTCAGCCATGTGGCCATCAGCAGCGTGAGCGCCTGGCGCTGTCCTCCCGACAGGCTGCCGATGGCGGTGTCGAGCCGTTCTTCGAGGCGCATGTTGAGACGCCGTACCCGGTCGCGGAATTCGTTGCGCATCTTCGAGGTCAGCGCCCACGCCAGTCCCCGGCTGCGACCGCGGCGGGCCGCCAGCGCGAGGTTCTCGGCAATGGTCATCGACGGCGCCGTTCCGCTGAACGGATTCTGAAACACGCGCCCGATCATCGACGCGCGCCGGTGCTCGGGCCAGGACGTGACATCGGTCCCGTCAATCGCCAGCGTGCCCGAATCCACAATGAACGAGCCCGCAACCGCATTGAGGAACGTGGACTTCCCCGAACCGTTGCCGCCGACCACGATGACGAAGGAGCCCTCTTCAATCGACAGGTCAACGCCCTGGAGCGCGCGCACCTCGTTCGGCGTGCCGGCGTTGAAGGTCTTGACGATGCGCCGGACGTCAAGCATGACGGGATCTCATCTTGCGCATCATGCCGGGCAACACCAGGGCCGCAAACACGAACGCGGCCGTGATCAGTTTCAGGTCGTTCGGGTTCAGTCCGCCTCTGAGCGCGATGGCCACGAGCAGGCGGAAGAGCACAGACCCCATGATGGCGCCCGTGATCACGTAGCCGAGCTGGCGGACACCGACGAGCGCCTCACCAATGATGATGCTGGCCAGGCCCCACACCACCATGCCGATGCCCATCTGCACGTCGGCAAATCCCTGGTATTGCGTGAGCAGCGAGCCCGCAGCCGCGATGAGCCCGTTCGAGAGCGCGAGCCCGAGCACGATCATGCTGTTCACGTTCACACCCAGCGCACGAATCATCTGATCGTTGTCGCCGGCCGCCTGCATCGCGGTGCCGAGGTTCGTCCGGAAGAAGAGATACAAGGCCAGTCCGAACACCGCAGCGATGACGAGCGAGAGCACCAGCACAGAGAGGTCGCGCGTGGCGACCTCCCAGCCCATGAGGTTCACGTTGTCAGCGCCGAGCAGGCTGACGCCCCACCCTTCCGCCAGGGAGGCCACGGTCCGTTCCGACATCAGCGGCACGTTGCTCTTGCCCATGATGTGCAGGTTCACGGAAAACAACGCCGTCATCACGAGGATGCCCGAGAGCAGACGATTGATGCCGAAGCGCGTATGGATGCCGCCGGTCACCGTGCCGGCCACCGCGCCGGCCGAGAACGCGGCCAGCGTGGCGAGCACGGGATGCACATGGGCCACGAGCAATACCGCCGTCACGGACGCTCCGAGTGTCACCGAGCCTTCAGCCGTAATGTCTGGGAACGAGAAAATCCGGAAACTGATGAACACGCCGAGCGCCAGCAGCGACAGGATCAGTCCAATGGTCATCGCGCCAATCAGGAGCAACATGGCTACCTCCTGGCCTCCGCCAGCCAGGGGCCGTCGATGGGCCCGACCCAGCAGGCGCCGCGGATGAACTCACTCTCGCCTGCGCCGGCCGGACCGCGATCGTCGTGGAGCAAGTGCAGCACACCCAGCAGTGGCTCGTGTTCGAAAAGCGACGTCACGGTGTCTTTCAGATCAATGTCTCCCTTGCGCAGGGGCCGGAACGGAAAGGCCGCTGCGTGGACGTGACCCGACAGCCCCTCGCCGCCGAGAAGACGGACGCATGACGCGTGTGCCACTGCGCCGCCCCGGACCAGAACTCCGGCCGTGACGGTGGTTGAGCGGAGAAACGCGCGCTCGGCGGTCAACGTCAGTCGGCCGCGCACACCCGGATGCGCGAAGAACTCGGCGTCGGCAAGCGGTTGGGCCGGTGATCGACGAAGGGCGGCCCCCACCAGGCCAGCCGCCTCACTGACCATGACAAATCCCACGGCCTCGGTCCCGACAATTTCGGCAATGCCATCAAGCAGCGCCATCATGCCGATGGCCGCGCCGGGCTGCTGCGACTCGAAATGCACGAGCGCCGTGAACTCTCCCTCACACATCAGGCCGTACAACACGCGCACATCGTCTGGCAGGGGGCCGGTCGCGAGCAGATAGTCGGGCACATTGGTGCCGTCGGCTGGCTGGTAGCCGGTGGCGCCGGCCACGGAGAGCATTTCGCCGAATCGGGACCGGCAGTCCGCGAAGCCTTCGCCGAAGGCGCCCACGCCCAGGGCAAACACCGGAGAGAGCGAGCCGAGGCTGGTGCAATCAGTTTCCGCAAACGTCGCCGCGCCCAGAGGCGCATCGCTGCCGATCGCGCGGCAGCGGAGACCGGCCGATCCCGGCCGATCGAACACCTCAAAGGCCACGCCAGCCCGAGCCACTGCCCGACCCGGCCTGGGCACCGCCACAGTCACTGCTGACTGGATATCGGGGGCGATGAGCACCGCGCTCAGTCGTGTCATCTCGAGGACCAGGCGCACGGAATTCGACGGATTCACCACCACGAATGTGCCAGTGATCCGGCTGAGCTGCTTGTAGAACTTCATCAGCGCGGCGATGCCGGCTGAGCTGAGAAACGTGACCTGGGAGAGGTCAAGGCGCAGGTGATGGTGGCCGTCGCGCACGGCCTCTGACAGGGCGTTGTCGAGATGGTCGGCCCAGTATCCGTCGAGACGGCCAGCCACGGTCAGGAGGAGTGCGCCGTCTCTTGGTGTTGTGGTGATCTGCATCGTGTCCTCGGGTCGTCTCCCAGGGCGTCAGCGGCCGATGACTTCATCCGCGCGCGTGATGACCGCGGACGGCACAGTGAATCCGATTTTGCGGGCGACATCGAGGTTGACCATCAACTTCGTCGGAGCGTACTCGACGAACGGAATGGTGGCCGGACGCTCCCCGCGAATGATGCGCGCGGCGATCCGGCCGGCCGCCACGCCGCTCCCGTGGTAGTCGCGCGAGACCGCCAGGACGCCTCCGGCGCGCAGCTGCGCGGACTGAAACACAAACACCGGCAGCTTCGCCCTCAATGCGGCTTGTGCAATTCCGGGAAAGGCCGTCACGGTCAGGTTGCCGGTCACGGCCACGGCGTCGTTCGGGATGACGCCGCCCGTGACCACGAACGAGCGCGGCGATCCAGCCAAGAGGCGACGCGTTGGTATCCAGCGCGGCAAGCGTGACCAGTTGGCGCGGCACCACTGGCGGCTGGGCATTTGTGGGCGAGGACCAGCCGGGGCCGGAACTGCTGGAGTCCTTGCGGAAGGAGAGCGGCCCGGACTCGGCGGACGAGGACCTGTGCGGGCTCCACACGGGGGTGGCGTTCACCGAACGGTCGGTGGAGCGGAGCGGCGAGTTGCCCGCCGAGATCATGCTCTTCCGGCGCGGGATCGTGCTGTCGGCGGGTGGATGGGACGGGGCGGACGGGGACGACCGGGTCTATGAGGAGATCGCGGTCACGCTCGCCATCCCCATCGGCACGGTCATGTCGCGGTTGTCGCGCGCGCGCGAAAAACTGCGCGTGGTGTTCGGCCAGGTGCCCGGTGCAGGCGCATCGTTGCGGGTGGTCCGGTGAACGCACTGCCCATTACCGATGCCGATGTCAATGCCTTCGTCGATGGCACGCTGGCGCCGGCCCGCATGCCGGCGGTCGAGGCCGCGGCGGCCGCCGACCCGGTGCTGGCCGCGCGCATCGCGACGGCCCAGCGGCAC
>ENA-ORBV01011134-ORBV01011134.1-microbial-mat-metagenome-genome-assembly--contig:-NODE-11134-length-14208-cov-7.859175_pt1 | contig 14208 bp, 7 predicted proteins | sample MGYA00237777_ERZ505514 | MGnify/ENA primary metagenome ERZ505514 (study PRJEB26160, sample SAMN06269048) | microbial mat metagenome | isolation source: Oligotrophic lake microbial mat | place...
GTAGCCTAGCGGCTCTGTCTTCTGTAACCGGCACGTCTGTATTGGGATCCAGAGTGCGTCCCTTACCGTCTGACCATTGACGGTGGAATAACCATCTCGACATGTACTATCTAGCTACTAGCTAGTAGGGCAGGTTCTATGTGTACTATTGTAGGTCTGTAGCGACCTGAAGGCTACCTGGCCTGGAGCATTGCTCATAAGCTCTACCAGTGTGATAAGCAATTCCTTCTTAGTGGCCCTTCTCTATTTTGGAGGAGGGTTGTTGAATTCTAATTATGTTTCAGGGAAGAGTTTCGCCAAGAAAACCTCACTCTCAACTACATCTACTATAGTGCCATTCGAATAGATGCACTGCGCCATCAATTATGCTTTGCAGTGACATCCAACACCGTGCTCTGTTCACTCTTGTGCTCCAGAGCATAGAGAAGCCCGAAAAGATAGCCAAAGGAGGCTTCAAGACTGGTGATGGCAGCAGCAAGGACGAAGAAGAGGAAGATGCAGTTGTTGATGGAGACGGTCATAGAAGGTGCCATGGAGGACTGAGTGATACCGGAGATGCCATTCAGGGGCAATGCTTTTTGATCTACAATCAGTCTATTAGTATATCAGTCGGGGATAACATTTATAATTGCTTATTTATCTACACGTGTAAATGAAATATCGATTGACCATGGCGTCATCTTCAAGGATAACCATCCATTGCGTCACACTATAAATAGCTAAAAAATGAGGTTCTGGTTTACAGAAAGACCCTCTTTTGTGCGATTCCATCCACCTACGCCAGATGGCCACAATCCACGGTTAGAATGAATCTTGACATGATATAGCTTTCCATCGGAACGACAGACCCGGGTTTATGTTTTGTGTGAAATTCCATTTCGGTCTCTCACGACCTACAGGAAGCCCGGATCAATGCATCGATGCGAAGGGTGGAATTTGCGTCTCGAGGTCGTTCCAGTTGCTCGGCGGGACATCGGTCTGCCAAGAATTGTTGCTGCAGTATATCTGGGTGAAAGGCCACTTGATTAAAGGTGTCCCACTTGTGGCAGACATGAGCTCCTCGTAGAGGAGGTTGGCATCCATTGGGAGCTTTGTGATTGTGTCCATCGGCGACGGCGCCTCGGAGTCCCTGAAAGATCCAATCGACGAGGTTGAGGTCGCGGGCGTGCACCAACACCAAGCCATGGGCAAACTGACATTCCGCCAAAGGATTATCGGCACGACAGGGAGTTTGATGAATGCCGAGGGGATGTTGGTGGGTGGAGATGTGATGGTTGCCTTCGTCGGCATTCAAAAAATCCTTGCCCATGACGAAGGATTTGCTTCGACACTCCATGGGGGTAAATTTGGCATATTTCAAATGGCAAAAGTCCCGTTGCAGATCGTTGGACAAGGGACTTGTGGAGGAGCTGATGGTGGTTGTTGGCAAGGCACTGTTGTTTTCGTCGTCGTCTGGGTCATACTGACAAGCGGTGGGTATGGGATTGACGACGGACATTTTGATCTGCTTTCCCGCGGAAGTGTCCAGTAACATCAGGGCACTGCTAAATGCTTGGGGATTCCAAACCACGCGTGTGGGCAGCGGGGGGTTGGCGCTGGCAATGGGTTCTTGTGTACCACTGCCAGTAGTAGTTGTGACGCGGACGCCCAAGAGTTCATCCACGTCCACGGGAAGGACAAAATCGGAGTGAGGTGCCACCCACTGCATGACATGCGTGACCATGGCGCCCTGCATGTATTGGACTTTGGCATTGCACTTCCAGACGTGGACTCCTTTTTGCGAGTAAGCGCTCAAGAGATCCAATGTGGTGGGATCCTCGGACATGTTGTCAATGATAACGATATCCTCCCATGGAAAGACTTGACTGTAATGCTTGAGGAAGGTTTCCAGTTGAAAGGCTCCTCCCTTTTGGAGGACGACAATGCGTACCAACGATTTTTGGAGTGCGTGGTCGGTCTGCAAGAAGCATCGTTTCTCCATTTTGGCGTGGCGTTCCCTCCTTTTTGTCCATCGTTCCTCGAGGCCCCGCCAGGGTTCTAAAAAGTGAAGGGTCACAGTCACCAAACACAGCAGGCAAAGCAGAACCAGAAAACCGGAAACAGGTCGTTTCTTCGTCTTTATGAGCAGTGCTTGTTTCATCTCGCTCTTACTACTGTTGCGACTACCGGTAGTACTGTAACTCCGATCGCAAATGGTGGCGAGCCTTTGATGATCTTCATGATGGTTGTGTCTCATGGTTTATAGTACTAGTAGTGCCAAGTCAAGTAAGATAGCAGGTGCCATAGCTACTAGCTAGCTAAATTAAAACATTGGCACAAGCAGTAGCAATCCATCAAGGAGCCACAAATGAAGAAATGGCGGGAAGGATGCCTTTGTGAGTTTGTTGGCATGCTCCCCCTGCTCTTTATGGCGCGCGAGTCGAGTCCGAGGCGGGGAAAGCACACATCCTCTGCGATTTCACATTTCTAATTTTTTCCTTCCAAAACATCCGAAGACCTCTGAGATTATTATGGATGTGCTTTCCCTGCACTTGGAACTGGAACAGATGGAGTATGGTGCACAATTAGCATGCCAAGCAGGAAAATAGAAAGTGAAAGTTAGGAGGCTTCCAGCGAGGCTCACTTTGAGCAATTGGCAGTTACCACACTGCATGCTAGTTTTTGGAGATTTGAAGGTGTAGAGACATCCATCTTAAATAGATTGTAATTCAGCTAGTTTGGGAACCCCCTCAAAAGTGTCGACGTGTTGGGGCTGGAGTAGACAGTAAAACACGCGACGCTGCGTTTTTTGTTCACCGGCTCATCTGTGGTTTTCATAATAATCTACCATTATTTACTACTGTACAGAATAATTATTAATGTTACAACTTATTCCTCCGAACCGCCGCTTTGGCCACTCTTCGATTTGGCGGTATCAGTCGGTCTCGTTTGATTCATTAAGAAGGCTTCGGGGTATTGGTACTGAAAGAGATCCATCAAGTTCTTGTCCAAGTAATGACTGTCATTATCAATGTGAACAGGGAAAAATATGACTTGAGTTGGTGCGATTCGATTTCATCCTTCATTTCACGTTTGGCATTGTGTTTGGAAAACACAAAAACGCTCGAGCGCGACGATTCCTTATTACTTACCTTGCATATTGCACATCATGAGGTGTCAGTCCTCTATACCGTGTTGTGGCTGTGCCGTACTTGATCAACGCATCCAAATATCCTGTGTGATCTTGCCCTTCCTCCATGAACTTTTTCGAATGCTTCATTTTGGCCGATTCGAGGGTGAGCTTGACGGTGGCTTTCTCCCCCGTGTCTTCGCCGGCTCTTCGGACGAGTCGCCCCCCCGCGCATTCGCAAATCTGCGGGACAACTTCGTCTGGGAAAAACAACAAATCTTCCATTCGTACAAAAATACGAGGATAATCGAGCAAGTCCAAATATTCTTGGTACCATTCGTTGTACAGATGAACCAAGGAGAAATGGTGTCGTGTAAAGTTCTTATACTTGACTCGAACAGGGAAATGATGAAGGCTCAAGTCGTCTTCTTTGAGTGGCGACGTTTCATCGAAGCCAGCTTGTTGCTGTGGTTGCGTACCATCTTCTTCTTCCTCTTCTTCTTGTTCCTCTCCATCTTCATCAGCGTTTCCCATTTCGTTTGCTTCTTCAATGAGAAACTCGCTGTTGAGCATTTTGTGTCCAGTCGGATCGTCATGAAAGTTTTCCGTTTCCGATGCCATGACGGTTCCCTCTTCCAAAGGATTGCGTCCCAAGTCTTGCAATTTCAATTTCTCGGCGGCCGTGGGGTACAAATTGGGACAATGATACCGGGGGTCTTTCCGTGAAAAGACCCGAGGCCATCGACAGGTATAATGATGCGAGCACATGCTTTGCAACCATCGAAAGGGATCACGAATCATGACAGCCGGCAGAACATTTCGGGCTTCCACGCCTTCACTTTTTTGAGCCACATGTTCTTCCCGAAATTTGTTATCCTTGGGTGGAGAGTGTTTTCCATATGGGACTTGCCATCGAATGCCACGATTCTTGATGCCATATTTTTCTTGTCGTTTGTGCAAGACACAATTCCGAATCAAGGTTTTGGCCAAAAAGTTGGTTCCCGAATTGAACATGCCGGCTACCGCCAAGAACTTTTCGGCCAATTCGCCATCTTGTTTGAATTTGGGACATTGGTCTTCCAATCCCACCAATCGTGGTTGGGTCCCATACATGGCCGTGACGTGCGACCAGGTCGGCAATTCTTGATAGGTTGTTTCGGAAAGAAACAACAAACCCGCATTGTCTTTGATCAATTTCAGAATGCGTTCCTTGTCGTGTCCTTCTTGTTCCGACAAGGCCAAGAAATGATCAATGGGAAAGACGTTGCCTCCTTTTTCTTTTTCCTTGTTTTGAATGGCTTTGATGCGTTCGGACTCCAGGGCGCGTTTGGCCAAGAGGCCCAATCGAGCCAGTTCGTCCGCGTCGACAGGTTGTGCCCGCTTGGCAGCATGCTTGTCTTGTTCCAATGATAATTGTAGTGCGTTTTCATACTTTTTCATAACAGTCCGTCCTTGTGCTGCTGGTGAATGATACTGCTGTTGTCGTGGCTTGCTTTGATAATATTTCATGGTTTCCGGAGAAATGGCCGCTTGGCGTGTAAGAGTTGTCACCTGCCTCTTATTCGTATTGAGTTTGGGTTTGCCATTGGCCTGTAAATTGGGGGGAGGGGGCAAATAATGTTGTTCGCCTCCTCCTCCTCCTCCTTTTAACGACCGTTTCTTCTTTTGGAAGGAGGATGCGTCACGATTGACATTATTCTTGCCATTCTTGCTACTACTTCCAAAGGCAAACTGCGTATTGATGTGTCCAAAATCGATTGTCAATTTGATCCCACTTGGAAGGTTTCCCTGCACGTTCAAGTTGTGGGCATAATTGACGACTCCCATGAAGAGTGACAACATCCCAATGGCCCAAATGATGAGTTTGGTATAGGGAGATGCCTTTTTCTTGGTTTTGCTCGTGGGTCTCTTTCTGTGGTGGCTGCTATCGGAAACATCCATCTTGGAGGTACCACCATTTGAATGATGATTGTGATGATTGTGGGTGCTGTCCACTGTAGCCGCAGCGGAAGTTGACGCTTGGCCACCTGTAGCTGCTCGATGTTGAACAATCGACATGGTGGTGCCACACTTGGTTGTTGAGTATGAAAAAACGAAGAAAACACACACAGGAGAAGCAACTTTTTCGTGTGATCCTGTACCAAAGAGCCCGTGGCAGAAAGTCTCTCGCTTTCTTAGAAGTACTGTGCTGTAGCAGTTAGAAGAGCTCAACTGTTGATCAAGTTACACCATACACAATATCACCAATCAAGAATACTATGCTAGCTAGCTAGTACAGTAGTTAGGAGTAGAGGACGCTGGCATTTGTTTTATGCCCATCCGGCAAATAATAAATCAAATTTGTTCGTTGTGGTGCCGCGGAAAAAAAAAGTTGGTGGTACAAACTATCCTTTGTCGCACACATGCCAAAATGAAATTTTGAAATTTATTTCTCGCGAAAATTAGTGTTCGTATTCATGAACGCACACTATACCACTAATAGCAGTTTGAAGGGTAACCATTCATTGATTCAATCCGTCCGTGGCCTCTTTTGGCAATGGCCAGCTGGTACCATTAGCTAGCTAGCTAATAATATGCAATGCATCGGCTACCACAGTTCAAACTATGCAATGTAGCTAGCTAGTGGGTTAGAAAGGTATCGGTAGATTAAGGTATGTTGAATTAAGCATGGGGAGTGTGCTCTATATCACTCACCAGCTATCCTTTTTCCAATCTTTCGTATAATTATTATAAAAAATGTTTGTACTAATTATTATCTCACTATAACTTATCACTTTAACAGTAAATAGTCCATCCAGCCTGAATAACTTGCCAATTACGTGTTAAAACTAGAAGTAATGTGTGATGCTTTCAAAGAAAAGCAAAAGACACGACACAGTTCCAATAAATAAGCATGTAGATAACGTTCCAATATAACAATAGGTTGTAGACTCATTCGAGTACATGTACACGTGTAGTTTTTTTGGTTTGTGACTTTTTTTTCAACAAGCATTTTTTCGTTCTTTCCTTCTTCCACATCCTCTTTCCTGTAGTCATTCCTTTCTTTATTTATGCGATACAGACGAGCGCCATGGCCGCTACCGTCCACAGAGCATACATGGTCTCCCTTGCCGGAAGAGCCGCCGAGCCTGCAGCGGGTGCTTCAACGCCAGTGGGTTCGGCAAAGCATTGAATGACATTCCCATCGGCACAGGAAAATTCTTTGCTTTCGGTTTCACTCATGCACGCCACCACGACGCCACCTCCACAAAAGTAAAAGCAATCGCAGGTGACACCGGCATTGTCGGTCTTGTATTGGGTGCATTGGGCCGTGTTGGTTTCATCGCCCACTTTACTAGCGCAGGTAAAGCCGGAGGTATCCATTTCTTGAGGAGCACCCGTTTCTTTGCCTGCCGCATCGGCTCCGACCGCGTAGGTGGGATCCGTAGTATTGGTGGCAGCGGCGGTGGTATTGTCTTGGGCCACCACACGGATATCCAAAAAGGAAAGCATCAAAGTTGCCATAAAGGCGACGGTGAAAGTGGAACTACTAGTAGAGGTACTAGCTATTACTACATAAAAATTTGTACAATACCGAGCAGCTGGCTGAATCAACCCTTGAGGCTGCCGGTAATCATTTATTCTTTGTTGTCTAATATCTAGCTTGTGAAAGTAGAATTCTCTTTGTAACAGAAGCTCAGCAGAGACAACAATCGTATCGGAGAGCCTTTCTTTCATTCCATAGACACACGGAAGGAGAGCCACAACCAACCAAAACCAAAAACACAACACAACAACGGCTGGCTGAGATTTGTTTCTGCATTGCCAAAACCTCTCATTTGTACCAAACAAAAAGTTATTATTGAGATTGAAGATAAAACAAAATGGTGCGCTTCTCTCGTGCGACATCCTTTTTGGCCACCACCATGGTGGTGCTGTGTGCCCTGACTACTGATTCTACCGTGGCGGCTGCTGCCGATACCGATGGCATTGCCAATGTCCCTGTGAATTCTGTTGTTCCAGCCCAAAAATTCATTCGAGGAAGCAGTGCTACTAGAAGATTGAAAAAAGACGACAAGGACAAGAATGCTCAGACACCTGTCATTGACATGGCCACTCCTGAAGAAGTGACTGCAGCTGCCCCCACAACAACGAATAATCCCAATCAGTGGCAAGGAAATAATGGCGTTGCCGTTTCTTGGTCGGTCAACACAAACAAGAACACGCCGGCAACCACTGGCAATGCCACTGGTACCACGGCTGCAATACCGGAAAGTATCGATTTGAATGCCAATACCAATACTGCCAACCTTGTTGTTGGAGATACTCCTCCTACTCAAGAAGGCGTCAGCACGACTCCTCCACCAACGCAATTTCAACGAGAAGCGCAAAGCAATGGTGCCACGGTTACCATTACCTTGGAAGAAGTCTATGACAATAGTCAGGGTGGAAGTGGCCAGCAGCAACAGCAACAGCAGCAGCAGCAGCAGCCGCAGCAGCAAGACCAAAACAATGATGTCCCTCCTGCCAATATTAATGACTTTAACAACAACAACAACGTGCAAGCAACAGCTCCTCCTACGACTGCTCCTGCCAATACGAATACTAATAACAATGGAAATACCAACACTGGAAGTGGTGCTACTGTCACCATTACATTGGATGAAGTCTATAATAGCCAAAATGGCGGTGGCATTGCCAATGAGAACCAGCAGCCGCAGCAGCAGCAAACTCAACCCCCTATGATTATGGATGTGCCACAAGCAACGGTCCCTCCTGCCACTGTGCAAGACGAAACAGTTCCTCCTGCTGCAACCACTACCACTACGGATCCTCCTCCCCCTTCCAGTACTGGCGATGGAACCGCCGGAAATGGAAATACGGGCAACACGAGTCCCAATGCGCAATGTACCGACAGTGAATCGGTCGATGTCCTGATTATCGGAGCCGGCATGGCGGGAATCAGTGCTGCCGCCACCTTGCAAGCCCAAGATCCTACTCTCTCCTATCGCATTTTGGAAAGTACCGGGCGTGCCGGAGGACGCGTTCGCTCGCACAGTTTTGGTGGGATTACCATTGAAGATGGTGCCAATTGGATTATCGAATTCAACGATAATCCCATGCTAACCATGGCCCAAGCCTCCAATTTCAAGGCGCCTCTCAATGATTATACCGATTACCTGACCTTTGATGCCAATGGCATGCCCGTGGATCCTACCCTTGTCCAGGCGGAAGAAGATCGGTTCCGAACAGCATGGGATGCGGCCGAAGCCGAAGCGGAAAATCAATGGACGTCCGATCATGAATCCTATCCAGATCGTGGTGTTCAAGCCATGTTGGCCGATCAGGGATGGACGATTCCAGCTGGCCCGGAAGGAAATCTCGATTATACGATTCAATGGGCTGCCTTGGATTGGGAGTACGTATTTTTTGTAGGTTCTTTACTTTCGTCGTCTTTTACTACCTCGTTTCTCATCAACCTATTTTTGGTGCTCGTCGAATACCACGACAGATATGCCGCCGCCGATACATCGGTTCGATTTTTTGGCTACTGTATTGATTGTCTCGCGTACCAGGTCAGCGATATGCGCGGATATGAATTCTTACCACAATCCTATCTGGCAACCAATGCCAATCCATCCAACGTGAGGTTCAACACACGCGTCACACGCATCAATTACGATGAAAATGTGGTATCCTCCGATGGCAAAACCTACAAGACACTGGTCAATACTGTGGATCCATCCGGTGCTTGTATGGATTACTATGCTCAGCGAGTCATCTCGACCGTGCCCACTGGCGTGATTAGCAGCAAATTGATTACCTTCAATCCACCCTTGCAATATTCGGACGAACAATACAATCCCTTCTACATGGCTCAATACGTCAAGATTTTCTACCAGTTCCCCAGCAAATTTTGGGACGACAATGAAATGATTCGCGTCGCCCTCAACAACGGGGAACGTGGACATTGCCATCACTGGGCCAACATGGATCATCCCAAATTCTTTCCGGGTTCCCTAGTGATCCGGTGTGAAATCATGACCGAGGGCTTTGATGAACTCAAGGATACCGTCACACAAGATTTGAGCCAGGAAACGCTTTTGGCCTTGTTGGACCCAGTGCGTACCGTCTATGGAAGTGACAACGTCCCTGCGCCGGTCGACGTGTATTATCCCAAACTCAACAAGGATCCCGATACTGGGTTTGGTGCCTATGCCAATTGGAAGGTTGGAAAGTCCTTTACCGACTTTGCTCGATTCTTTGGAGGTGTCGAGGATGTGGTTCCCTACTGTGAACACAATGGCTGTAATTCCAATGGAGAATGGACCATGATGTTGAGTGGATCCGCCACATGCTTTGATTGGTCTGAATTCGTCCATGGGGCCTTCTTTTCCGGAGAAAAGGCTGCCTATCTCACGTTGCAAGAGTTGGGATACGACGTGAAGTTCAAAGGAAGCCCCTGCGATATTGATTGGGAGTGGCTGGCTTAATGTCTACACGGTGCCAGAGCCTAGCTAGCTACAATTATCATATATCGGAGGGAGGAGAAGGCTTAAGGAGATGACGAGAGTTGAGGCGAAAATGAGTGTGTTGATCGACTCGCGGGATTACGGAAGAGAATAGACAGGAAAAAAATGGAAAACGTCCATGCCCTGCGTATTTATGGGCATGGGCGACAAGAGAAAAGAATAAACGAAAAAAAAATTGGAAAGCGCCCATGTCCTGTCTATTTATGGGCATGAGCGCCAAGCATCAGCCAAGAGGCTGTTGTTTTTGGAATACTGTATTGAAAAGGAACCAATCTGTGTTGTATTTGATAGAAGAGGGTGTCCTCTATAGCGCTTGTAATCAATAGTACAGATTAGCGAGATCACAATAGTTGAGATTAGCGAGATCACTACCACCATTTTCCGCTGTCGGGGCCAGGCAGGCGTAGCATAGAGTTAGATTAGTTATAGGTAGTACCTGGGCTCGTCTTCCTAGCTAGCAGGTGGTCACATAGCTGTGGGTATTAAAGAGGCAATTCAGTTTCCTAATGCAAAGCTTAGCATTCCGGCTAGCGCGCCAACAGAGAGAGGAAAAGTATTTGGGAATTAGGTAATCATCCTCCGGCTCTTTTTTGCTGCTTCTATCCAGAATTCCAATCCCTAGCTCTAGCTAGTAGTATTATCTAGCTACCTACCTAGCTAGCTGCTAGCTACCTAGGGTGGAACTACTAATAGCTACGCTAGTAGTACGGGTGGGATGGAGTCACTTTTTAAGTTGTGCGGATAAGGTGACTATGGCGGTGTTAGCGCCAATCTGCAGGCACGTGTGCGTTAAAATCTTTCCAGCGGCAGTTAGGGTGAGGGCTGATGACAACAACATGTTCTGTCTTGTGGTGGTTGTTGGGGGAGTTAGTTGTGTTTGCCTCATTTTTCTAATAATTTTTTGAACAAGCCGATCCTGCCCCAAGCTACTCAACTGCTACTGATTGCTACTAAAATTCATCTTCTTGCGAGATGCCCCCCGTGAAAGTACGATTGGTTCAGATGTCCGTTGCTGCATTTACAATTTCAAAGTCACAAAGGAGATATAACCAAAAACGTGAAAAGAGTCAGCCAGGTTGGCGTCGCCTATTATGGTCGAAACGACCAAAAATTATTTCGTCGACCGCGGGATCACTTGCTACTCCACGTAACAAGAGTAACGTAAACTCGGTCGGTTCCGAATTAAATGTCTGTCAAACCACCAAAAATTGGATTTGCAGATGACAAAAACACTTGCATTATTCTGTTAATCTGATAGCTTGGAATTATTGTTTGGTAAAGGCAACAGTATTTGGCACCATGGCGCCTTTTGTTCGATATTCTGGCGCGGCAATCCTTGTGCTGGTGCACAGTGTAAATAGTCAAGATGCGGGTCTCTCCGTTTGTTCTGGTGAGGAGCTACGACAAGCCTCGGCTGGTTGCACTTCGGCTTCCGCATGCGAAGCTGCTGCCGAACAAATGGGTTTGACGATTGGAAGTCCCACATTTGGTTTCAGGTACGAAAATGAGAGGGATGCTCTGTTTTTTTGTGCTTTTGCTACTCAAACGACGTGAGGAAAATTTGCTCCTTGTGTGTATCCTGAAAGATTTGGTATACTCACTCTGTACTCGTTGACTTGATTCGGCTTGCGATTCTGCAGTGGTGACTGGGATCCCCGAGGATGCTACTACTATCCATCGGAGGATCCTACCTATCCAAATATGGCCTTCTATGGAATTCCGGGGACATGTGAAGATCTTAGTGCTGCCACCGTTGATGGATCTATCCGAATTACGTGTGAAGGAATTGATGTGGAGGACACAAGCGACGCTACCATTCCACCCACATCCGAATCTACCACTGCCCCCGAAACAACCCCTGATGTGCAAGGCCCAAGCGGCACCATTCCACCCACATCCGAATCTACCACTACCCCTGATGTGCAGGGCCCAAGTGGCACCATTACACCCACAACCGAAGCTACCACTACCCCCGAAACAACAACAACCACAGCCACTGAAACAACGGATGGTACTACTGAGTGCGAGGACTCCTCCATTTGTGTATCAGAAGTCGACTGCAAGAATGAAGCACTCGCCATGGGTCTTGAACTAGGTGGGACCTATGTCTTTGCTGGACCTTGGGATATCAAAGGATGTCATTACTATCCTCAAGATCATCCTCTCTATGGAGGACAGGCCTATTTTGGTACCGGCGGTACTTCCTGTGCTCAACTTAGCGAGACACCGTGGGATGGATCTGTAAGGATTGGGTGTGGCAGTATGGGTGGTGATGGAGCGCCAGTCACCGAGGACATTCCTACCGACCTACAAGAGGAACCTGCTCCGCCCGCCGCTGCGCCAACGATTGATGTTGTGTCGACAGTGGCGCCTACAGGTACGAGCAGTTCTGTTGTTTCTCCGCCGGTCCAGAATGTTGTCAACACCACCGACGCCAGCAATCTCACCACAAGTCCTGCTACTGACCTCCCCCTAATATCCACCGCTAACCCTACGGATGCGCCATCTGCTACGCGAACTGCCGTCCCATCGCCGACTCAAACCCCCACCACTATGCCAACCAATGCAACAACCTCCCCTACTACCCCTCCTCAAATACCAATGGTCAACGACGTTCCTCAAACACCAATGGTGAATGCCACATCATTGGCTACTGACGTGCCAACCACCATTGCGGCTACCGATGCCACAAACCCTCCATCATCGGTTCTCAATGCACCAACCATGCCACCAACGATTACTCCTGCAAATGTCACTGCTGTCGATGCCGCACCACCACAAGCCGCGGAAGAGGTAGCAGCAGCGCCAAGTCAGGCGCCAGGGGCACAAGACGATTTACTTGCGGACAATCAAGTGGTTGGAAAGGATGACAAACAACAAGACCAGCAGAAGGATGACAAGAACCAAGATGGCCTGAATACTGCGGACGAAGAAGCCGTTGCTGCAGGTCCGGGAGATGCCGTGGCTGGTGGAGATCCAGGGGCTGCTGGGTTCGCAAACAACAACGGAACCGAACCTTTTTTTGCAGATGGACCCGGACAAGAGTCGGATGGAGTCATTGACGTATTTGGAGATGCCGGTATTGCAGCCGTAAAGAGTTCTGCCACCATGATCCCAGCCAGTCGTCACCTTGTGGCCTGTGCCTTGGCAACTGCCATGGCCATGTGCTGCTTCATGTAATAAGGGGTGAATACATAGAGAAGCAACGTAATAAAAATATCAATATTTATCAAAAAGTGTTTATTATGGGCTAAAACAAGTAGGCAGATTTTGATGAATTATTAAACACCAGTAGCCTAAAGGTGGTAGCTATGTAGCACTGCCCAGTCTACTACTGTACAAACAAGCCTGATTTTTCATGTTCAAACTCTACTGGGTCTTCTTTTTTTATTTAGTCCCTTGAACAAGATATTTTATCACACCTGTGGCAGGCTCAAGAATGTGATGTGACGTAGGCCTCAGACATGCAAACCACTGGTGACATTCAAATTTTATCACACAACATGCTGGGGGAGCATTGTCACATGACAGCACTTGTCTGACATAATTAAATAGGGGTGGTTTGGCATTAGCTTATGTGAATCTTACAATCCCTAATGTTGTTGTGGAAGCACATTCTGGTGATTTGGTTGGTTCACACTGTACACATGCTTTAAATGTCACTGACATGACCATGAAAGATGCTCCTTATGAGAATGTTCAGCCCACCAGAAGCTCAATTTGAACAGAGAATCTCCACTGTGATGTGATCAAACTGCAATTAAAAAACACTGTGCATCTTGCATGTTCTTGCTTGCAAAGAATGATGTTAAGAAATGCAACATTAACCAGAATCGCTTGTCATTCCTTGGCAGATGCAAGCATCAGCAGCCATTCTGAAAAAGAGGATTTTTGTGCTAATCATTCAGATCGACCTAAAAAAATGATTTGTTTTGAGGTGAAGGTAAAAACATGTTGAACATGATGCAGAACCAACAAATTTGGTCACTGCAAGTTTGGTTTTGCTTCAAGTCAAAGATCAACTGAACCGGAAGCTTTTGAAGAATGATGAACAGACATTTGGACGCAGCGCGGAAAAAAATCAATGATCTTTGCTGATAACAGCATTGACAGCCATTGACAGGTTTGAAAAAAGCCGTGGTCAGGAAACTGTTGCTTGATCCAATTTTTTATCTGCCTTCAAGACATGTGAGACAATCAATTGTTCACGTTTCCATGTGATGTCGCAACAAATGATTCATTGCGTGTTTTTAACTTCTTTTGATGTTCTTTGTCGTCCACCTGATCTTTTGGCAACCCATTCCATGTGATGTTGCAACAAATGATTCAGTGCATGTCATGACCTTCTTTTGATGTTCTTTGTCATCTGCCTGATCTTTTGGCAACCCATTGCAAGTGAAAATGGGTGTTTGTTAACTCAACAAACCAAAAACATCGTCTGCAAAGCGCATTGTGGCCTTCGTCGCTACATCAGGTAGTGTTTGGCCTTAAATGTGTTCAAATGGCCATTAATGACTCGCAACTTGGCCTTTCGTAACCCCAATTAACCGTAAAAACTGCCACAAAGCCGACTTTTTGTCTAATTAA
>ENA-ORBV01011137-ORBV01011137.1-microbial-mat-metagenome-genome-assembly--contig:-NODE-11137-length-14206-cov-9.281902_pt1 | contig 14206 bp, 13 predicted proteins | sample MGYA00237777_ERZ505514 | MGnify/ENA primary metagenome ERZ505514 (study PRJEB26160, sample SAMN06269048) | microbial mat metagenome | isolation source: Oligotrophic lake microbial mat | place...
GGTTGAGCGCAAACACCACGTCCTCTTGCTTCGCCCCGCGCAGCTCGCGCAAACGGGTCCTGACCTTGTCGTAAAACGTTGCAGCATTCTTCACCGATGGCACGATGCGGAGAAAACTATCGAACTTCCGCACGTTCCAGCCGAGGAAATCGAATCCATCCGATATGTGAGTGATTTTAGTTTTCGTGTCCGAGAGCAATAACCCGCGCTCAGCCAAAAATTCCGCAATCATCGGCTTCACTCGCGATTCGAGCAGCTCTTTCGAGACCGCCGTCACCACAAAATCGTCCGCATACCGAATGAAGTTCACCTTGGCCCGGCGTGGTAAGCAATCCAGCAGCTTTTCCATGCCATCCAGTGTCAGGTTTGCCAAGCACGGGGAAATGATCCCGCCCTGCGGCGTTCCTGCGTCTGTCGGGAAGAGCTTACGATCCTCCACGAATCCCGCTTTGAGCCATTTCGACAGCACATGCCGATCCATCGGCACATTGCGCAGCAGCCAGTCGTGACTGATGTTGTCGAAGCAGCCCTTGATGTCCCCCTCGAGCACCCATTGCGGCGAGTGGCTGCGACTCAGTGCGTTATGGCACTGAGCAATAGCATCAGCCGTTGAGCGACAAGAGCGAAACCCATAGGAGTTGCGATCACCCAGCGTTTCCGCAATTGGGTCGAGAGCAAGCCAGTGAAGCGCTTGCATTGCTCGATCCCGCATCGTCGGTATGCCGAGACTGGACCGCGTCCACGCATGGCGTCGGCGCGCCGCCGCCGGCGAGGTCGTTTCACAGGCCGCGAAGCCAACCGTGCTATTCCTCGCGTTCCTGCCGAACAATTTCCTTCCCAGCTATTCGGGGATCGTCAGCGATCTCGCCTGGACCACGCTGTGTCGCGAGAGTTATGGCGCGGCATGCCGGCTCGCCCGCAAGCATCCGGATATCGACGTCATCATCCGGCCCCGTTCCTACGAGATACCGGATGTCAAGGCACTGCTCGCGCATGAAGGCCCGCCACCGATGAATCTCCGGATCGTTGCCGAAGGTGACGTCGCCGCATTGATCGAGGCCTGCTGGGTGATCTGTGGCCACAACACGACCGTGATGCTCGAAGGATTGGCAGCTGGTAAACCGGTCGTGGAGCCGCGCTTCGCCGAGGCCTGCGACCCGCGCTACAAGGGCTACATTGTGGACTTGGGCGACGCAGTCGAATACGCAGTCTCCGCGGAGGATCTGGTCGCGCGGCTGACGGCGCACTGTGCGACTCCCGCGCCGATCGCCGCCGAACTCATCGCCCCTGCATATGCCGCATTGGCCAAATGGACTGGAAATGCCGACGGCCGCGCTGGCGAGCGCACACGCGCCGCCCTGCTCGCCGAACTTGAAGGCGCCGCTCGATGATCGGGCGGCGATGCAATCTGCCCGACACTCCGAATCCCCCAAACCGAGGTGACAAAATGACAAAGACGGAAATCACGATCGGTGGCCGCAAGATTGGCCCCGAGCATTCCTGCTACCTCGTTGCCGAAATCGGCATCAACCACAACGGCGACATCGAGATCGCAAAGAAGCTGATCGACAAGGCGGTCGAGTACGGCTTCGATGCCGTCAAGTTCCAGAAACGTACCGTCGAGGTCGTCTACACGCCGGAGGATCTTGCGCGTCTTCGAGAATCGCCGTTTGGCATGACCAACGGCGATCTCAAGCGTGGCCTGGAATTCGGTGAACACCATTTCAATGAGATCGATGGCTACTGCCGCGAACGTAAGATCCAATGGTTCTGCTCGCCCTGGGACGAGGCCAGCGTCGACTTTCTCGAGAAGTTCAATCCGGTCTGCTACAAGATCGCGTCGGCCTGTCTCACTGACCATGGCCTGCTCAACCACATCAAGGCGACCGGACGGCCGATCATCTTGTCGACGGGCATGAGCACCGCCGACGAAGTGGATCGCGCCTTCGCCGAACAAGAAGCCTCGATCTGAACGCGACGTGTTGATCGGGCGCTGCCGACGACATCGCGGCCCCGCGTTTGCCCTCAATTTTAGTTCTGGAGACCCTGCATGACAGTAGCCTTGGTTCGCGCGAAGTGGATCGTCACCGGCGTGCAAGACCGCCACACCGCCAACATCCTGAGCGACGCCGCGCTCGCCCACCAGAACGGCAAGGTCGTCGCGGTGGGCGCGTTCGAAGAAATGCGCCAACGCTTCCCCGACGCCGCTGTGACGCAGCACCCCGGCCACGTGCTGCTGCCAGGCTTCGTCAACAGCCATCACCACGTCGGGCTGACGCCGTTGCAACTGGGCTCGCCGGACCATGCGCTGGAGCTGTGGTTCGCCAGCCGCATGTCGGCACGCGACGTCGACATCTACCTCGACACGCTGTACTCGGCCTTCGAGATGATCGCCTCGGGCATCACCACGGTGCAGCACATCCACGGCTGGATGCGCGGCAGCTTCGAGCAGGTGCACGGCGCATCGAGCGCGGTGCTGAAGGCCTACCAGAGCATCGGCATGCGTGCCTCGTACTGCTACGCCGTGCGCGAGCAGAACCGGCTGGTCTATGAAGACGACGCGAAGTTCTGCGCCGGCCTGCCGCAAGACGTGGGCGTGCCGCTGGCCGAACACTTGAAGCAGGCCACGCTGAGTTTTTCCGATCACATGAAGCTCTACAAGATGCTGCGCGACGAGAACGAGGGTCAGTCGCTCACGCGCATTCAGCTTGCACCCGCCAACCTGCACTGGATCACCGACGACGGGCTGATGGCGATGGTCGAGCAGGCCAAAGCCGACGACGTTCCCATGCACATGCACCTGTTGGAAACCGTCTACCAAAAGGAATATGCCCGGCGCCGCACCGGCACCACCGCGGTGAAGCACCTGCACAAGCTCGGCGCGCTGGGCCCGTGGCTGACCCTGGGCCATGCCGTCTGGCTGACCGAAGAAGACGTGGAGCTCGTAGCGCACAGCATGACCTGTGTCTGCCACAACTGCAGCAGCAACTTCCGTCTGCGCAGCGGCGTGGCGCCCATCAACGAACTCGCAAGGCGTGGCGTGACCATCGGCATGGGCCTGGATGAAGCCGGCATCAACGAAGACCGCGACATGATGCAAGAGATAAAGCTGGCGCTGCGGGCCCACCGCGTGCCCGGCATGGACGAGGACGACGTGCCGAGCTGCCCGCAGGTGCTGCGCATGGCCAGCGAGCACGGCGCCAAGACCACGGCATTCCGCGGCCAGATCGGGCGGCTCGACCCGGGCATGCAGTTCGATGCGGTGGCCATCGACTACCAGGCCGCCACCTACCCGTACCAGGACGAAGACATCCCGGTGCTCGACGCGCTGATCCAGCGCGCCCACCAGCGCCACGTCGACACGGTGTACGTGGGTGGCGACCCGATCTACGTCAAGGGCCGCTTTAAGTACATCGACCGCGACAAGGTGCTGGGCGAGATCGCCGAGCAGCTGTCACGGCCGCGCAGCGCAGCCGAGGAAAAGCGCCGTCAGTTGTCGAAGGCGGTGTTCCCGCACGTCAAGAACTTCTACGCCGGCTACCTCGACGGCGAGTCGGCACGTCAGCCGTTCTATGGGCCTTCGTCACGCAATTGATGAGCCCCACCGGCCGTTGCAGCTGGTGATGATGCGGTACAGCTGCGCGCTGCTGCCGCCTGCGGCCGTGTCGGGCGCAGGCTGGCGGTTCACCGGTGCGGCACCAGTCGCCGAAGGCATGCGGTCAATGCACGCGGCTTGCCTCCAGCGGCCTGAGCGATCGCGCCTCGTCCGACTCGGCATCCACCGTCGCACGGGCAGTTTCCCCCCAACTGTCCATCCCCTGCGACATATCGCCAGTAAGGTGACCAGGCGTTTTGCGGACCTTCCATGGCGCGAGTCGCCGCGCACGGAGTCGCCGGTCACATGCGCTGCGCCGCCCAGGCCTTCAGCACCGCGACGGCCTCGGGCGCCAGGCACTGCTCGGCCGGCAGGCGGCGCGCGCCGACGGGGGCGCCTGCTTCGGCACGCAGTAGGTCGCAGTCGATCGGATGCCGGTCGACCTTGGACACGCCTTCGAAGGCGTCGCCCGACTGTTCAATCGATGCGGCATAGAACAGACGTCCGATGCCGGCGATCTGCATAGCCGCCACGCACAGCGCACACGGCTCGCACGAGGTGTACAGATCGCAGCCGGTCAGATCGACGGTCTGCAACTTGCGACAGGCGTCGCGCAGGGCCTCGACCTCGCCGTGCGAAGTTGGGTCGAAATGGGCCAGCGAGTGGTTGAACCCCTCGCCGACGACCTGTCCGTCGCGCACCACCACGGCGCCGAACGGCTCGGTCCCGGGCGTGGTGAGTGCCTTCGCCGACAACTCGATGGCACGTTCCATGAAGGCGGCTTGGTAGCTGGACATAGTGGGGGCTCCGGTTGAACCTAGCGGTACCTTCGCAATTCGATCTCTGAACTGACGCCTTGAGCTGCCCGCGAGGGTCCGCAGGTGTTGATTTTTCTATAGTTTTTGTTCTCTCGTGATATACATGAAGGATCATGCATATTTTCGAACGAGAAGTCGGAGGTCGCCGCTACCGGATTGCGGCGCAGTCGGTGTGGGACGCCCAGCAAGGACGCTGTGTCGCCCGCCAGGTTGTGCTCGGCCCGGCCGCACCGCCGCCGCTGGCCGATCTTCGTGCCACCCAAACCGTCGGCACTCGCAGCTTGGGCGACGTCGGCGCATTGACGTGGGTGGCCGAACAGCTTGACCTGGTGGCCCACATCGACCGAGCCTGCGGGGGTGTTGGTGCCAAGGACGGCCCGTCCATTGGCGAATTGGCGGTGGCGGTGGCGATCCAGCGCGCCTGCTCGCCCGGTCCCAAGTGCGACTTGGCCGAGTTCCTCGACTCGAGCCTGCCGCGCGTCTCGTGCCTGCCAGGCCGGGCGTTCACCGGCCAGTCTTTCCATCGCGTGGCCCAGCAGGTCAGCGACACTCAGCTCGAACTTGCACAGGTGATGATTGCCAAGGCGGCCGTGGCGCGCTTCGAGCTCTCGACCGACGTGCTTGCGTTCGACACCACGAACTTCGATACCCACATCGCGACCACAACTGCGGGCAAGCTTGCGCAGCGCGGTCACGCCAAGAGCAAGCGCAAGGATCTTCGCGTGGTCGGACTGGGTGTTCTGGTGAGCGAGACCGGGCAGGTGCCGTTGCTTTACAGGACGTACAACGGCAACGGCTCGGACCAAGCGGTGCTGACCTCCTGTCTGGGCGGCTTGGCTCAGCTGCACGACGCGCTGGGCAGCGCCGAGAACCGCCAACGCCCGGCGCAACGCACGGTCGTGCGAGACGGCGGGTTCTGGAGCCCGCAGCTGGAGCTCGAACTCGACGCGATCGGCTACTACAGCCTCATCTCGCTGCCGCTGGGGCACAACGCGGCGTCTGAGGCGTTGCAGATGGCAGCAAAGCGCGGCGCGATGAAGCCGCTGAGCGGCAAGCTCAGCGAGGTCCGCGCCGCCAGACTGAGGACCAAGGTCGGGGAGCTGGACCGCACGCTGGTGGTCGTCGAGAGCTTGGAGCTGCTCGAGGGCCAAAAGCGCGGCATCGCCGTGGCGCTGCGCAAGGCCAAGGTGGAGTTGACCAAGCTGCAGTCTCTCACCGACAAGCGTCGTCTGACCCGCAGCCAGCTGGAAGTGCGGGTCAAGAAGGCGCTGGCCAGGGAACACCTGTCCAGCTTCGTGGTGACCGAGCTCTGCGGCACGGACGACACCCCCATCCTGCTGTGGCACGTGGACGCAACCAAACGCAAGGCGCTGGAGACCACCCGACTCGGCCGACGCGTCATCTGCACGGACCACCACAACTGGAGCACGGGACGCATCGTCCACGCGTTTCGAGGTCAGTGGAACGTCGAAGAGCTGTTCCGCAGGACCAAGAAGGGAGGCGTCGTACCCTGGGGCCCATCCCACCAGTGGGCAGACGGATCGCTGCGTCTGCACACCTTTGCGACCGTCCTGGGGCTGATGCTGGTCAGCCTGGCGCGGATCGCTCTTGCACCGGATCAGTCTGCGCGCCGGATGCTGCAAAGCCTGGAGGAGATCAAGGTCACGCTGGTGCGCACCACCACCGGAGGACCAGGACGGCGTCCCACCGTCATGCTCGCGCCTGAGCTCAGCGCCGAACAGCGCCGTGCGGTCAAGCTGTTTGAGCTGAATAAATGGTTTCCGGCCATTCTTTCATCCAGTTCGTCTCGACCCAAAAAGCATTGATCTACGGGGCCCAAACAGCCTGTTCGCGCATCAGATCTGCGAAAGTAGGGCTAGGAGGCCAGGGTCGGGTTCGGGGTCGGTCAGGAGTGGGTCACCGATCAGGGCAGAAATCGGGAATGTGCAGCAGGCGCTCGGCGCGCTCCAGGAAAAGGCGCTCGTCTGGCGCGAGCGCCGCGGGGTGTACGCCCTGGAGGAATCGTCCGTGGCAGAGTTGTTGGCTGAGCACCGAATGCTGGAGATGGTGCCGGATCTACCGTCCCAGGCGGATGTCATGCCGCCGGCGCCGCGCCCTCCTCGGCAGCGCTGACTGCGTCTCGCAGGCCTGGCAGCGGCCACCCACGGCGCGCGCTCTGAGCTGGACGGCATCCGGCGCATCAGCCTGGCTTGACCCGACGCCGCGGCCTGCACGCGGCCAGAGCTCTGCCGTCCACATGATTTGTTGCACCCCTTGACTCACAAATGCAACTAGATTTGCAGCAACCGCCTACGCCCGCCCCTGCCGGCTCAGGCGTTCGGCATTCTTGCCGGCCAGTTCTGACACGCGAATTCGACAGCGCGCTCCGTTTTCGCGAACCGCTTTCAAGAACATTTGCGAGAATCGTGATATGTGCTATCATCCTCATGATGATATCGTTTTGGCTGTTGTTACACGCTCCGAAGCTGGCCGGTGCCATCGATTCGTAGAGGAATTGAAGACGCGGAAAGGAAAGAGATTGCCCTTCGGGGTCGAGCTTCGTGCTCCTGTAAAGGATGAGGTCCACAACGGCACTTGTGGGTCCACAGAAGAAGCGGGCAAGCTGAAAAAAGAGCACTCCGAACTGCTTGAGCGAATCGATGCAGTTCTTCGGCGCCTCCGCTCGCACGCGGGGTCAGGCGTTTTGGTGGCAAACCGAAAGGAGCGAGATGGATAACGACGAATTGAAAAATATGGTCGAGCGCATGCAGTGGAGTCTTGGGCGATTGGCTGGCGCCATAACTCCGACTGACGCCCTGCCAGACGACGATGTGATGGGCGGGAAGGTCAGCTCGCTGACCGAGGCGGTCATGGGCAGAAGTGCCGGGCTGGTGCGGATTGCAGAGGCAATCGATGGCTTGGCCGATGCTGTGCGCGACACGGGCACCGACGACAGGACCGTTTCTGAGGCGATTGACGGTCTGACAGTCGCTGTCCGCGAGCGAGACGCCCACCCCCGGTTGCCCAACCAATGACCGATATCGTCCGCCCGCCCGCGCCTGAAACCTCCGGCGGTGAGCCGCCCGATGGCGACTTCGCAGCGCTGAGCGTTGCGCAGAGCGAAGCGCAGTGGGTAAACTCAGGAGGGGCGCCCGGGGAAGGGTCCAACATTCACGGGCTTCTTCATGCCTCTTCCGGAACGCCAGAAAAGAGCCCTGAGCTTGAGTTCTTGAAGCAGCTGCTGCTGACGCATCTACAGGCTTCGCCATCCGCCGTGGCTGTAGTTCAGGCACTCAAGCGAGCAACGCTCGTGTCCACGCAGATCAACGAGGCACCTGAGAGTTTGGTGCGTGCGCTGATGGGCAATCTGAGCGATCTGGAGTCGATGGCAAGGAGCCGCGATCTGTCCCGCGTCGTCGACGAGACGCCGGTTCGAATGCGGCCGCGCACGCGTGTCGAGATGGAAGAGCGCGCCATCGAGGTCGTGCTGCAAGGCGCGGAGTGGCTGACAGCCCGCGAAGTCGGAGAGCGCCACAACCCGCAGGCTGGCAATCCACATGCGGCTGTGTCGAGGTGGGTCCAGACGGGCAAGATCTTCGGTATCCAGCGCGCTGGCCAGGCGCTGTACCCGAGCTACGAGTTCGATGAGCTCGGTCAACCCATCCCCGCTGTCCAGGATGTGATGTCGGTGCTTTCCGGGTACTCGCCGTTCAGCATGGCTTCCTGGTTCGAGTCGGTGAGCTCCATGCTCAATGGGCGACGGCCAAGAGAGGTTCTGACGTCGGAGCCGCACGCGGTGATCGAGGCCGCCAGGGACCACGTGATGGGGCCGGTGCATGGCTAGTTCGGACCCGCCGAGCGACCGTCCGGAGCCACCACCACAACACCCATTCCCGCTGGTACCGTTTGAGGGTGCGAGCTGGTACCGGGTGCACGAACTCAATCCGGACACCGGGCAGTTTGAAGGGGACGCGTTCAACGATTGCGGTCGCGGAAACGCCAGGTTCAGCCCGCTTCGGCAGCAGGGCGACGGCAAGGTGATTCCAACGCTCTACTTGGCCGAGGCACTCCAGCCGGCGCTTGCTGAAGTCGTGCTGCACGACGTGCCGACCCCGTCGACGGGGTACCTGCACGACCTCGAGCGGGACCTCAGAGGACATCTGCACGTATCGGTGCTCGACATTCCAGAGTCCCTGCTGGTGGCCAACCTGACTTCGCACGGCCTGCGCGCGGCGGGCCTGGAGCCGCACCACCTATTTGCTGGCAACAAGCCGGACTATCCGAGAACCAGACGATGGGCCCAATGGATCTGGGAGAACCAGCCGGATGCCCAAGGGCTGCAGTGGATGTCCCGTCGTGACAACCGGTACCGGGTGGTGATGATCTTCGGCGACCGCGTCGAGCCTGGCGCCATCCAGAAGAAGTTAGGGACGGTGGGGACGTCGGGGACAGCCTCGCCCCTGGCGGGGTACGAAGACCTGCTGGTCGCGTTGCTTGACCAGATGGGTGCTGGGGTAATGCCCCGGCTCTGAGGCATTCAGGTGAAGGTTGACGGACAACAGGCGTGGGGAGACGGGAAATAGGCGACGCCGAGGCCCGAATGCGACCGTCCGCAGACTTTGTTGCACCCCTTGAAACACAACTGCAACTAGATTTGCCGCATCTTCCATCTCAGCGGCCGAACGCACCCAAAGTGATTTACTGTCTGAAGTGTAGAAGCGTTGGTACAGGTAAGCCGGCTCTCCGGTTGATTCCAGCAGAACGCCGTCGCACGGCCCCAGGAAGATCATGTAAACTCAGCCGCTCCCGGTGTGAACACGCTGTCGTGGCGCCTGAACAAGTCCTCGCGCCTGGTAATCGTTTAGACCCCCCCCACGATCACGCGTGTGCTGCCGACAGGTATATTTGCATTCGTCGGAGTTTGATGGCCGCGCCGATAAGTGCGGCGGTAATCATTTAGTCCGCCACCCTCAGACAGCTGAAAAAGCGGCACTGTGGGTTGACAAGGCAGCCGGGATCGGTGGCAGGGCAGGCGTGGGCAGGCCCATGCGGGCAGCGTGGATGGCGCGGGCGAGCAAGTCGGTGGCGCTGGCGCGGCGCAGGCGGCAGGTGTCGATGATGCCGGCCAACAAGGCGATGCTGTGGGAGCCCAGGTAGTGATGCTGCTGCCTCAGGCTGTTGAACAACGCCTCCTCGGCGGTGCGCCTGACTTGGCGGACCTCGAGCGCTCCAAGCGCGGCCAGACTCAGATGCAGCGAAGCTTGATCAACATCGACCACGCAGGGTCGTGCTCGGTCGGCCATCGGATTGCGAACGACGCGACGCACCGGCGGCATCTCGATGCGCCCTGCACGGTGCAGCATCAACATCATCCCGCGGCAAACCACGTCGCGCAGTGCGCCGTTGGTCTGCACCCAGTTCCACGCGTGGCACAGCTTCCTCGACAAACTCCAGCGGCTCAGCTGCGGGTGCTCGGCGATGAGGCGACGTATGAAGACGATGTCGTCTTCGGTGATCACACGGTGGCGTTAGCTCAGCACTTCTAGCATGCCCAGCACGGTAGCCGGTCTTGGCTCGGAACGCAAGCCCCTCCCCTCACCCCGAATGCAACCAACCTCATCGCCAAACATCCGCATTGGCAACAGCCGCACAGCCTATGCAAGTTCTCTGGTGGGGTCTAAACGATTACCTCCGTGACGGTCCGAAGCGTCCTGGTGCAGGCCCAACCCATGGGCGGCTACATCGAACTCGGCGGTCATATCGACAAGCTGAACGAGAAAATCGCCGAGATGAAGGGCTCGATGCAACCGATCGAGGACCTCAACGCGGTCACCGTTCTCATGGTCGACCCGGGCGAATACACCCTGGACTGGCTGCTTCTGCAGAACGGCAGTCTGACCTCCAAGGCCTCCGGCGCTGCATCGGACGCGGGTCGACATCGCGTGGTTCGCGCGGTTCATGAGGCCCTTCAGGACAAGATCGGGCGGCCTCTCGGGCCGGCAACAATGACCCGGATCAATGAAGCCCTGCGCCTGAACCTGCCGCTGAAGCTCTCCGGCGTGGCCTATGACCTGCTCGAATTCGAGCCGATCATCAAGGCGGTCGTCGCGGATCCGATCAGCAGATTGATCGATGGCATGCGGTCGATGCATGAATTTGTGGACGTCATCGTGCTGGTCGGCGGCCACCCGGAGCGGTGCCGCGACGTGCTCGAGGAGCGCTTCCCGCAGATCCCGGTGTTCATCGTTCAGCCCGCCGTCGAGGCCAATGTCCGGGGCTTCCAGATCATCGGCGAGGCGACCGCGGCCGCGGCCGCCGATATCAGCAGAACTGGCTGGCGTTGGTGGCGAGGGCTCAGCCCCTATGGCTGCGTAGAGAGGGATCCGGCAATGAGTGCGCTCAACATCACAGTGATGGTGGATGAAGATGTTCATCCTGAACTGTTCCGGGCGCTGCTGAGCGTCAAAAATATCAGGTTCAGGTCCGAACGCTTGAGGGTCCTGGCGACCATGGGGCTCCGCCATATGAACGAAAGTACCAATTCGCAAACAGAGAAACCGCTGCAAGTGGTTGATCCTGAACAACAATCTTCTTTAATTGTGCCGATGGAGGTTGGAAAAGTTAAAACTCTGCAACACCCTGTTTCGCCAGCAGACAAAAGCCCTGACGTCCGAACCGATTTTCAGCCGCAAGCTGTTGATTCCAAAGGAATTCCCAATTTAATTGTGGCGATGGGCCCTGAAAAAGTTAAAGAACTTGTTGCACCCGCAGAAACCCAGAAGATGCACCTTGGAATGAAGCTGGCAATGCAAATGGCCAGGCGCGGCGAGTTCGGCACAGGGTCGGCGCCAAGCTGGAAGAAAAGTCGGATTGAAGAGGATCCAAGAGATCTTGAGGGGGGAAAACGTCCCTCAGGAATGGACATTGAGGGCCGGTTTCGCTGAAATCGGCCGGAAAAGAGGGGTGGTGGCCGTTATTTCAACGCCCCAACATGGTGCACCGGCTATCATACATTTTCACGCAAGTCGTTTAATTTAAGAATTGCTCATCTTACACATTTTGCTTTTAACGACCTGTCCTTCATCTTACACACTACTTTCCAACGTAGGCTGATTTTCAAAAATTAGATCACCCCAAACCGAGTTCTGATTTCAAAACAGTATCAGACGGACAAAGTCACCACCAAACCGGGAAAATGCACCAAAACAGGGATTTATGACTGCGGACATCGCTGATAGACAGCAGACCCACCGGCGGGACCACCCACACAGGCTAGACTTCCCAGAATGCACATGCCGCACACAGAAAACCTCCAAAAAAACCTTGGGGCAGGTGAACCACCCCAACAGGACATCCAGGCCGGTCAGGGTGGCGGTTTCTGGGACGGAACAGGCGCTGATACCGGAGCTGGCTCGGGAACAGGTCATGCTGCTGATCCTGTCTCTGATCCTGTCTCTGATCCTGAGCCTGTCCCCGAGCCCGATCGATGGTCCTCTCAAGTGACTGTCGAACCCGAGGTTCCACAGTCTCAGGACGCCTGGCCAAACCGGACATCTGAACAACAAGGCAGGTCCGGTTCGAACGACTGGCCTCTGCCGATCGACAGGTCCGAACAGGAACACCCACCGAACCGGCAGCATGGCCACGATCAGGACAGGGAGCAGGATCAGGTCGGTCCCAGCAACGGCAAGCCCGATCCCGATCCCGGTCCCGGTCCCGATCCCGATCCTTGTTACGGTCAGGGTCAGGGCAGCGACGACCATTGGCTGCGCGAGATCGAAACCTCGGGGTCGGTCAACCACGAACTTGCGCCCGGTCTGAATACACCCCCGAAAATGGACGCCTCAGATATGGTGGGCCCGCTGTTCGGTCCGGTTGTCGCAGGCCGGGATGGGTGGCTGATCAAGGAGTCGACGCGAGCCCACTATGAGACCCAGGCTCGCCGCATCTGGCGAGCAGCCGCAAGAGATCTCGCTGCCGAGGCCGGCGCGGTGATCACCCCGATGGGGGTGGTGGATCATTTGATCAAGCGGGGCCGCGGTGAGCCGGGTGGCGACACCCTGAAGATCAGCAGCTGGATTGCTTACAGATCTGCATTGCTGTGGGACTTCTCCCAGCACCCCCACCTGGCAGAGTACGCGCTGGCCATGCGGGTCCTCGAGGAGTGCAGGCATCCTGCCCCGGAGCTCGCCGCAGAGATGCGGGCCAGGGATCACAAGGAACGCGTCGAAAAACGTGGCATCCCCCGCCGTGATCTCCAAAAACTGCTCGCCCAGCTCGGAGCCATGGGCAGGACCGTCCACTGGGGAGCGCGGACCCAACACTGGGTGCTCGCCGGCATTGCGACTGGAATCCGGCCAGGTGAATGGGAACACACGAGGTGGTCGGACGAAGACCTGATGACCTGGCTCATCGCGCCGAACTCCAAGGAGAAGGCCGACATCCCGGGCACGATCAGGCAAAGAGTGGCGATCAGCGCTGTGATGGAGGGCCAGTCACTGGACAGCGTTCACAAACCACTCAGGGAAAACATCTCGATGCGCGTGGTGCCTGTCGATGCAATCGACCGGATGGTGATCAACGCACACCTGATCGGCATCAAAGCGGCGGCTGAGAAGGGGATTTCCTTCAGTGACTACTACACCTGCTGCAGGACGACCCTGTGGAGGGCCTGCAAGGTCATCTGGCACGGGAAGCTGAACTACTCCCTGTACAACGCGCGCCACCAGTATTCCGCAGATGCGAAACGGAAGCTGACCCCGGAAGAGATCGCGGAGCGGATGGGGCACAACAACCCACGCTCAGCTAGGCGTTTCTACGCCAACGCCTCAGAGGCGTACAAGGGCGCGGGGGCGATGAAGCAGAAGGATGGGCAGAAGGTGGGGCAGCAGGCGGGGCCGCAGTCAGCTAACTTTCATGAGTCGAGAGCGACGCACCCATGATCATGAAATAATCAAAAATCGCGATTTAGATCGTGAGGTTTCATTTAGTCTTCAAAATGAGTTATTTCACGTTAAGCGAGCTGGTCCTGAAGGCCCGCAAGGGATTAATTTTGCATCACGCAGGGATGTTATGTCGGCTTGATACCCATATGATGCTGACATTCAGCGGCGATGATTGGAAGAAAATGGATGAGCAAGACACAAGGGATTGTGAAAAGGAATCTGCGCTAGTATGTCGACGATAAGCCATCCCTCTCTGGCTATGACCGACCAAAAAGGCGCAGTGCATCAGCACAGTGCACAACCACCCCTTCAAGGGCATAAACGGAAAATCACTCAACCTCCGACTATGGCTTCAACGCCGGCGTCGGAACCTGTGGACGCGTTATAAACGCCAGTGCACTCGGAGTATCGGCATGTCCAGAGCATTTACAACGCTTGAACTTAATCAGCTGAAGTGTGAAGACAAAACCTCGGTAAGGAGGGGGGCTTCCTCATAAACAGACGCTCAAGCTAGTTGCCGAGCGCGAGCGATTTTCACAGGTGGTAGATTTTCATGTGCCGAGTGCGTCCCCGCGCAGCAATCAAGCCGTTCATCCGCATTCACCCGTTCTAAAACCCAGTCCAGATCCTGGAAGATGACGTGGGTGGCAGCGGTCAGGTTCAGGCCGACTCCGCCGGCAACCAGGTTGCAAAGCGTCACCTGAACTCCGGGCTCGTTCTGAAAGGCATCGGTGGCTGCCATGCACTGCTTGGCGTTGTCCGCACCCGTGTTGGTGACGGCCTTGTCGCCCAGGACCTTCTTGTGCCGGGTGATGCCTTCGGTGTAGCTGGTGAACACGATCACCTTC